>ERZ1645192.939-NODE-939-length-24626-cov-42.561882_pt1 | contig 24626 bp, 23 predicted proteins | sample MGYA00575354_ERZ1645192 | MGnify/ENA primary metagenome ERZ1645192 (study PRJEB40844, sample SAMN11349763) | freshwater sediment metagenome | isolation source: river sediment | host: Sediment | place: India: Faizupur Khadar , New Delhi | collected 2017-02-21 ... | reverse complement strand
GCTCCTGGGCCTGCCCGGTCGCCTGCTGCGGCTGGGGCGCACTTTCCTGCGGCTGCGCCGGCGGTTCGGTCTTCTGCACGGCCGGCTCCTGGGCCTGGGGAGCCCCTTCCTGCGGCGGCTTCCCGGGGTCCGCGGGCTGCGCTCCGGCGGCGGCGGGCTTCGGCTGGGGCTTCTTGAAGTACCTGTCGATGTTCTTGAGCAGGGCCCGCGCCTTCTTCCTGGCCACCTCGTTCACGAAGTTCATGTCCGGGGAGAAATTCTCGGGCTTCTCCGCCACCGACTCCAGGGTCTTCTGGAAAAGCTCCCGGTTTCTTGCCTGGTAGGCGTAATACTTCGCAAAGGAAACCTGGTAGGTCAGCGTGGAGCTGAAGGAGGCGGAGAAGGCCTTCTCGAACTCCTCCCGGGCCCGGTCGGGATCTCCCCCCTTGGCCTTGGAGCGGGCCGCGCAGAGCGTGCCCAGCGCCGCGTGCACGCTCCCGTTCCCGTAGGACTGGTCGTAGCTGTCCACGTACTCCAGCATGGCAATGGCCCGGGGAATGTCGGCCACGGCCTCGGGCTTGTTCAGGTTGACGGTAATCCACCCGGTCCAGTTCATGGCCGCCCAGTAGACGAGGGGGACGTTGGCCTTGCTGAAGCTGTCGATCAGGGCCTGCCGGAACGCTTCTATGGACTGCTTGTAGGTGAAGGCCGTATCGAATATCCGGTAATACCTGAGCTCGTTCAGGGCGTAGTCCCTCCCCTTCAGGTAGAGGGCGGCCGCCTCCTTCCTGTCCCTGTCCTCGACGAAGCAGTGCGCATAGCCGTAGTAGGCGCCCGAAACCCTGGTGAACAGCTTTACGTCCTCGGTGGAGGGCTTGATCAGGGTGTCGAGGTACTGGAGGTGCGGGGGCATGGCCGTGTCGAACGTCTCCAAATCGGTTTTCGGATTGGGGGTGGTGTAGATGTCTTCGAGAAAGGTGCCCGGGGGCGGCTCCTCCACCGCTTTGGGCTTGTGCGCGCAGCTGGTGAGGGAAACCATGAGGGTGAAGATCAGAACGTACCGGGCAACCGGGAATGAACGGAAATGCATGCAAACCTCCTTTGAACGGTAGTGAACGGCTGTCTCTGCGCCACCTGAACGCAGCGAGTGGCCATCCCCCCGCCGTCTGCCCCTCCTCACGGAAGCCCCGGCGGGAAAAGAACCCGATCCTGCTTTCCCTCGACAGGATTCATGGGTGTCTTTTCGTTTTACCATTATTATGGAGACTTTTCAATGCATGCCGAAGGTGGTCCCTGCCGCCCGGGGGCGGCACGCCCCGGGATCGAGGGGGATGTACCCGTTTTCCGGGGACTCTCGCTCCCCGGGGGGAGCACCCCGGACGGGATTGCGGCTGCCAGGGGCCCCTGCCCGGCCTCAATGATTCTCGCTGTGCGCGCGGGCAAGAAGGGGCACCCGAAAAGGCCTAGGCACCCGAGCCGACCTTGATGATCCTCGCCATGGGCCGCGACGTGCGCAAGGCCTGGAAGGCGTACACCCTGACGTACCAGGACGGGTCGGTGGTGAAGGCCTGCTCCAGCAGGTCCGCGGCGCGGACCGAACGGAGGCGCCCCAGGCCCATGCAGGCCCGGGTCCGCACATTGAGCTGGGTGTCCTTGAGGCCGCGGGCAAAGACCTCCAGGAATCGGGGGCTGTTCCGGGTTCCCGCCTCGAGAAGCGCCCTTACCCTGATCCTCGGACTGGCGTCCCGGGAGAACCTCAGCAGTTCGCGGTCCGTGAACTGATACGGAAAGGTGGCCAGGGCCAGGTAGCGCTGCTCCTCGTGCTCCGAGAGCAGGTACCTGGCGATGGCGTCCGGGTGCGATCTCAGGGTGTACTGATGGTAGAAGTTGCTCCAGGCCGGCCAGAGCAGGGCGAGATACAGAAGAAGGACCCCGAGGGTGAAGCCCGGCGACCTCTCCCAGAGGTTCGAGAGAAACAGGGCGAACCAGAGCATGAGGAAAAGGGGCACGAGCAGGAAGGGGCCTTTGAAGAAAAAGATCCCGACCCCCTGCCGCATCCGCTCGTTCCTGTCGAACGCCTTGCTGTACTCGCCCACGACGCGGTTGGCGGCATTGGCCGGCCGGGTGTCCGGAAGGGTCACCGACGGGCAGGGGAGCTCTTTCGTGCTCACGACGAGGCTTCTGCCCTCGAGGCCGCAGGGGTCGGGGGTGATCACCCAGAGGGTGCCGTGGGGGATGGGGCCGATCTGCCGGACCTCGTCGGAGACCGCCACCACCTTCTGCTCGAGGGCTTCGAAGGGCTTTATGACGTGGGCGGCCAGCAGGGTGTGGTCGTAGTAAAAGTCGGAGAGGTCTTTCGTCACGGGCATGGTGAGCATGGTGTCCCTGATCATCTCGAAGGAGCCGTGGCCGAGCGTCATGAAGAAGGCCAGCGGACAGGCCAGGACAAAGGCCAGGGTGAGCCACCTCCCGACGCTCCCTTCGCGCGCTTCGCCCCGGCGGATGACCAGCGCCCAGGGGGCGAAGAAGGCCGCCGGGCACACAAAGCCGGACAGGAAGGAGAGCACCCGGTGCTCGCCGCTGAACCCCAGAAAGGTGAACAGGGCGCCCATGAGGAGATAGACCGCGCCGTCGGAGGAGGAGAACCTCCCCTTGAGCCAGGGGGAGAAGGAGAACGCCATGGCCAGCAGGCTGAACAGCACGCCCAGGGAGCCGCCGAAAAACACGGCCGAACCGAGCTTGTGCCCGAACTGGGTGAGGTAGGGGTCGTCCGGGGTGACCAGGGGCTGCATGCCGGCGTTCATGAACAGGTTCATCTCCGCCTGGAGCTGGTGTGCATGCCCGTTCACCAGGACGTACCCGTATGCCGTGTAAAGTGCCACGCAGCAGAGGGTGCCGGCAAAGGAGGCCCTGAACCACTGGGTGAGGTCCCGGTGGGGGCTCAGGGAAAAAAGTGAGCGGGGGGGTTCGGGGGCTTCCCGGAGGGAACCTCCGTTTGAGAAATCGTCCGTGTAGTCGAAGTGAGCTATTTTTGTGCCCGCCCTGTCTCTGGTTTCATCCCGGAGGTCTTGTACTGGCGGAGCAGCGTCTCGATCTCCTGGGAGGACTTCACGCTCTTCCGGCCCCGAACCGCCTCCACGTCCGACCGGGAAATCCACATATTCTTGAAGTTCTTCTCGCTCTTGGTGAAATCTATGAAATTGGACAGCGCCTCGTCGCAGACGTGGGTGAACCGCCGGTTGTCGCTAAAGGCGATGTCCCTGATCTTCTCCACCGTGTCCCTGTCGAGCCTCATGACGTACCTGATCCGCTTTTCCGACGTGTCCGCCCGGGGCCCCACGTAGCGCTTTTTCTGGCGCGGGGGGATGTCCCCGCCGCAATCTTTCTCCTTCTTGAAAACGTAGGCGTGGAGGGCGGCGCAGACGAAATCGACCATGGCGATGTTGAGCATGCGGGAGATGACCCTGAGCTCGCTCAGGTTCTGGGGCTTGAAATACATCATGAACCGTGAAGACCTGCTGACGCTTTCTCTAGAATCCAAAGGTGCACCTCCTTGAACACGCCCGGACAAAGCCGGTCTCCCGGTGTTCATGCGGCCTGCCGTCGTGCGTGTCCCCTGCTGTTGAGTCCCGTGATGTCGTCGGTGTACGGTTCAGCGCCGGCACCTCATACTTCCATGATCTCTTTTTCCTTGTCCGAGAGAACGGAGTCGATCTTCCTGATGTGCTCGTCGGTGAGCTCCTGGACCTTGTCCTGGCCCGTCTTGAGCTGGTCCTGGCTTATTTCTTTTTCCTTCTCGAGGTCCTTGAGCATGGCGTTGGCGTCCCGGCGGTGATTGCGGACCTCCACCCGGTATTCCTCGGCGATCTTTTTGACCATCTTCACGAGGTCCCTGCGCCGCTCCTCGTTGAGGGGCGGGATGGGCACGCGGATGATCTTGCCGTCGTTGGCGGGGGTGAGGCCGAGTTCGGACTTCATGATGGCCTTTTCGATGGGGGCGATGGCGCCCTTGTCCCAGGGCTGGATGGTGATCATGCGGGGCTCGGGGACCGCCAGCGTGGCGAGCTGCTTCAGGGGGGTCATGGTCCCGTAGTAGTCGGCCATGATGCCGTCGAGGAGGCCGATGGACGCCCTCCCGGTCCTCACCTTCTGCAGGGAGGCCTTCATGGCGCCGATGGATTTTTCCATGTCCTTTTTCAGCTGGTCGAAAACGTCGTTTATCATCCTGATTCCCTCCTGGCGGTGACGACGGACCCGATCTTTTCCCCGCGCAGCAGCTTCACGAGGTTTTCGGGCTCACGGATGTTGATCACCCGGACTTCGAGACCGTTGTCGCGACAGAGGCTGATGGCGGTCAGGTCCATCACCTTGAGGTTCAAGCCAAGCACCTGGTCGTAGTCCAGCTCCTCGAAGAAAACCGCGTCGGCATGTTTGACCGGGTCCCGGTCGTAGACGCCGTTCACCTTGGTTGCCTTGACGAGGGCGTCCGCCCGGATCTCCAGAGCCCTCAGGGCGGCGGCGGTGTCGGTGGTGAAATAGGGCGAGCCGGTGCCCCCGGCGAACACCACCACGTGGCCCTCTGCCAGGAGGCTCCTGGCGGCCCCGGCATTGAACCGGTCCACGACGCCCGGCACGCCCACGGCCCCCAGGGCCGTGCACTTCATCCCCAGGCGTTCGAAGGAGCCCTTCAGGGCAAGGGCGTTGATGTAGGTGGCGAGCATGCCCATCTGGTCGGCGTTCACCCGGTCGGAGGCGATGGCCGAATCCTGGCCGCGAAAGATGTTCCCCCCGCCGACCACGATCCCCATCTGCACGCCCAGGTTCACCCCGTCGGCAATACCCCTGGCGATGGAGTCCAGGGTGGCCGGGTCGAACCCGTAACCCTGTTCCCCGCCGAGTGCTTCCCCGCTGAGCTTGAGGAGAATGCGCGAATAGGGCACCCTACCCTCCTAAATCTCTTCTCCCAGCTGATACCGTGCAAAGCGCCTGATCTGGCACTTCTCTCCCGTCTTGCCCATGAGCTCGTCCAGGAGTCCCTTGATGGTCTTGTCCGTGTCCTTCACGAAGGGCTGGTCCATCAGGCACCGCTCGGAGTAGAACTTGGTGAGCCGGCCTTCGGCGATCTTCTCGAGGATCTTTTCCGGCTTGCCGGACTTGAGCGCCTGCTCCTTGTAGATCTCTCTTTCCTTATCGAGCACTTCCTGGGGCACATCTTCCCTGCTTACCCAGTCCGGGCTCGCGGCGGCGATGTGCATGGCCACGTCCTTCACGAAGGCGGTGAAGTTGTCCGACTTGGCCACGAAGTCGCTCTCGCAATTCACTTCCACGAGCACGCCCACCTTGCCGCCCATGTGGATATATGATGACACCATGCCCTGGGAAGCGGTCCTTCCCTGGCGCTTGTTCGCCACTTCCATGCCCTTCTTGCGGAGGAGCTCCACCGCCTTGCTGAAGTCGCCGCCGCACTCGGCCAGGGCCTTCTTGCAGTCCATCATGCCCACGCCGGTCTTGTCTCTGAGTTTCTTTACATCTTCCGATGATATCTGCACTGTCACTGTTCTTTCCTCCCTGGTGTTTACGATAAATCCGCGTCGTCATCCCCACCGTCTGCACCGGCGGCAGCGTCTGCGGGCGCTTCCTTCTTCACCGGCTTCCTGCGGGTTTTGCCTTCCTTGACGATGATCTCGATCTCGCCCTCGAGGCCCTTGCCCATGGTCTCCTGCGCGGCTCCCTGCTCGGCTGAAGGTGCGCCCTCGGCGGCGGCCTCCGGCCCGGACTGGGACTGGAGCTTCTCCACGTACAGGCCCGTGCCCTCGTTCACGGCGTCGGCGATCTTGGAGCTGAAGAGCCTGATGGCCCTGATGGCGTCGTCGTTGCCCGGGATCACGTAGTCGATGACCGTGGGGTCGCAGTTGGTGTCCACGATGGCCACGATGGGGATGCCCAGCTTGCGGGCTTCGCGCACCGCGATGTACTCCCGGGACGGGTCCACGATGTAGAGCAGGTTCGGAAGGACCTCCATGTTCTTGATCCCGTGGAGCGAGCGCTCGAGCTTCATCTTGTGGCGCTTCATGGCGATCTGCTCTTTCTTGGGGTAGTCCTCGATGGTGCCGTTGTCGATGATGTTCTCGAGCCACTTGAGCTTCTCGATGCTCTTCTTGATGGTTTCGAAGTTGGTCAGCGTCCCGCCGAGCCAGCGGAAGTTGACGTAGAAGGCGCCCACCCTCGTGGCTTCTTCCTCGATGGCGTCCTGGGCCTGCTTCTTGGTGCCCACGAACAGGACCTTGCCGCCGCCGGCGGTCACGTCCTTGATGAAGTCGCAGGCCTTCTCGAAGAGCTTCTCGGTCTTCTGCAGGTCGATGATGTGGATGCCGTTGCGGGATCCGAAAATATAAGGTTTCATCTTGGGGTTCCATCTCGGTGTCTGGTGGCCGAAATGCACCCCGGCCTCTAAGAGCTGCTTCATGGTCACTACTGGCATGCTGCTGTTCCTCCTTGGTTTTTCCTCCGTCCGGGCTGGGCCGATCCTTTACCAGGACACCCCGGGCCAGCCGAAAACAGATGGACGTGTGTTTTGGTGAGCCCATACCATACACGGCTCACGGTTTCAAGGCTTGAATTTCATGGCGAGCGATAAGAATGGCGCCTTTTCCCCGCCGTTTATCTGAACAGGGGGGAGAGCTTCCTGAACGCCTGCGTCCCTGCCTTCTCCAGGAGCACGAACGCGATCATCTCCGTGGAGTAGACCAGCGCACCCGCCCTGCCCAGCTCGGCCAGGGCGGTCTGCCGGTCGTGCGCCCTGCGCGAGCACACGGCGTCGTCCGCCACCACCACCCGGTACCCTGCCATGAGCAGGTCGAGGGCTGTCTGGAAAACGCACACGTGGGCCTCGATGCCCAGGATGACGGCCGTCTTCCGGGAGAGCCCGTCGACTGCCGCCTGGATGGCCCGGTCCCGGTAGCAGGAAAAGAACAGCTTCTCGTGCCGGGGCACCCCCTCAAGGACCGAAGCCACCTCGTCGATGGTGCTGCCCAGGCCCCTGGTGTACTGCTCGGTCACCACGACGGGCAGATCGAGGTCCCGCGCCGTCTGGATGAGGATGCGGGCATTCTTCAGAAACGTGTCCTTAAAGCCCTCCTCCATGGCGGCAAAGAGCTTCTGCTGGATGTCCACCACCATCAGCATGCAGTCTTCCGCCCGCAGCGGATGTACGCTCATGTGCGCCCCTCCGGTCATCGGTCTGCCCGTGTTTCTTAATACAGACGGGCTCATCTTGCAATACTGTCGTTCGGAAGGAGCCGGGGTCCCGCGCCTCAGAAGAACAGGGCGTAGACTGCGGCGTAGAGAAGCGCGGGGATGAGGTTGCCCACGCGGATCGTCTTGAGCTCGAGGAGGTTGATGCCAATGCCCAGGATGATCATGCCGCCCGTGGCGGTTATGGCCGCCAGCACGGGGGGGTGCTGGAGAAAGGCGATGTGGGATGCCGCCAGGGTGAGGCCCCCCTGCACCACGAACACCGACAGGGCCGAGAAGGCCACCCCCGCCCCCAGGGTGGAGGCCAGGGCCACCGAGGCCACGCCGTCCAGGATGGATTTGAGAAAGAGGATGCTGCCGTCGCCGGTGGTGCCCTCGGTGATGCAGCCCACGATCATCATGGCGCCGGTGAGGTAGAGCACGGTGGCCGCCACGAAGCCCTGCACGAAGGTGGGGGAATCCGAACGGAAGCGCTGCTTGAGGCGCTCACCGATCCAGGCGACGCCGTCTTCGATGCGCATGAGCTCCCCGGTGATTCCCCCCAGGAGGAGGCAGGCGACCATGGGGATGAGGTTCTCCGCGGACAGGGCCATCTTCAGGCCGATGACGGCCACCGCCAGGCCCAGGGCGTTCATGAGCGTGCCCCTGAGGCGTTCGGTGATGTACTTGCCCGCGAACAGGCCGAACACGGATCCCGCGAGCACGGCGGCTGAATTTACCAGGGTGCCGGTTACCACTGCTTTTCCCTCTCTTCCGGGTGTGTTTTACCGAAGGGAGCCTGCCCGGTCAATCGGAAAAGATGCCGAAGCGGCCGGCCCCCCGCCTCCCGGGCCGCCCCGGCCCCGTGCCGCCGGGCGGTCGGACAAGGCGCGGGTACTTCCTCCCCGGTCGACCGGCACGTCGAAAGCGTCCTCGGCCGGGTCTTGAAGCACATCTGCCCGCTGGCAGGCAGAGGGGGGCAGGCCCACGGCGTGAGGGGCGAGCGTTTCCCCAGGATGAATTGGCGCAACTGGTGTGAGGCAGGCCCGGGGCGTGAGGGGCGAGCCCCGTTTACAGGTGCTCCAGGAGGTCACCGGGCTTCTGCAGGAGGAGCTCCGCACCGCCGGAGAGCAGCCGGACCCGGGACTGGTAGCCCCACAGCACTCCCACCGGGACCATGCCGGCACCACGGGCGGTCTGCATGTCCACGTCCGAGTCCCCCACGAAGAGGATCTCGCTCGGCTGCACCCCCAGGCGGGCGGCCAGCTCAAGGGCCTGTCCCGGGTCGGGTTTCCTGGCCCTGCCGGGACCGAGGCCCCGCACGGCGAAGAATTTCCACGGGCCGAGGAGAGCGCTCACCATCTCCCGGGTGAAGGAGTCGATCTTGTTGGAGAGCACGCAGAAGGGGACACCCCTCGAGGAGAGTCCGTCCAGGAGCCCGGGGATGCCGGGATAGGGCTTCGACGCGGCCCGCCAGCTTGCCGCATACTCCTCCCGCATGGAGGCGAGAAGTTTTGGAGCGAGCTCCCCGGGGTCGCTGCCTTCGGGCAGTGCCCGCTGCACGAGCACGTCCATGCCCCCGCCGACGAAATCCAGGTAGGCGCTGCGCTCGTGGACCGGGAGCCCGTGGCCCGCGAGCACGCGGTTCATGGAGTCGGCAATGTCGGCAATGGTATCCAGCAGGGTGCCGTCGAGATCGAAGATGACCGCTTTCTTGCGTGGCACGATGCCCCCCCGTGAAGTGAACACCTGTTGTTTCCCACAAAAAGGCCAGCCGCGCAAGAAAGCAATTTCCGGCAGGGAAAGGCCCTGCTCCCGTTTTTAAGAGGTTCAGTCCAGCAGGTGGTCTTTCATCAGGGCGATGAAAATGGGATAGCTCAGCCCTACCCGCTCGAGGATGGCTTCCTTCTTGAAGAGCGGACCCCTGCCGATGCCCGGGCACCTGAGCCGGGCGCTTTCCCAGGCATCGGGGGATCGCAGGTTCTGGAACCAGAAAGGGAAGGTGCTGCACTGCAGGGGACGGACAGGATAAATCGAGCAGCCGTTTTCGTAGAATATGCACCGGCCGTCGTCCGTCTCCCTGATGCTGTAGCTTTTCTCCATGAGGTAGAGGCACCGATCCACGAAGATGTCCTCCTCGATGTCGGTGTACCGGGCAATGCGGGTGATCTCGTCCTTCGCCACGTAGATGACGCCGGGCTCGCCGTTGCAGCACCCCCCGCACCTCAGGCACCCGAACCTGATGCCCTTGTCGAAGAAATAGGAGTGCTGGGCCATCTCCTTCAGAACTTCCTGCATCGTGGGCTTTCTCTTTCCCATGTTTCCTTCCGGTGCTCCCTGCGGACCCTGATCAGACGGGATATCACATCCCCGGGGAAAAGACAAAAAAAGACTTGCCATTTATCTCTAATTTTTATACCACCCTTGCAGAATACGCGTAAAAGGAGATCTCCAATGGCTTATGTGATCACGGATGAATGTATCTGCTGCGGCACCTGCATTGATGAATGCCCCGTTGAGGCCATCAGCGAGGGCGACGACAAATACACCATCGACGCCGATGCGTGCACGGACTGCGGGGCCTGCGCCGATGTCTGCCCCACCGATGCCATAGAGCCCGGGGAGTGACGTCTCGGCGGCGACCCCCGGCCCGGCCGGGCGCTGCGCCGGCGGAGCGTGAAGTCCCCGCCCCGAGTCTTGAGGACGTTTGACGTGGCCCGGAGAGCAGTTTCTCCGGGCCACGTTTTTCCCTTCATCACCACCCTTTGAGGAACGAACCCATCCCCACGGCCTTTCCAGGCCGAAAACGCATGCCCGCCATCCTGCCGCCCGGCACACGCCGGTCGGATGCACCCGTTCTTGCGGTGAACGGAAGATCCTCCGGTTTTGAGGGGCGGGTGAACGCGAACGTTCCGGAAGGTGGCCCGGGCCGTCGAAGATCGGGGCCCGGCGTTTTCATGGAGGCAAAACCCTGGTGCGGGCGGCGACGCCCGGCTGACCGTCAGCTCCCCGCGAGCTTCGTCCTCAGGACATTCGACAGGGAGAAGGTGACCACGGTGCGGGGGGAGATGACGATCTCTTCGGTTGTCTTCGGGTTGCGGCCCCTCCGGGCCGACTTGCCCCTGACCTTCCATTTGCCGAACCCCGAGATGCTCACCGGTTCGCCTTTTTCGAGCGATTCCTTTATGATCTCGATGACCGTCTCGATCCCATCGCTCGCCTCCTTGCGCGAGAGTCCCGTGTGGAGAACGACCTCATCGATGATCCCGCTCTTGGTCAAGGTGCCCATGCTTCCCTCCTTTTCAACGCGAATCAGTATAACTATATAGAATTATTAATGCGGCAGGAAAATAAGTCAAGAGCCCGCAGGGGTGAAAGATTCTTTCAGGGTTTTCGGGATGCCGCAGTCCCGGGCGATGATGATGCGGATGCCCGCGACATTGAGTATACGGAAATCGTGGTTGATTCCGTAGGTGAATGAGAAAATGTGTATCCTGCCGAAGATCTCTTCCCTGGACACCGGCTCCACTGTCACCCGCCACCCCTGGGCCTTGAGGGCCGGAACGATCTTCTTGAGGTCTGGCCAGGTGAAGCACTCCTGCCAGTAGTCTTCCTCGGGCCCGCCCGACTGCTTCCCGGTTTCCCTGATGATCTCGAACCGTCCCAGGGCCGGCATGAACGCGGAAAGATTGTATCTTCTCATAGCCCCGCTATCGTCAACTCCCCCCGTTGTCTTGAACGCTTGGGGGGAAACCGGCGGGGTCCCCGCCGTGCCGGAGGGGTACGGACCGGTCAGGACAGGTGGCCCAGGGCGTCCCGGACGTGCTGAAGGGCAATGAGCTGCATGCCTTTGAGCGAGGACACCGAATCGAGGTTCGACGCGGGGATGAGGGCGCCCGTGAAGCCCATCCTGACCGCTTCCCTGAGCCTCGACTCCATGTGGTTCACCGGCCTGAGCTCACCGCCGAGGCCGATCTCGCCGATGCAGACCATGCCCTTCTTCATGGGCTTGTCCAGTGACCCCGACAGGATGGACATGACCACGGCGAGGTCCACCGCGGGCTCGCTCACCTTCATGCCCCCGGCGATGTTGACCACGATATCCGAGTTCGAGAGGAACACGCCGGAGCGCTTCTCCAGCACGGCCAGGAGCACGGACAGCCGGGACTGGTCGGAGCCGATGGAGATGCGCCGCGGCATGCTGTAGGCCGTCCTGCTCACCAGGGCCTGCACCTCCACCACGAAGGCCCTGCTCCCCTCGATGGTGGCCATGACCGCGCTTCCGGACACCTCCCCGCCGAGGCCGTGGATGAAAATCGACGAGGGGTCCCGCACCTCATGGAGGCCCGTGGACTTCATCTCGAATACGCCGATCTCCCCCGAGGTGCCGAAGCGGTTTTTCACCGCCCGCAGGATCCGGTAGGCTCCCGAGGCGTCGCCCTCGAAGTAGAGCACCGTGTCCACCAGGTGCTCGAGCATCTTGGGCCCGGCGATCCAGCCCTCCTTGGTGACGTGCCCCACCACGAACACCACCGTGCCCGTGCCCTTGGCAATCTCCATGAGCACGCCGGCGCTCTCCCTGATCTGGGACACGCTCCCCGGGGGGGCGTCGAGACCGGCCGAATACACGGACTGAATGGAGTCGAGAATCACCACGTCGGGCCTGGAGCGGGCGATCTCCTCCCGGATCTCCTCGAGGACCACCTCCGCGTAGACGAGGATGCGCTCCGAGGTGATGCCCAGGCGTTCCGAGCGCATCCTGAGCTGGACCGCGGACTCCTCCCCGCTCACGTACAGGGTGGCCATGCCCGCCAGCGCGAGCCGGTGGGCCATCTGGAGCATGATGGTGGACTTGCCGATCCCCGGGTCACCGCCGATGAGCACCAGCGAGCCCTCCACGATGCCGCCCCCGAGGACGCGGTCGAGCTCCCCGATGCCGCACTCCCTCCGGGAAAAGGACGTGGAGGCGACCTGGCTCAGGGGGACGGGCGCGGACTTCCCGGTGCGCTCCGGGGAGGCCGGCTTGCGGGGGGCCTCGACGTCCTCCTCGAGGGTGTTCCACTCGCCGCAGCCCGCGCACTTCCCCATCCACTGGGGGCTTGCCCGGCCGCAGGCCTGGCACCGGTAGACGAGCCTGGGCCTGGGCATTACTGCTGGGTCACTCTCAGGACCTCTTCGATGGTGGTGTGGCCGTCCTCCACCTTCCGGGCCCCGTCCTGCCTCAGGGTGTGCAGGCCCTCCGAGACGGCCTGGTTCTTGATGATGGTGGAGTCGGAGTTCTTGAGGATCGTGTTCTTGATGGCATCGCTCATGAGGAGGATCTCGTAGATGCCCGTCCGGCCCCTGTAGCCCGTACCGAGGCACTCGGGGCACCCGGCGCCCCGGTAGAGGTACCCTTCCTTCTGGAGCATCTCCTTGGTGAGCCCGATCTCCTGGAGGCTCTCGTCCTCGGGGAAGTACCCCTGCTTGCAGGTGGGGCAGATCTCCCGCACGAGCCGCTGCGCAAAGATGGCGTTCACCGAGGAGGTGACGAGGAAGGGCTCGATGCCCATGTCGATGAGCCTCGTGACCGCGCTGGCGGAGTCGTTGGTGTGGAGGGTGGAGAACACGAGGTGGCCGGTCAGCGCCGCCTGGATGGCTATCTCGGCGGTCTCCAGGTCCCTGATCTCGCCCACGAGGATGACGTCCGGGTCCTGGCGCACGATGGAGCGCAGGCCCGAGGCGAAGGTCAGCCCCACCTTCGTGTTCACGGGGATCTGGCCGATGCCCTTGAGCTGGTACTCGATGGGGTCCTCGATGGTGAGGATGTTCTTGTCGGGGGAATTGATCCGGGAAAGCATGGAATAGAGCGAGGTGGTCTTGCCGGAACCCGTGGGGCCCGTCACGAGGATGATGCCGTGCTCCTGCCGGATGAGGCGCTCGATGCGCTGCAGGTCGTCCGGGTAGAACCCGAGCTCCTCGAGGCCCAGGAGCACGCTGGACTTGTCCAGGATCCTCATGACCACGCGCTCGCCGTTCACCGTGGGCACCACCGAGATCCTCAGGTCCACCGAGTGCTCGCCCAGCTTGATGCCGATCCTGCCGTCCTGGGGCAGCCTCTTCTCGGCGATGTTGAGCGAGGCCATGATCTTGATGCGCGACACCACGGGCGAGTGGATGCGCTTGGGCAGGGTCAGCACGTCGTGGAGGATGCCGTCGATGCGGTAGCGCACCTTCACGTCGGTCTGGTAGGGCTCGACGTGGATGTCCGAGGCGCGGTCGCGGTACGCCTGCACCATGAGCCGGTTGACCATCCGGATGATGGGCGCCTCGGTCTCCATGAGGGTGATGTCCTGGATGTTCTCGAGGTCCTTGAGGATCTCGTCGCTCTCCTCCTCCATGTCCTCCATGATGTCCTTGGCGCTCTCGTTCTTCATCTCCATGACCCGGTTGATGGCGCTCAGGATCTCCTGCTTGGGCGCGAGCACCCGCTTGACGTCCCTGATCTTCAGGAGCCGTGCGATGTCGAACATGGGGTCCTGGTCCGCGGGGTCGTTCACCGCCACGAGGAGCGTGCCTTCGTGGAGCTTCACCGGGACCATGAGGTATTTCCGGAGAAAGGACATGGGCAGGAGGTCCACGATGGCCGGGTCGACCTCGATCTCCTCGATCCTTATCATCAGCGGGATGTCCCAGAGCTTCGAGAGGGCCTGGAGGATGTCGTGGTCGCTCACGGCCCCGGATGCGAGCAGGGCCTCCTGCAGGGGCAGGGCCTTCTCCAGCTGGACGGTCCGGACCTTCTCGAGGCCGGCCTGGTCGATGAGCTTGAGGTCCTGAAGCGCCTGCTCAAGGCTTGGGATCCGCATCTGCCTTCCCCTTCTCGGTGCCGGGTATTTCCTTGCCCACCGTCTTTCTGGCCTCGCCGTACTTCTCGGTGAAAAGCTCGGAGGCCTTATCGTCCGTGTCGATGATCTTCGGCGTGAGGAAGATGTAGAGGTTGGTCTTCTCCGTCCTGCGCGAGTTCGACTTGAAGAGGTAGCCCAGAAGGGGGATGCTCCTCAGGATGGGCACCCCGGACTCGCCCCTGGTGATGGTGTCGCCGATGAGGCCGCCGATGACGATGTTGGTGCCGTCCTTGACGGTGACCGTGGTCTTGGCGGAGCGCTTGAGCGTGGTGGGGGCGTACTGCTGCTCTCCGGTGCCCTCCACCAGGCTGGTGTTCTCCTGGAACAGCTCCAGGCGGATGTTCCCCTGCTGGTTGATCTGCGGGGTCAGGCGCAGCGTCACGCCCACGTCGCGGTAGTCATAGGAGCGCACGGTGTTGTCCAGGTTCGTGGAGTCGGTCTGCTCCCGGGTGAGGTAGGGCACGTTGGCGCCCACCTTGATCTCCGCCTCCTTGTTGTCCATGGTGATGATCTGCGGGGTGGAGAGGATGTTCACGTCCGTGTCGGCCGCCATGGCGCTGATGAACGCGGTCATGTTCGGGAAGGTGATGGACGTGCTGCCCTTGGTGACCGTGATGGCCTCGCCCACGACACCCAGGAGGGCGCCCGAGGGGAGGTCGTCAATGGAGTTCACGAATTTGTTGCCGGTGCGGCCGAACGCCCCGCCGACCCGGTTGCCGCTGTCATACGCGAAATCCTCGAAGAAGCTCCACTCCACGCCGAAGTTGAGGCTGTGGTTCTGGTTCACTTCCAGGATCGCGGCCTTGACGTACACCTGCTTCCGGGGAATGTCGAGATATCTGATGGTGTCGAGGATGCTTTTGTAGGCGTCCGGGTCGGCGAAAATGATGAGCGAGTTGGTTTCCTTGTCCGAAGAGATCTTGACCTTCTCGGAGTTCACGGTGGTCCGCACGCCGGCCCTCTGGGCCTGGGTGATGTCCTGGGGGGCCTGGAGATTCACCCCCTGCGCGCTCTCGTTCTTGCTGGGCGTGGGCATGTCGGTGAGGACCTTCACGAGGTCTTCCGCCCGGGCGTACTGCAGGTAGTAGACGTGGATGTCCTCCTTGCCCGACGGCGTGGGGATGTCGAGCTTCTGCACGAGGGACTGGATCCCGGCCATGTCGATGGCCGAGGCCAGCACGATGAGCGAGTTCGTTCGCTCGTAGGGGATGATCCGGGCCCTGCTGCGTTCGGAAAGAACGCCGCCCCTGGATCCGAAGGTCCGCGCGCCCTGGGTGCGGGCGGCGCCCTTGTCGTCGGAAAGGATGTCCTGCAGCTTGGCGCCCAGGTCGGCGGCGGAGGCGTGCGTGAGCGGGAAGATGCGGAAGTCCTCGCTGAAGCCCGTCACGTCGATGAACTTCAGGATCTCCATCATCTTCCTGATGTTGGACTTGGTGTCGGTGATGATGAGCATGTTGCTCTGGGGGTAGGCCATGAGCTGCGAGCTCCCCTTGGAGAGCAGGGGCTGGAAAAGCGTCTTCATGTCGTTGGCGTCGGCGTGCTTCAAGGGGATGATCTGGGTGATGAGGACGTCCTCCCTCCTCCTGGGCAGGTCCATGGAGGTGCCGATGCTCTTCGAGGCGGCATCCGCGGCCAGGACGACCTTGATCACGCTGCCCATGTTGACCGTGGCGAACCCGTTGACGTCGAGCACGCTCAGGAAGACCTGGTACGCCTCGTCGAGCGACATCTTCCGGGGTGATATGACGGTGACCTTGCCGTTTACCTTGTCGTCCATGATGAAGTTCTTGTGGGTGATGTCCGCGATGAACTTCACGAACACCTTGATGTCCACGCCGTCGAAGTCCATGGTGACGTACTGCTTCCCGCCGCTGGTGGTCACCTGCCGGTCGGGCTTGTCGGCCTGAAGGGGCTGGACGGGCTCGTCGACGGCCTTGCGCATGCGGGCTGCATTTCCCTGCACCGGCGGGGCGGCCGGATACGGCGGCTGGCTGCCGGCGCCGCCCGGCGCCTGCACCTGGGGCTGGCTCTGGGGCTGAGGCTGGCTCGTTATCAATCGCGCCCCCCAGACAGCCGAACAGCTGAGCAGGAGCGCGGTCACCGCGGCGAGTACCATAGTCCGGGTATTCATTCTTCCCCCTTGTCCCTTATTGCGCGCCGATCGTGCGATCGAAATCCCTGCGCCCCCTGAGGATCGAGAGGTCGGGGTCGGTCGCCGCCCACTTTTTCGCCTCGGGGTCCAGCCTGCATGCTTTCCTGAGGTTCAGGACGGCCCGGGCGGGATCGCCGAGCCGCGCATACGCGCACGCGAGATTGTACACGGGTTCCACGTGGTCTTTCGATATGCCGTTCGATTCCTCGAAATAATGTATGGCCTTCGCCGGCTGTCCCTGGGCCAGGTAGACGTTGCCGATGTTGTTCAGGACGCGGACGTCCTTTCCGAAGTAGTGCAGCGCCTTGGTGTAGGAAAGCAGCGCGTTGGGGTAGTCCTTCTCCATGAAGTACCGGTCGCCCGCAGCGAGATGGCCTTCGAGGGTCTCCGGTGAGGCGGAAGCCGCCGGGGCCTGCTGGAAGGAGCGATCAGGGGGGGCGGCCGCGGGCGCTGCCGGCGTCAGGGAAGCGGCCATGGGCGCAGGGGCCTTCTGCACGGCGGCGGCTGAAGGAGGCGCCTTCGCCTGTTGTCCCGATGAATCCCGCACCATCAGATAGACGCCAGCCGAGCACACCAGCACCAGCGCAACCGCGCCCGCGGCGATCCAGCCGATCTTCCCCCTGTCCACGACCGTGGGCTCCTTCCGCTCCAGGGGGGCGACCCAGGAACCCCTTTCTCCCTGGATCCTCCGGAGTGCGTCGTAAATAGAACTCACCTACGCTCCTTTTTCAAGCATGGCCAGGAGCGCCATCGTCTCCTGCCCTGCCATACCATCCTTTTTCAGGCCGAAATCCTCCTGCAGCTGCTCGATGGCCAGTGCCGTCGAGATGTCGTAGACGCCGGTGCGCTCCGCCTGATACCCGGCCTGGGAGAGGATCTTCTGAATCCTCTCGACCTCGTCCCCGGCGTCGCCCCGGTTCACGGCCTGGTCCTCGTCCTCCTTCGCATAGGCAACCTGCACGTTCCACCGGTAGATGGCCTTGAACTCTTTCATGGGGATTTCGATGACAGCCTTGTCGCGGCCCACCACCCGCACGAAATCATCCGTAGCGTATACCAGAATCATGTACCCGTTTTCAACAGATGCCATGGCGGGCCGGTTCAGGAGCCTCAGGCGGTGGGGCTCGGGGTGGAGGGTGAGGATCTCCGGCCCCCGGATGCCTTCGGGCATGAGGCTCAGCAGCTCCAGCGCCTCTTCATAGCGCGACACCTGGTAGTCCGTCCTCACGGGCATCACGGTCTGCCCCTCGGGCTGCGGCTTCACCGGGACCACCGTGGTGGCATTCGTGGCCACCACGGGCGACGAGGCGTACCCGGCCACCTTCGAAAAGAGCGCCGGCCGGAGGAGAACCGCCAGGAGGGAAAGCGCGGCGACTCCCGCTGCGAGGGGGACGAGCCACTTCACGTGATGCGTCCTCTCGCCGTAGTTGCCCTTGAGCTCGCGGATCGCCGCGTTCACGCACCTGAGGTCCACCCTGCGCCTGCCCTTGAGATAGGCCATGAGGAGCGTGCGCTCGGCCAGAGCGTTCATCCTCCTGGGGAGGCCGCCCGAGTACCGGTAGATGCCCCGCACCGCGCTCCTCGTGAAGATGCCGTTTTCGAGAGCGCCGGCGACGGCGAGGCGGTGCCTCAGGTAGCTGCCGGTGTCCTTGAGGGTCAGGGGGTGGATGTGGTACCGCAGGACGATGCGGTCGTTTATCTGCCGCAGCCCCGGGGCGTCGAGCATCTTCAGGAGCTCCGGCTGCCCGATGAGAACGATCTGGAGCAGCTTCTCCTTCTCCGTCTCGAGGTTCGAGAGCAGGCGTATCTGCTCGAGCACCTCGGGGGTGAGGTTCTGGCCCTCGTCGATGATGAGCACGGCGTTCTCGCCGCTCACGAAGACCTCGATGAGGAAGTTGTAGAGCCTGTCCAGGAGCTCCTTCTTGGAGCCCGGCGAAGGGTCGATGCCGAAGTCCTGGTTGATGGCCTGCAGGAGCTCGAGGTCCGAGAGCGAGGGGTTGAGCACGAGCGCCGTGCGGATCTTCTTGGGGAGCATGGCCAGCAGCGACCGGCAGATGGTGGTCTTGCCCGTGCCCACCTCGCCGCTGATGAGGATGAAGCCCTTCCTCTGGTCTATCCCGTACTGGAGGTGGGACAGGGCCTCCCGGTGAACCTCGGAAAGGTAGAGGAATTTGGGGTCCGGCGTGAGATTGAACGGATTCTCCGCGAACCCGAAAAAGGCCTCAAACATATCCGCCGTCCCTCACCATGTTTTTTCCGCCTCGTTTCCCCAGGGGAGCATCCTTTACTTCGTAATGGGCACCGTGACCGTCGTGGACTGCCCGTTCCGCTCGACGTCGAGCTGCACGTTCGCCTGGTCCTGGAACTGCTGGTAAGCCTTGAACGCGTCTTCCGGCGTCCGGATGGGCACGCCGTTCACCGACCTGATGATGTCGCCCGTGCGCATGCCCAGGCCGTATACCGGGGCGTCGCTGCTCAGGTTGCTCACCCGGAACCCGTAGGGCTCCCCCCCCTTGAAATACGGAACGACCCGGGCGTTGCCCAGGAACTCGTCGAAGTTCTTCATGGGCTGGTTCACGCCCGGTGCCGCACCGGCGGAGGGGAAGGCGCCGCGGGTCCTGGGGAACCTCCCGGGGGCTGCCGCCGGGGCTCCCCCGGATGCCGTCTCTTCCACCACGAGCATCTGCTCCTGCCCGCCCACGTTCATGATGACCTTGTTGCGGAAGATGGCAAGGAGCTTCGCGCCCATGACCTCGTCGCCGATCTTGTAGATCTTCTGGGCGTTGGCGTTCTCTATGACGGCCCGGGCGATCTCCTCGGGGCCGGCGATGGTCCCCTTGAGCTTCAGCCCCATCTCGGCCATGGGCCGCACGGCGTCCTTGTCGAACCCGGCCAGGCCGGAGGACGCCCCCGCCCTGGGCACCTTGAAGAGATCGCGCTCGTAGACGACGGTGTAGGCGTCCTTCGTGCGCAGGCTTTCCTCCTTCGGGGCCTCGGTGCGTGCGGCCTGTCCGCGGGGTGCGGGTATGCTGTAGAGGAGATGCCCTCCCACCGTGGTGATGATCCCTGCGATCACCCAGGCGAAAAGGGTGAGGACCGTGAGCTGTATGAGCCATGTCAAACGCTTTGTCATCATCCGACCAGTGTTCTCACATTCCTGCCGCAGGGCGGCTTTTTCCCGGGTCGCCCTGATCCTTGAGTTCCCCGCGTTCCCGGGCAGTCTCCGTGCCTGTGCTCACTGGATGCTCATTGCTTGAGCGCATTGTTTCACAGAAAACTACATCTTGTCAAATCCATGGAACCTCATGCTGAAGCTGCCCCTGCCCCGGGTGAGCGACCGGAGCACGGTGGAGTAGCCGAAGGTCTTCGACAGGGGCACGTAGGCCTTGACCTGGTGGTACTTCCCCTTGATCTCCACGCCCTCTATGCTCGCCCTCCGGGAGCTCAGGTCGCCCACGACGTCGCCGATGTACTCCTCCGGGGACAGCGCGTCGAGATCCATGATGGGCTCCAGCTGGACCACCCCCGCCTTCACGGCCGCCTCCTGCAGGGCCATCTGGGAGGCGATCTTCAGCCCCTGGGACGTGGTCCTGTCGTCGAGCACCACCTTGTCCACGGTCACGTCCACGTCGATGATCTCGTAGCCGTACACGGGGTCCGCGAGGCAGGCCTCCTCGAGCCCCGAGCGCACGTGGCCCGCGAGGTCGGAGGGCAGGTCGTGATTGATGCTGAAGGTGTTCCCGGCACCCCTCTTCGCGGGCTTCACGGTCAGGAACACGTGGCCCGAGTGCTCGGTCTCGCCGATCTTCTTGTCGAAGACCTTCTCGGCCAGCGCGGGCTGGTCCACGGTGGAGCAGTAGAGGACCTGGGGCTTGCCCACGTTGATGTCCACGCCGAAGGCGGTCTTGAACCTGTCCACCGCGATCTCGAGGTGCAGCTCGCCCATGCCCGCGAGGATGACCTGGCCCGTGTCCGGGTCCTCGTCCACCTTGATGGTGGGGTCTTCCTCCATGATCTTGTGCATGGCCTGCTCGAGCTTCGAGGCGGACTCGGAGCTCTTGGGCTCGATGGCCACGGAGATGACGGGCTTGAGCACCATGATGGGCTCGAGCACGAGGTGCCGGCCCTCGGCCGAGCCCGTGAGGGTGTCGCCGGTCATGGAGTCCTTCAGGCCCACCGCGGCGACGATGTCGCCCGCCACGGCCTTCTCGATGCGCTGCTTGTTGTGGGAGTGCATCTCGAAGAGGCGCGCGATCTTTTCCTTCACGTCCCGGGTGGTGTTGTACACGTCCCGGCCCACGTTCAGGGTGCCCGAGTAGAGCCTCAGGTAGACCATCCTCCTCCCCTCGTCCAGGTAGACCTTGAACACGTAGCCCACCAGAGGGCCGTCGGAGGCGATCTGAACGGGCACTTCCTCGCCCGTGTCCTTGTCGTGGGCCATGATGGGCCTCACCTCGTCGGGCGCGGGCAGGCAGTCGATGATGGCGTCCAGGAGGGGCTGGATGCCCTTGTTCTTGAGGGCCGAGCCGCAGAAGACCGGGACGGCGTGGTTGCCGAGGGTGACCTTCCTCAGGACCTCCCTGATCTTTTTCTCATCGGGGTCGGCGCCGGAGAGATAGGTTTCCATGAGGCCGTCGTCGAAGTCGGCCAGGGTCTCCAGCAGGTGCTCCCTCGCATCCAGGACCCGGGAAAGGGCGTCTTCGGGGATGGGCAGCACGGTGAAGCTCGCGCCCAAAAGATCGTCGTCCCAGACGAGCAGGCGCTTTCCGACGAGGTCCACCACCCCCTTGAAAACGTCGCCGTCGTAGTAGGGGAGCTGGACCGGCAGGGCCCTGACCTCCAGGCGATCGTTCATCTGCTTTATCACGGAGTCGAAATCGGCGCCCATGCGGTCGAGCTTGTTGATGAAGGCCACCGCCGGGATGCCGTACCTCCGGCACTGCTGCCACACGGTCTCGGTCTGCGCCTGGACGCCGCCCACGGCGCACAGGATCACCACCGCCCCGTCGAGGACCCGCAGCGAGCGCTCCACCTCGATGGTGAAGTCCACGTGGCCGGGGGTGTCGATGATGTGGATCTCGTGGTCGTTCCAGGAACAGGTGGACACCGCCGAGGTGATGGTGATGCCCCGCTCCTGCTCCTGGGGCATCCAGTCCATGGTGGCCTGCCCGTCGTGCACCTCTCCCATCCGGTGTATCTTGCCGGTGTAGTAGAGGACGCGCTCGGTGACCGTGGTCTTCCCGGCGTCGATGTGGGCGACGAAGCCCATGTTCCGCACTCTCGCAAGCCGCTTGCTGCTCATACCCCTTTCCTGTATCAATTCTGATCGAAAATCACATCAACTTTTTTCACTATTATTCACAAAGGTCCACCTCGTGGATCCGGTCCATCTTCTTGCCCAGGAACAGCTCGCCGAGCCTGATGAACGTGGGCGAAAGGTCGGAGAGATAGAAGGTCAGCTCCTGGTCGCTCCGGGGAGTGCGCCCGCCGTCCACGAGCGCCGAGACGACGCGTGCGGTGGAGCGCGCCGAGTCCACGATGCCGACCCCCTCCCCCATGACCCGGGCGATGGTCCCTTTCAGGAGCGGGTAATGGGTGCACCCCAGCAGGAGCGTGTCCACGCCCTCGCGGATGATGTCTTCGAGGTACCGGCGGGCCACCTGCTCGGTGATGGAGTCCGAGCACCAGCCCTCTTCCACCAGGGACACGAACAGCGGGCACGCCTTCGAGAAGACCTTCACCCCGGGCTTGAGCTCCTGGAGCACCCGCTCGTAGGAGCCGCTCTTGATGGTGGAAGACGTGCCGATGACGCCGATCCGGCTGCCCCCGGCCTCTATGGCGGCCTTGGAGCCCGACTCCACCACCCCCACCACCGGGATGCGCAGCCTCTCCCTGAGCTCGGGGATGGCGTGGGAGCTGGCGGTGTTGCACGCGACCACCAGCATGTCGATACCCTTGGACACGAGGAATTGAGCGCACTGGACGCTGTAGCGCACGATGGTCTTCGGGGACTTGGTGCCGTAGGGGAGCCTGGCGCTGTCCCCCAGGTAAAGGAAATCGGCGCCGGGGAGAAGGTCGAGGATCTCCTTGAGCACGGTGATGCCCCCGATGCCCGAATCGAAGATGCCGATGGTCGTACAGTCCTTTTTCATGATTCTTCCACCCGCAGGCCCGCCCCGTGAAGAGCGGCCCACACCTGTCTATGTTTTTTGGCCGGACGTGTCAAGCGCGAGAGGCGCGCGAGCGGCGCCTGCGCACAAGGGGCCGCGGGGGAATTCAACAAGAATACTCTTTTTTCCGAAGGGAGAGGGTGATATTGAATGACCTCGGAGGACGTGTATGGAGCACAGGATTGCCGTTATCGGGCTCGGCTACGTGGGACTCCCGCTGGCCGTGGAGTTCGGGAAGCAGTACCCCACCGTGGGGTTCGACATCAGCGAAAAGCGCATCGCCGAGCTTAAGGGAGGCTTCGACAGGACCAGGGAAATGGAGCCCGGGGAGCTTGCCCTGGCGGCACACCTGTCCTACACCACGGACGAGGAGGCCCTGAAGGGCTGCAACACCTTCATCGTCACCGTGCCCACGCCCATAGATGTCTTCAACCGGCCCGACATCACGCTGCTCATCAGGGCGAGCGAGACCGTGGGCCGGGCGATCTCGAAGGGCGACATCGTGGTCTACGAGTCCACGGTCTACCCCGGGGCCACCGAGGAGGACTGCGTGCCGGCCATCGAGCGGGCCTCGGGCCTGAAGTACAATGTCGGCTTCTTCTGCGGGTACAGCCCCGAAAGGATCAACCCCGGCGACAGGAACCACCGGCTCACCACCATCAAGAAGGTCACCTCCGGCTCGACCCCGGAAACGGCTGCCACGGTGGACGCCCTGTACCGTTCCATCGTCAGGGCGGGCACCCACCTCGCACCGTCCATCAAGGTCGCCGAGGCGGCCAAGGTCATCGAGAACGCCCAGAGGGACATCAACATCGCCTTCATCAACGAGCTCGCCATGATCTTCGCCCGCATGGACATCGACACCAGGGACGTGCTCGCGGCGGCCGCCACCAAGTGGAACTTCCTGGAGTTCCAGCCCGGCCTCGTGGGCGGGCACTGCATCGGCGTGGACCCCTACTATCTCACCCACAAGGCCGAGAGCCTCGGGTACATCCCCCAGATCATCCTCGCGGGCAGGCGCCTCAACGACGGCATGGGGAGGTACGTGGCCACCCAGCTCATCAAGATGATGGTGAAGCAGGCACACCGCATCACGGAGGCGAACGTGCTCGTCCTGGGGATCACCTTCAAGGAGAACTGCCCGGACATCCGGAACTCCAAGGTCGTGGACATCATCCGCCAGCTCAAGGACTTCGCCTGCAACGTCGACGTCTTCGACCCCCTGGCCGACCCCGCGGAGGTGAAGCACGAGTACGGGGAGGACATCATCTCCGACGTTTCCGGCCTGAAGCCCCACTACGAGGGCATCATGGTGGCGGTGGCCCACGACCAGTTCCGGAAGCTCGACATCTCGAAGTACAAGGCGCGAAACTGCGTGGTCTACGACGTCAAGCACCTCTACGGGGACTCGGACGAGTACCTCTGATCCTCCTGCGCCGCCTTCCCGAAGCCCCGGGAGGTCGGGCCCGCAAGACTCGGGATTTACAACCCGACACTCCGTGGGTATAATCCCGGCGTATCTCGCGCGAGGAGAATCCCGAGCATGAAAGATATCTGGGCGCCCTGGAGGATCGAGTACATCAAGGGCCCGAAATCCGGTTCCTGCATTTTCTGCGATGCCCTGAAATCGGGAGACCCGCTCGTCCTGAAGCGGGAAGCGGGCTGCTTCGCCATCATGAACCGCTACCCCTACACCGCCGGGCACTGCATGGTCGTGCCGGACCGCCACGTGGGCGATCTGGTGGAGCTGAGCCCCGGGGAAGCCTCGGTGATGATGTCCCTTGCGGGGGAGCTCATGACGGCCATCCGCTCCGCCATGAGCCCGGAGGGCTTCAACGTCGGGTGCAACATCGGAAAGGTGGCCGGAGCCGGCATCGCCGAGCATTTCCACCTGCACGTCGTGCCCCGGTGGAACGGGGACACCAACTTCATGCCCGTGCTCGGCGACGTGCACATCGTCTCCGAGCACATCCTGAAGACCCGGGACAGGATCGCAGGGCTCCTCCCGTGAGCCGGGAGCACGGGCAGCCGCCCGGCAGGGACGGGAAGATCCCCCCGTGGGCCCGGAAGACCCTGGTCCTCAAGGACCTGCACAAAACCAAGTCCGGCCTCCGGGGAAGCTCCCTTTCCTCGGTGTGCGAGGAGGCCAGGTGCCCGAACATCACCGAGTGCTTCTCGAAGCCCTGCGCCACCTTCCTGATCCTGGGC
>ERZ1645192.938-NODE-938-length-24629-cov-22.203711_pt1 | contig 24629 bp, 15 predicted proteins | sample MGYA00575354_ERZ1645192 | MGnify/ENA primary metagenome ERZ1645192 (study PRJEB40844, sample SAMN11349763) | freshwater sediment metagenome | isolation source: river sediment | host: Sediment | place: India: Faizupur Khadar , New Delhi | collected 2017-02-21 ... | reverse complement strand
TAGATCCCACCACCAGCCTTGGCCAGCAGTGCCAAGGTGGACGCCCCAAAGCTGAACCCCAACACAAATTCAGCTTGACCGGTAAGCTGGTAGATAACGCTCATGCCAATCACGGCCAAGCCCACCATCGCCAGGCCGAGCACTGAACCAGCATAGAAGGAGAGCTTGAACGCACCCGAGAGGTCTTTTTGGGCAGCAGTCGCGGTTCGCACATTAGCTTCAACAGCTACACGCATGCCCATGTATCCAGCCGCGGCTGAACAAAGCGCGCCAAACACAAAAGACAGGGCCATCATCAAACCCCGACCGGTATGGATGGTCAGCCCCTGGCTGGCTATGCTCTCCAGGTTGATGCTGAAAATGATAAAAATGATAAAACCGACGATGGCCGCCAGGGTGGCCAGGGCAGTATACAGGTGTTTGAGGTAAGCCTGGGCACCGTCACGGATCCAGCCGGCCACTTGCTGTGCATGTTCTGAACCCGGGTCTTGTTTCATCACCCAAAAATAAAGGTAGATCGCGACCCCAATTGAGATCAGCCCGCCAAAAATACCCACAAAAATCCACGCGTTATAGTTCATCTAACACTCCATTGATTAATTTGCTGATTGATTAATTTTTACATATTTGCGGATCGGAACCAACGGTAATTCTCATTTCGCAGGGCTGTAGGCGATGGCATGGGGTAATACTTCAGTTGCTGTTGGTTTCCAAAGAAAAATCCATTTTTGATCGTGCGGTACTGCACGTTGGGTGAGTGTGTGCGATCCACCATCTTGGTGGAGACGTACTTGGTCTTGAGTTCCGTCAGGCATTGGCGCAGGTGGTCCGAGTTAGCATAGGGCAGCTCGTCCATCAGCCCCATCTCAGGGTCTCTGGCCAGCTCACCCAGCTGCAGTTCAGTAAACACAATCGCGGGGACGGTCACTAATGAGACCGGATTGCGTACGATCAGATCCAAAAAAGAAATGGGCGCAAAGCGGCTCACGACGAGGGGCGTGACCGGGGCAATCTCCTGATAGAGATGCAGGTTTTCCTCACCATCCGGCAGGATTTCTGAAGATTTTAATCCGAGCGTGCGGCCATCCTGGGTGGTCAGGTAAAGATCCGAGACAGCTGCCAGGTCCATGTGTTCCAACACGCGGTAGACAGATGCGTAGACTGAAGCTTTGGGTGATCCATCTTCATGGGGTACGCAGCGCTTAAGCGCTTCTTCGATGCGAAAAAAATCATGCCTGAAAGTTGGGTCTACCTCAAAGAACATGGCCTGTCCGCGGGATTTCTTGGCAGAGCCGGTGGCGTAGTATGCCCCAAATTCTTCCGGGGAGAGCATCGAAACAATCAGGGCTTCGGGCAGCAGAGAAAGGTAAAAATGGGTTTCCATCAACAGATCTCCTTTTGGTTTGTAGGCAGGGTTAAAACCACTTCCCCACCAATTTAATTTTACTCCCATCAGAGTCTGCTGAGGGCGGCAATATGCTTCCCGTAGGCAAACTTATGCTGAATATAAACCGAATGGTAAATTTGACGTTGATTTCATTTCTCCTCCTCCAATCAGATTCCAGACGAACCCCCCAGCAGGGGCTGGAAAGACGGGCATGCCTTGCTTGCCCAGGCGCGGCACATCGATGAACCTTCATGCCAGGTTTTCTTGCCCAGCAAGCCTTATCTGGCGCGAAAGAGAACAATTCGATGCCTTCTACCCTGCTACCATCGCTAAGCTGGCAAGTGCCACCATAAGTGTGCGTTGCAGCAATTGCCCTGAACTTTGGCCCGATGCGCAAGGCGTCGGCTCGCGTTTGGTCAGCCAATAGCGGAGCCATCCCGGGGAAAAAAGCTTAATGGAATTCGGTTGTTTTTGGCAGACTGCGCATTTTTCACTGCAATCGGCAAGTTTATCCCCCGGCTTAGTGAGCTTTAAAAAAAAGATGCCCGGATATACCGGGCATCGCAAAAGCCAAAACCAACACTCAGTGTGCCATCAGCCAGGCAATCATCGCGTTCAGCTCTTCTTCGGTCAGGCTGACATCTGCGTGCTGGGGTTCAGAAAGCACCTGGCGCCATTGCTCCGCTGTGTAATCTTTGGAAAGCAAAAATTCCAGCGTGTGATGGCCATCCAGCTTGGTGGTAATGAAAGCCTCCCATTCCGCATCGGTTTGTGGCAGCGAGGTTGTGTATGGGTAGGTGGTATCAGGGGCTGTGCCACCCGCTACCAGCGTGGCTTCTCCGCCGGCCGGGTACATTTCTCCGGCAGCGCCTTCCTGGACGGGAGTGCTTTCCGCAGCAGCAGTTCCCTCCGGCTGGAGGGTGCCAGTTGCAGAGCCTGAGATCAATGGCAAGTTAACTTCGCTGGTGGGTTGGGCGCTACTGGTTGAACAAGCGCTAAGCACCATTACACCCACAAACAAGGTCAAGATCAGAAGTGTTGTGTATCTTTTCATGATTTTCCTTTCCTGCTGGCCAGTTGCCAGCATAAGCGGATATTATACCCGCAGCTGATGGCAGTAGTTTCGGGTGTCCGCTAAAATACAATCTTTTCCCCCAACAGAATGCGCGGCCGGTAAGCGCACGGCCTGCATCACGCCCGGCTGAAATTAAATCCGATGATGAAACCCAACTAAGACAGGTGCGGCGGCTCTGCCAACGCGCTAAAGTATTGACCGGCGATGGACTGGCTGCTTTCGCTCTCATTCACGCGGATTTGAGACGCCAGCAGCGGATGAACCGCCTGAAGCGCTTCCAGCATGCCTCTGCCCACCCGGCGGATGGAATAATGGGCGTTCTCTGCGCAGCGCAAACTGATGAAATGATACAGTTCCCGCAAATTGACCCCACACAATACCCGCCGGTTGTAACCATTGGGGACGACATATGAAGCCACCGGGCGGTTCCAGGCGGCCAAAAGTTCGTACCCGCGGGCAGCAGCGGCCATTGCCTGATGGTAACGATCCTCAAAGCCTGCATCGCAGATCGCCCTGGGGACTGCGTAACCCAGGTGGGTGTTAAGGGATTGAACGGTCTGTGTCATCATGCGGTGACGCTTGAATTCAAAATAAGCGCCTTGGTCCATCACTAATTCGAATTGGTATTGCGAAAATTCCAATTCCCTGAGCGGTGTGTCGTGTGCGCCGATCTGCCCGAAAATCTGGTTGGCCCAGGCAGCCCGTTCTTCAGGGGAAGCCTGTTGAACGAAGCTCAGGCAATCCTGCGCCCCACTTGTACCAAAGCGGAAAAGAACTGCAGCCAAGGCTTTATCTTCAGCTTGCGGGTCAAAGTCTGTCAGCCGGCACCATGCTTCCACTGGATGGGCTTCAATTGGGCCCGCCAGGGTTTGGGAAAGCTCCCGCACGGCCGGCAGGTAATCAATCGGGTTGGCATACTTTACCAGAGTTGGCAGTTCCTGAGCAGCCACCGCCTTGATTTCTTCGCCAATGGCGCGCGCTTCAGCCAAATCTGAGCTAAGCAGCTTGCGGATGGCGTACTCCAAAACGCGGGCGTTCATCGTGACGCCGACGTTGGCGACAGCGCCGGCAGGAAGCAAAAACCGGGCAGTGTCGATCGCTGCTGCTCTGACGCGGTTGGCCCAGCTCTTGTCGGTTTCTTCCGGTAGTTTGGGCGTATGGGCTTCGCCCCAGGCGCGTAGCGCACCCAGTGCATCTGCATAGGCAGCAAAAAGCTGGTCCATCAGGTCTACATAGGACTGTCTGTACGGGCTTGCTTCCAACTCCGCAGGCACAGTATAGGCATGGGCATCCCATTCCTGATAGCGCGATGACTTTTCGGTGTATGAGCCAAGCCGATTACCTTCCACCGTTTCAATCGCCAGACGAGAGACATTCTCCAGCGCCAGGTGCAATACGGCATGTTCCGCCACGCTGGAATGGCCATAACCCACGATCCATTTTTCACTGAAGCGTGCACTGCGTTCATTGTCCAGCTCAGCAGCGATGACATCGAATGGTTCTGGGGAACGGGAAGTCTTCGCAAAAGTCACCGCGATCGTTTCGGGGCTGAATTGCGACGGGCTCAGGCGGTAAATTCTACGGGTTGGGCTCATGCTCCAAAATCCTTTTGGCGTCTGCTTTGTCCGCGTCAATTTGTTGGATCAGGTCAGCAGCATTGCTGTATTTAATTTCTTCGCGTAAATAGGCGATGAAATCCACAGTCAGTTCTCTGCCGTAGATGTTATCATCAAAATCCAGCAGCAGGGTCTCTACATTGGGGATGTCGGTTTCTTCAAATGTCGGACGGACCCCAACGCTGGTCACGGCCTGATAACGGGAGCCGTTGATATAAGCCCAGGTGGCATAGACCCCGTATTTTGGCAGCAGCTTTTGCTCGTGCGGGATCTGATTGGCAGTCGGGAACCCCAGCTTGGAACCGCGCTTCTTTCCGGCCGCAACCATCCCGATCACCCGGTAAGGCCGGCCCAAGAGCCGGGAGGCATCTCGCATGCGGCCTTCCTGTAAGGCTGCGCGCACCTTCCGCGAAGAAACCGGCTCTCCATCCAGGCAAAAAGGTTCGGCGGTGATCATTCCAATCTCTTTCGCCCGGCAGATTTCCGCGATAACTGGCAGCGTACCGCTGCGGTTGTGTCCCAAAACAAAATCCGGTCCGACAACCAGGCCGCGCAGGTCAAAGCTGCCAGCGAGCCTGGCTATAAATTCTTCAGCAGATAACAGGGAGAGTCCCTGGTTAAAGGGGAGCACCAGGACCAAATCCAAACCGATTCGGGTGAGCAAATCCTTTTTTTCCTGGGGGTCGGTCAGGTAATACCGGCCGCTGATCTGCTGCAAAAATACGCGCGGGTGGGGCTCAAACGTAACGACTAAACTGCGTGCACCGTCTTTGGCGGCCATTTGTTTTACGCGTTCAATCAGCGACTGGTGCCCCAAATGCAGTCCATCAAAGCTGCCAATCGTCAGCCAGACTTTTTCATCGCGCTTTTCGGGCCAATCGAAAATAAATTCTGTCATATCCATCCTGGTCTTGGCATAAAAAAACCCTTTTTGGAGAGGTCCAATCAGGGTTGTCGTTTCAATGGGCGGCAGCTAAAGGAAGAAAACCTTACGCGGCTGCCACTCATTGCTCTCAGTGTCATATTCCATCAGAGCCACCAGCTCGCCCTCACCGCTGATTGCCCGGGCCCACTTTCCGGCCTCCATCGGCTCCTGCGCAGGTATCCGATGTCCATGGCGCACCTCATCGACTTGCTGTTCGTCCAATTCAATCGTATACCAATCGCCTAGGGCTTCTGCAGCCGGGATCAGGTATTTGTACCATGAGCCATCGACAAACGCTTCCTGAAGCCGGCGCAAAGGCACGGCATCGCGCAAGCTAAACTGCCCGTTTTTGGTACGGCGCAGCCCGCTCAATGTGGCGCCACAGCCCAGCTTCTCGCCCAGGTCGTGCGCCAGAGAACGAATGTATGTGCCGGAGGAGCACTGTACGTCGATCACCGCTTCCGGCGGATCCCAGTCCAAAAGCTCAAGCTCGTGTACGACAATCAGACGCGGTTCAAGGTCAACTTCTTCGCCATTGCGCGCCAGCTCGTAAGCTTTGCGGCCTTGCACTTTGATGGCGGAATAAATCGGCGGTTTTTGTTCAAACTCACCGACGAAGGTCTGAAGCGCAGCGTCAAATTCTTCAAAACTGATATCGACCGGCATCCGGCGAGTGACCTCGCCTTCAAAATCATAGGTATCGGTCGTTACACCCATTTCGAGTACCGCCTGGTAACGCTTGTCAGATGCGGAAATATACTCGCTCAGGCGGACGGCCGGCCCAATCAGCACGACCAAAACGCCAGATGCGCGCGGATCGAGCGTGCCAGTGTGGCCAGCCCGCCGAATCTTGGTGCCGGACCGCACAATCTGGACGACATCATGAGACGTCATACCTACGGGTTTATCGATTACCAATACACCTGAGACGGAATTTGCAATCGGTGAAGGTTCGTTGTAAAAATCTTCAGACATAAGTGATTTTCTTTCGTTGGCTTAGTTTCTATGGTTATCCAACAGCAGCCGGGTGGCTTTCAAGACCCTTTCCTGAACATCCTGTAAGCTTCCCGGGATGTCCGCTCCAGCTGCAGCTGCGTGCCCGCCACCGCCAAACTCAAACGCAATCCTTGAAACATCCAATCCTTCTATAGCCCGCCAGCTGACTTTCACGCTGCCGTTTTCCTGCTCCACGAAGATCATCGCAATTTGAGCATCGGCCACTGAGGACAAAATGTTGATCAAGTCGGCGTCATCATTGCCGGGATAACCGCTTATCATTCTATCATTAACGGTTAATGCTGTCCAAAGTAATCCGTCTTCCAATGCGATTCTGTTGAGCGCCTGCCCCCAAAAACGCAGCTCGGATGCCCGGCGAGTGAGCAATGCCTGATGGTAGTTGTAAGCCAGGTCTGCGCCTTTTTCCATCAAGTCGGCACTGCTGCGCAGAGCCGCCGGCGTGACATTTGCGGTGCGAAAGCCGAGCGTATCGGCAACAATGCCGGTCAGCAATGCCGAGGCAATACCGGCATCAATCGGCAGATTCCAAAGCGGCATCCGCCGAGCCAAGATCAGGGCGGTCGCCTCAGTCTGCCCTTCCACCAGATCAATAGCGCCAAATCGGACGTGGGTGATGTGGTGGTCGATGACCAGGTTCGGTGCAGGCCGTCCTGCCAATACCTTGCCCGTCCGCTCACGGTCAGAACAGTCGACGACAATCAAGTAGTCATAGGCTGCGCTGATGTGATCCTGAATCTGTTCTGCACCGGGCAGATGAGCATATTTGTCGCCAGCAGGATCTTGCAATACACATTGCACCTGTTTGCCGGTCAGGCGCAGCGCCTGGCCTAAGGCCAATAGCGAACCGATGGCATCTCCATCGGGACGGATATGCGAAACCACGACGATTGACTGCGCCTCAGCTAGCTGGCGGGTGATGATCTGATCCATTTCATCCGGCATCATCAGCGCTCGCTTCATCTTCGTCCGCATGGTCCAGGGGTTCTACAAGCTGGTCCGGGTTGTCATCCGGCGCGCCGGCTGGCGCTTCACTCGCCGCAGGGGTATCGTCCTGCAAGTGAGCGATCAAATCGTCAATTCGCGAGGCGTTTTCCGGCGTCGGGTCCCAAAAAAACCGCAGTTTTGGCATCAGCCGCAGGTCAATCTGCATTGAAAGCGCATACTTGAGAAATCCGCGGGCATGGTTCAGCCCCTCGATCGCTTCCCTGGCTTGCTCACGGCCACCCAGGGATGAGACATACACATTGGCATAGTCCAGCTCGCGGTCGACCTTAACATCGGTAATCATGACGCCGTTCAGGCGCGGGTCATCCGTCTGCGAGAGGAGCGTTTCAGAGAGCACTTCTTTGAAGCGCTCATTAATTCTTTTCATCCTTAATGGTGAAGGCATACGTTACCTCCGTTTACTCATCTGAGCTGCAAATCAGCTCCCAAATTTTTCCATCACAAAACATTCGAGTGTATCACCAACCATGAAATCTTCAAAACCCTTCAGCGTTATGCCACACTCCATCCCCTCGCGCACATCGCGGACTTCTTCTTTTTCGCGCTTGATTGTGGCAATCTCAGCCGTGAGGATGACCTCATTGTTGCGGATCAAGTGTACGTCGCTGTTGCGGCGCAACTCACCCATGGTGACGCGGCAGCCCGCAGCTGTTCCGCCCTTTGAAACCTTGAAAATTGCCAGTACGGAAGCCCGTCCGATCACTTTCTCGACCATTTCTGGTTCGAGCAAACCCTGCATTGCTTTCTCAACGTCTTCGAGCAGTCGGTAAATGATTTTGTAGAGACGGATGGACACACCTTCGCTTTCGGCCAGCCGGCGCGAAGCCGCATCAGCATCCACAGCAAAGCCGAGGATGACTGCGTTGGAGGCCGCCGCCAGCATCACATCACTCTCGGTCACATTGCCGGTTTCTGCATGCAGCACTTTGATGTCGATGTCGGTATGCTTCTTGTTGATGTCATCCAATGAGTTCAAAATTGGCTCCAACGAGCCTTGAACATCTGCCTTGAGGATCAGCCGCAGCTCTTTGGTCTCGCCAGATTTATAGTGACTGAACAGTTCTTCCAAGGTGACGCGTTTTGTGGTGCGTTTGGCTTCACGTGCTGCTTTACGCTCGGCAACGATCGCCCTTCCTTCCTTTTCACTGGCTACCACCTGAAAAAGGTCGCCCGCTTCGGGCAAAACATTCAGCCCCATCACCATCACTGGTGTGGAAGGCGAGGCTTTAGACACCCGTTTTTGGCGCTGATCGAACATCGCTTTCACTTTACCAGTGGCTTCACCTGCCACGAGCGTATCGCCAACCTTCAGTGTCCCATTTTGCACCAGCAGGGTTGCCATCGGGCCGGTGGTTTTGTCGAGCTTCGCTTCCACGACGGTGCCAATGCACTTCCCTTTCGGGTTGGCTTTGATGGTCAGGGTATCTTCCACCAGGAGGATCGTCTCCAGCAGGTCTTCAATGCCGGTCTTTTTCTTGGCTGAAACCGGCACCACAAAGGTATCCCCTTCCCATTCATCCGGCTGCAGCCCGGCGTCTGCCAGTTCACGCTTCACGCGGTCAATGTTGGCATCCGGCTTGTCCACTTTGTTCAAAGCGACAATGATCGGAACCTGGGCAGCTTTGGCATGGTTGATGGCTTCGCGCGTTTGCGGCTGTACGCCGTCGTCCGCGGCAACCACCAGGATGACAATATCAGCCCCCTGGGCACCACGGGCGCGCATGGAGGAGAAGGCCGCATGGCCTGGGGTATCCAGGAAGGTGATCAGGCGGTTTTTATGTGAGATTTGGTAAGCCCCAATATGCTGGGTAATGCCGCCTACTTCTCCGCCAGCCACATCGGTGTGGCGAATGGCATCCAGTAGTGTCGTTTTGCCATGGTCCACATGCCCGAGGATCGTAACGACCGGTGGACGGCGTTCCAAATTGGCTTCATCTTCTTCCATGATAACCCGCCGCCAAAGTGGCAGTTCGCCGGTCTCTTCCACCTTCACCTCTTCCTGAAATGGTTGAGGGTCAAAGCCAAGCTCGGTGGCAACCACGGCAGCGGAATCAAAGTCAATCTGCTGATTGATCGATGCCAGCACGCCATTGGACATTAATATTTTAATGACCTGCACGGAGCTGGTATTTAATGTGGTCGCCAATTCTCGAACGGTTTGGCTATAGGGAAGCTGTATTGTTTTCTTTTCATCATTGCCCATGTGTACCTCCAAATGGTCTAAATATCGCAGCCGGCGCTCCTTGCAGGCACCACATCCATGGGCAAGCTGAAAGTCATCAGATCATGATTGTTCCTTTATGCTCTGGCCGGTCGGATCCGTTTTTTCTGAATGGATCTCCAATTCTTCCGGCAAAGACTGCATAAAACGCTTCAAAGTGACCTGATCTTGCTCCCGGATGGTTGTCTTCAAGGCATTCGCCAGTGGCCCTTTCAGGGCTTTCTCCCAGCAGGCACGGCTGTCGTGCACATAAGCTCCCCTGCCAGGGAGCTTGCCACTGAGATCGACGCTGACACCTTCCTCAGACCGCACCACCCGGATCAGGTTCCTTTTTGGCAGAACCTGCCGACAGCCCACGCAAGTGCGCTGGGGAACATGTTTCGTTTTACGGACGCCTTTTGCTGCCACCTTTTTTCTACTTATTAATTGTCAGGAAGATAAATTACCAGTCTTCCCAAGTGTCATCATTTTTATGCTTATAGCGCACGACCGTGCTATCGCGATCCGGATCGTACTCCACAGTATAACCCTTCTTTTTCTTGCCTTTTTTCTTACCCGGTACGCCCGGCAATTTATCCTCATCTTCGGTGGCCGGTTCTGAGCTGGCAGGTGCCTGTTTTAGAGTCTCGAGCTTGAACAGTTCCTCGAAACTCTTTTCTTCCTGCGGCTCACCAGCTTCTGCTGGAACCAGTTCCGGTTCACTGATCGGCTCGACAGCTGCCGGAATTTCTTCCGGGGCTTCGGCCGGCTGTATGGCAGCTGGCACTTCTGGCGCTGAAGCCTCCCCAACTGCCTCAGCGGCTTCGGCCGCTGCCGGCGCTTCCTCGCCCTCTGCCGCAAAAGTGTAGGATTCAACCAGGCTGACCAGGTCTTCAAATGCTTTGGGACCAATGCCGCTATAGCTCAAGATCACATCCGGGTCCGTCTTTACCTGGGCCATCAGATCCCCCAGGGTCTCGATGCCAGCTTCCTGCAAGATCACGCGGATATGACTCTTGATTTCGGCGACATCCAAAATGTTAATTTCGAATGCACGCGGATCAACGCCCGCCCGCTGAGCCTTACGGCTATCTTCCCGTGCGCTTTCTGCCTCGCGCTTGCGGTTAGTTTCACCGTTTTTCTCAACCCGCTCGAGGAAATGAGCAAGCGTGACGTTCTCATCCGAAGCGAGCGCCCGCCCTTCCTGGCGCTTTTGTATGATTTCTTGCACCTTGCTGATGGTGTCCGCTTCTTTTTCACGCAGTTCTGCCAGGGTGGGGTCCGCAAACAACCGGTTGAGGGCCTTTTGGGAGGCTTCCACAATGTTGACCGCATCGATGCGCCAGCCGGTTAGCTTGGCTGCCAGGCGCGCGTTTTGCCCTTGCATGCCAATGGCCAGCGAAAGTTGATCTTCGGGGACCACCACGATGGCCGTTTTATCTTCGCTGCTGCCCAGGTTGAAATAAACACCGGAAACGCGGGCCGGGCTGAGCGCCTTACTGATGTAGACCGCCGGATCAGCGCTCCACTCGATGACGTCAATTTTCTCATCGTTCAGCTCGCGCACAATCGCCTGGATGCGTACGCCTTTTTGTCCAACGCAGGCGCCCACCGGGTCAATGCCCATCTGGGTGGCTGAAACCGCCACCTTGGCGCGCTTGCCCGCTTCGCGGGCAATGGAGCGGATTTCGACAATGCCGTGGTAAATTTCGGGGACCTCATTTTCCAGCAGCCGCCTGAGAAAGTTGCGGTGAGAGCGGGAGAGCAAGATCTCCAGGCCTTTATTGGTCTCTTCTACCTTGTAAACATAAGCGCGGATGCGGTCATGCAGGTGGAAACGCTCATTGGGGATCATGTCTGCCCACAGCATCGTCCCTTCGGCTTTCATATCCAGCCCGATGGTGGCCTGTTTGCTGTTGATGGCTTGAACCACACCGCTGACAATCTCGCCAACCTGTTTGCTGAAAAATTCAAACTGGGTTTCACGTTCCGCATCGCGGATTTTTTGCTGGATCGTCTGCCGGGCGGTAGAAGCTGCGATGCGCCCGAAGTTCTCCGGAGTGGATTCGACCATCACCAGATCCCCAATTTCACAAGTGGGGTCATATTTTCGCGCTTCTTCGAGCAGCACCTCGGTACGTGGGTCGAGGATGGAATCAGAAACTTCCTTCTCGACAAACACGGCCACGGTGCCCTTGTCAAAGTCAATTTTTACCTGCACATCCTGAGCCAGGGAGGCGCCGACCGATTTGCGGTACGCGCTGACCATTGCCGATTCAAGCGCGTGCATGATGACATCCCGCGGCAGGCCTTTTTCTTCCAGCACCTCATTGAAAGCTAACGCAAATTCACTTTTCATCTTTCCACTCCGACATTCCTTGAAAACCTTTCCTGAATGAAAAAAGTGGACGACTGCCCACTTTTCATCAAGAAAAGTATTCCTTTAAATAACACCATCATTTTAGCATAACCTGGTGGAAATGCAAGTTTGCCTTGCACATATGGGTACGGCTGGCCTGCCCTTGGGCAAGCGGCCCTCAGCGATAAAATCCCCGTTATAATCAACTTAACAATCTCAGGAGGTGGCGTATGTCGGAACGGTATTTATGGTGGCGGGATGGGATCATCTATCAGATTTACCCGCGCTCGTTTCAAGACAGCAATGATGACGGAATCGGAGACCTGCGCGGCATCATCTCGCACCTTGACTATCTGAAAGATTTAGGGGTAGATGGAATCTGGCTTTCACCCATCAACCCTTCACCGGACGTTGATTTTGGGTATGACATCACGGACTACAATGCCATCGACCCAAAATTCGGCACACTCAGTGACTTCTTCGAGCTGCTTGATCAGGCTCACCGAAGAGACATCCACATCATTATGGATCTGGTCTTGAACCACACTTCCGACCAACACCCATGGTTTATCGAGTCACGCAAATCAAAAGACAACCCCTACCACGATTGGTACCTGTGGCGGGACCCCAAACCCGATGGCAGTGCGCCCAACAACTGGGCTTCAATCTTTGGCGGCTCAGGCTGGAAGTTGGATAAAACCCTTAACCAGTACTATTTCCACATGTTCTATGAACAGCAGCCAGATCTAAATTGGCGCAACCCGGATGTACGTGCCGCAATGTTGGATGTTTTTCGCTTTTGGCTGGAGAGAGGGGTGGATGGCTTCCGCCTGGACGTCTTCAACGAATACTTCAAGGATCCCGAATTCCGCGACAACCCCAAGCGCAAGGGGGTGCATGCCCGCGGCTTCGACCGCATCGAGCATGTCTACGACGGCGCCCAACCGGAAATGATGCCCCTGGTGGAAGAAATCCGCGCACTCGTCAATCAGTACGACGATCGCTACGTGGTTGGAGAAACTTTTTTGGTAAGCACCGAAAAAGCCCGCGAATATATCGGCGAAAACCGGCTGCATGCCGGCTTTGATTACGCTTACGCCCGCAGCCCTTTCAGCGCCAAAGCCTTTGCCCGCGCAATTAAAAACTGGGATACGCTCCACGGCCAGGGCGCCTGGCCAAATTACTTCCTGAATAATCATGATACCCCCCGCTCCAGCACCCGTTATGCCGTGGGTGAAGACGATGCCCGTTTAAAAGTCCTGGCAGCCATGCATTTGACCGTTCGCGGCACGCCTTATCTTTACTATGGTGAAGAAATTGGCATGCGCGATATCAAAGTCAGCCGTTCCCAAATCCAGGACCCAATCGGTAAACGGTATTGGCCGGTTTTCAAGGGGCGAGATGGCTGCCGCGCGCCGATGCAGTGGGATGGATCGGCCAATGCCAGCTTTACCCGTGGCAAGCCATGGCTGCATCTCCACCCCGATTACCCGCTGCGCAACACCCAAAACCAGGCCGAAAATCCCGCTTCTCTGCTTAACTTTTATCGCCAGTTAACTCAGCTGCGGCGCGCTAGCCCAGCCCTTCAGAAGGGCAGCCTGACCCTCTTAGAAAATTTGCCGGCCGATGTTTTGGCATACACCCGCGAAGATACAAGCGAGCGCATCCTGATTGTTCTGAACTTCTCGAACCTCTTGAAGACGGTGGACCTGCCCGCTTTGGGTGAACTGGCTTGGGAGCTGATTTTCAATGGCAACGAAGCTCTGAATAGCCAGGTTGCCAACCAACAGATCCACCTCCCTGGCTATGGGGTTGCCATCCTCCGCACTACGCGGACGTAGAAGGTGACATGAGCGCGCCCGACCTGCAGCCTGATCTGTCTGCGCCGTTCGTTTTCGGCAGGCATTACCCTGCCACACCGCTGACGGGAATGCCGCTCGACCGCTTTTTGCCCCCATATTACGAAGGCATGGCTGCCGATTGGGCAGCTGAGTACGCCTCCCCTGGCGATTGGATCCTTGACCCCTTCGGGCAGGATCCTTTCTCTGCCATCGAGCTGGCAGAGCGCGGTTTTCGCGTGCTTGTCACCTGCAATAACCCGGTGCCAGCCTTCATCATGCAGGTGTTGGCCTCCGCCCCCAGCGCGGAAGCCTGGGGTGACGCACTTTTGGCGTTTGCCAACCTAAAAAACAGTCACGGGATCCGCCTGGAAGACGAGATCAGCGCGTATTACCAGCTGCCCTGCCCCAACCCGGACTGCCCCAATGGGCAATTTGAGGTCAGTTATTTCATTTGGCATGAAGGTGAAAGCCACCCCAGCCTGGCAGCTGGCCTATGCCCGCAGTGTCAATATACCGGCGAGATCAGCCTGACTGAAGAGGTTTTAGCCCAGTTGGCGCGCCTGCCCTCATTTGCCCTGCATAAGGCTCAAGCCCTTGAAGCGACCGCTCCGATCAACAGCACGCTGCGGCCAGTTATGGAAGAGGTAATTGGCTATTACTCTCCCCGGCCGTTAATCATGCTGCAGACGGCAATCAACCGCCTGGCCCAGTCTGACCTTTCAGAGCACGAGAAGACGCTCATCCAAGCGCTGCTGTTGACCACTGCCGATCAGATCAATCAACTTTGGGCTTACCCACTGGGGCGCAACCGGCCCCGCCAGCTCGTGCGCCCGCCAGTTTTTCAGGAAAATAACTTCTGGCAGGCAATGCTGCACTCAAAATCACAGTGGCAGAAGTTCTCTCGCCCGGTTAGCCTGACGCTTTGGCCGGCTCAGCCGCCCAAAAAAGGCGGGATTGCCCTCTTCAGGGGAAGGCTGCGCGAACTTTCTCCCAGGCCCGAGGCCGACCTAATCCGCCTGGTACACACATCCCTGCCGCGCCGCAATCAAGCTTTTTGGAACCTGAGCGGCTTGTGGGCAGGCTGGTTGTGGGGGCAGGATTCACTTTCCCCGATGCGCAACAGCTTGCTCAAGCAGCGCTATGACTGGACCTGGCACACCACCGCCCTGCGCAAGGTTTTAAGCCAGCTGCCCCAATTTACCGCCCCAGAAACGCCGGTTTTGCTCCAGGTTGGAGAGATGGATGCTTTGTTTGTTTCTGCCAGTGCCCTGGCAGCTCAAAACGCGGGCCTGGCTTTGGCCGCCTACGCAGCCGACAGCGAACCGGCGGTGCTCCAAACCGTCTGGAAGCAAAGCACCTCTGGCGCACTTGCAGCGACTCTTTCGCCAATTGGGACGCACGCCAAAACCAGCGCGGTGCGCCATTTGACCAGGCGCGCTGAACCGGCAGACTTTTTGGGACTATATTCTGCCGTATTCCTGGATCTGATCAGCCATGGTGATCTTTGGGGTCAGCCTGAAAATCAGCCAACGGGCACGCTGAATGAACTGGTGTCTGAGATTGAAAATGCCTTAAATGATCCTCACCTGTTTACCCGCTTTAACCCGGGCGCATCGCTCGAAACGGGGCAGTACTGGCTGGCTGATCCATCGGGTAACCTGTTCCCGCTGGCTGACCAGTTGGAAGAAACCGTGCTGAACGCCTTCCACCAGCAGCCCAGCCTGACGGAACGTCAGATTGTTGCTGAAGCCGGTCGGGTTTGCCGTGGGATGCTAACAGCAGATCCGGCATTGCTCGAAGCCGTGCTTGAAAGCTACGCCACTTGCCATGAAGCCTCAGCCGGCGAAAAGCTTTGGGTTTTAAACCCCAGAGAAGCACAATCCGCGCGCCTGAACGAACGGGAAGCAATCGCCTTTCTGATCCGAAAAATGGGCGCGCAATTGGGCTACCTGGTCTTAGAAGACCAGGGTGGTCTGCTTTGGAAAGCTGCCGAGAATGATCAGGTTGCTTACTGTTTTCACATTATCACCACCGCCATGATTGCCTCAGAAATGAATTCAGCCCTGGCCAGCGCAGAAACGCGCCTGATCGTCATTCCCGGCAGCCGCTCAAACCTGGTCACATTCAAACTCAAGCGAGACGAACACCTGCGGGAGCTGCTGGCTGAGGGTTGTCAACTGGTCAAGTACCGTCAGATTCGCAATTTAAGCAGCAACCCCCTGTTGAGCAGGGAGTTGTTTGCTTCTCAAATTTCCAGCGATCCGCCAGAGTATCACAGCAGCCAGCTGGCGCTCTTTTAAGGTTGGCCCGAGTCTGGTGTCGGTGTTGGTGTCGGCGGAACGGGCGTATTCTCAGCCGGCGGGGTCGGCGAGGCTGGCGGCAACTCGGTTGGGGTTGGCGGCAGCGTCGGAGTAGCTGTGACGGTCGGGGTTACCGTCGGCGTGGGCGTGGGTAACGCCAAACTCACCCGGTAAAACTTTTGTACCTCCGTATTGATCGTGCTGTGCATGGTCACCCGGATGGTGATCTGCGTTGCCTCAATCTCGCTGAGGTCCCATGTGTAAATTTCTTCAGCAGAACGCACGGGCGTCTGGCGCCAATCCATCAACGGGAACCATTCCGTTGGGTTTTCCCCTTCTCCCCAGTGGATCTTGAATTGTTTAAAGTTAGCCGTAGCGTCCACGACGCCCACAATTTTGTAAGGATTTTCGCTGATGATCGCGCCGTCACTTAAGCCGATCAGGTCGATAATGGCGCGTGGGTCGTCCATCCGGCATTCGCGCTCCGGCATCACCACAACCGGTTCCGGGAAGCCATAGTCATCAGCCCACTGGCGGCCCTGATCGGTGGCCAGCCATTTCACCGCGGATTTGTCGGTCACATTGACTACCAACTGTTCTTTGGCAAAATCCGGACAGGCAGGGGAAGCCCTCAGGCCAGTCCAACCATCGATGTTCACCTTCGCCCACAGGTCGTTCTCTTTGGGCAAGGGCATCTGGTCCGAGGCAAACATTTCCGTGCGCTCCTGCGGGCAGTACTCACTTGGCAGGGTTCCCGAGGCGGCGCAAATCACCTGGTCGACCACGTCGACCGGCCGGCCGAAAGGTGTCGCGATTCCGCCTTTGAATTGGTTGATTCCAGCCTGCATCACGTTTGCCCAAATTGGAGCCGCACCGCTCACGCCAGAAGTGTTGACCATCGGCGAGTAGTCGGCATTGCCCACCCACACCCCGACCACCAGATCCGGGGTGTAGCCAACAGTCCAGTTATCGCGGTAATCATTGGTGGTTCCGGTTTTTACCGCAGCCTCAAATGGCAGCGCCAAAACTGAGTTGGAGCCAAACATCGGCGCGCGGGCTTCATTATCTGAAAGGATTGAAGAGATGAGGTAGGCATGCGCCTGGCGGATTACCTGGTCGCCTTCTGGGGGCTGGTATTCAAAGATGACCTTACCGGTGTAATCCACAACTTTGGTGATCGCCACCGGTGCCACCCGCCGGCCTTCATTTGCGAGTACGGAGTATGCGCCGGTGAGCTCCAACAAGCTGACTTCGCCGCCGCCCAAAGTGAGCGAAAGGCCGTAGTCCTGGCGGGTGAGGCTGGTGATGCCCAGTCGCTCTGCCATGGCAATAAAACCATCCCGCTCCGGAGTGTTGGGGTCATCATAGATCCCCACGTACTCCAGCGCTTTTACGGCCGGAATGTTGTAAGAGTTTGCCAGCGCGCTGCGCACCGTTACCGGGCCATGGAAGCGCCCGTCATAATTCACCGGTTCATACGCTGGGCCATAATCATCCGGCCGGCCGCTGGGGGTAAAAGTGGAAGGTACGTCCCAAATCAGGCTGGCCGGGGTCCAGTCTTTTTCAAAAGCGGCAAGGTAAGTGATCGGTTTAATGGCTGATCCGGGTTGGCGGGTTCGGGTGATGGCCATATTGACCTGACCGCTGATCGCTTCATTGTGAAAATCTGCCGACCCGACCATCGCCAGGATTTCGCCGTTGTTGGGGTCCATGGCTACCACCGCGCCATTGGTAGCGTTGTTGGCAGTCATTCCGGCCAGCTGGTTGACCACGGCCTGCTGGGCAGCAGACTGAAAATCGGGGTCAAGGGTGGTATAAACGGTAAAGCCCGAGCGGTAGATGGTTTGGGGGTCAAATTGCGCTTCCAGGAGAGATTGGATAAATACCACCCAATGCGGGAAGCTCATTCCCATCTCGTTATAAGTAAAGTTGTAGGCTTGCAGTTCGTCAGCCGCAGCCACGGTCTGCATCGCATCCACGCAGACCGGGTCACGCTCCTCCCCGATCGGTATGCAGTTTTTCTCGCGGCTGACGTCATACATGAGTACCAATACCGTTTTGGTGCGCTCCAGGGTCACGTCGCGATTATTGTAAATGTCATAAGTAGCCGGAGACTGCGGCAAGCCGGCCAAAAATGCCGCCTGCCAGAGCGTCAGGTCCGCAGCAGTAGTATCGAAATACGTTTCAGCTGCGGCCTCTACGCCGTAGCTCAGGTTGCCATAAAAAATTTCATTCAGGTAAAGCTCCAGCACCTCGTCTTTGGTATAGCGCCGGGTAATTTCCGCCGCCAGGATGATCTCACGCGCCTTCCGCTCGTAGCTCTGCTCAAAACGTTCATCCGGCAGCAGGATCATGCGCGCCAATTGTTGGGTAATGGTCGAACCGCCTGAGACGATTTCTCCGGAGGTGTAGTTTGACCAAAGTGCCCGGCCAAGGGCAAAGACATCGAAACCAGGGTGGTTGTAATATTCTTTGTCTTCCGTAGCGATGGTAGCGGCCAGCAGATAAGGCGATATGCGTTCCAATGGCACGTAGGTCCGCCGCCCGGCGTTGGGGTCAACGATCTCATAGAGGATGTTGCCGTTCCTGTCCAGGATGCGGGTGGTCTCAAACTGAGATGCCTGAGTACGCAGGGCCTGCACATCCGGCAGAGTGGAAGCGATTTTGTAATAGTTGTAAACCACAAACCCAGTCGCCAGCAGACCCAATATAAAAATCACAATCAGCGCGATCAGCCAGCCTTTGCCGGCTTTTCGTTTGCGCTTCTTGGGTTTTGTACTGCCCAAAGGAGACACGGGCTGAGTCGCCTGTTTCTTGGCAACCGGTACCGGCTGGGTGATTTGCTTTTGGCCCTGTCCGGCAGGAGAATAAGCTGCCGGGGTCAAAACCGTGGCGTTCGGGTCAAAAACCGATACGCGTTCGGGAAGAACCGGTTTAGCGGCGGATGCGTCTGGAATTGGGGTTTCCTCCGGTGGAATCGTTGCAGCCTCATCCAGGGCTTTGGTCAGGTCTGAGCTGCTCGCTTGCCCATTCGGTTCTACGGGCGGCTGCGGTTTGGCCGAGGCCAGCTGCGTCCGTCGGTCTGCTGGTGGCAGGTCGGCTGTGGCCCAATGACCGGTAAAAAAGTCGCCTGGCGGGGTTTCTGCTGTGGGCGCCACAGAAGGCATAACGGGTGGCAGGTTGACATCTCTAAACCCATCCAGCTCAGTGAACCACTCGCCTGCCGGCTGGCTGCCAGCTTGCCCTTGCTCAGCGGCGGGTTCAGAGTTTAAAGCTGGCGCCGGGTTTTGGCCGTCTGTGCCAGGCTGTTCGCCAACGCTTTCCCGCTCGGGAGGCTCAGGCATTTTTTCTGCCTCACCATCCGACTCAAGCTGTCCCATCAGTTGCGGGTCCTCTGATTGCCCCCCGTCAGCTGCGGCCGGCTCAGTTCCGGATGATAACTCAGGCGCTTCTTCAGGAAGGTGCCCCGATTCATGATTGTGTTCGCTGTCTTTTTCCATAAAATGATTTTAGCATAGATAAAACCGGGCAATTTCAGCTGCTTATCTGTGCTATGTACCGATGCCAGTTGAATGGGTATAGAATCAGACCATGATTCAAGGACCTTTTTTTGCCAATGACCCGGTCAGCCTGACACTCGCTGCCGATGGCCTCTCCCAAACCGAGCCAGCCGCAGCAGATGCCGTCTGGCAAGTTTTGCTGCAGGTGGAATCGCCTCTGATGCTGCACACCAGCCTTGGGCTGCAAGCGCAGAGCTTTGAAATCTTTCCCATCTTTTTGCAGAATAACCTGTCGGCTTCCAAGATCGAGGAATATTTCTCCGCACCGCGCATTGAAGCCCTTCTGCCCAATTACATTTCAGTGATTGGTTCACCTTTCGCCGAGCAGCAAGTCCGTTTTGAACTATGGGCCGCCGCTGCCGACACGCTCCTCGGGCGGTGCGTTCTGACGAACACCAGCGCCGCGCAGCAGTTCAGCATGGGGCTGCGGCTGGCAGGCCGCCTGATCCCATTGGGAAACGGCAGCGGACTAAACCTTAGTAAACAAGGGTTTCAAAACTTTTTAAAAGGAACCACCAACAATTTGACGGTGGCGCTCATGGCTGAGGGGTCGCCCAAGCCTGTGATCAGCCCCCAAACCGCTCTGGAACTGCAGCAAAACCTCTCAGCTGATGAATCGCTGACGGTTTTTTGGCGCTGCACGGTTTCAGAACAGAACAGTGAAAATCAGAAACGGACATTCGCTCCCTTCCCCGAAAATTGGGACGGAGAAATGGCACGGCTGACTAATTCTTATCAGAGCAGGCTGCTCAGCTTGGAAACACCTTCCCATGACTGGGACTGTGTGCTGCTTTCGTGCCAAAACCAGGCCAACCAGCTGCTGCGCAAAGAAAACGGTCAAGAGGAACGGATTCTTTTCAGCCGGCAGCGCAATATCCACATCACACACGCTCAAGCGGCAGGGCGGGTAGCCGACCTTACCCCAGGCCTGGCTTTGCCAGACGCATTGGAACTTACGCAGGAGGTTCATAGCCTGCTGCCCGGGAACCCGACGCTTGCACAGAGCCTGGCTGCTGACTTCATCGCCGAAACGATGCGCCGGCTTTCAAACAATGCCAATAAACTGAACCCTCTGCCTTTCCCCTGCCTGGCCAACCTGGCACAGCATATTTTCCAGTATACCGACAGTACTGATTTCTTAAAAAAGGTTTACCCCGACTTGAAGGCTTTCACCCTGGCCTGGTTTTCTCCTGCCAATGACCGCGACCAGGATGGCTGGCCGGAATGGGCAAGCCTGAACCAAACCGGGCTGCATCACCTCACCCGCTTTGATCTGTTGGATCCGAGTGCTTTGCCAGCCCGCATCACCACTGCTGAAAATATCGGCCTGGCAGTGCTCTTGCAGAAAGAGCTGGAAGCGCTCAGTTTTATCGCAGACAAACTTGCCGATCCCGACGGTTTGGAGGCAGCCCGCCACCGATTGGGACGGTTGCAGCTGCTCATCCAGGAAAAGATGAGCAAAGACCCTCATACCCCCTGGTGGGACCGCGACTGCCATCAATCCGCCCCGTCCGCGATCCTCGTCCGTTCAGAGCACTTCGCAGGGCTGCCGGCAGAGCTGGCACTCGAACCGGCCGGCAGGTTGCATTTTCAGATGAAGAGCAGCCCTGAGCTCAGAAAACCGGTACAGATGACCGTTGTCGGAAGCGATGAAAGCGGAGAGGAGTGCCGCGAGACCATTGCGGTGGATGAATGGCTTTGGCTGCCGGGCTATTTTTATGCTGCCACGAAATGCTGTTACAGGAGCGTCAGCCAGCTGCTCGCTGACCCGCCAGCTTCGCCCGACCTGGCCATGTATCGGGCCGACTTAAGCGGGCAGGATATTACTGCCTGGTTGGGCCGCAGCCTGACCGCTGCTGCCGGTTTCGACGAAGCCAGCGCCGATGAATTGGATGCGGCTTTGCTCGCCTTCCCCTACGGCTTGCCAGAGATGGCTCCAGAAAGTTCCGCTTCAGCCGCTCCGGCGGTGAATGTCGGCTGGAATTTCTTAATCATCCGTGCTCTGCTGCAGGCAGGTGAACGAACTGCCGCTTTTGAATTGTTTTCGAAACTGATGAACGCGTTGATCCGCACCTTGAAGCAGGAACACACCTTATTTGAGAGCTTTGACGCGGTCAGCGCTCTTCCGCTCGGCGCGCGCAGCGCTGCTGCCGGGCTGCTGCCAGCCAAGCTGCTTTTGGAGTTGGCAGGCGTTACGATTTTTAACCCAAACAAGGTCAGTGTCGCTGGCGAAAACCCGCTGCCCTGGCCATTAAGAGCGTTCTACCGTGGACTGACCATTGAGCGAGATGGCAAAAATTGCACGATCACATTTCCGGACGGCAGCACCCGCCATCACTTTGGGGCTGCTGCCCGCACCTACACCCCACAGCAAAACCAGCTGCCACAAGATAACCAGCCAGAGCTCTCTTGAGTGGTCGAAAAAAAACAAGATGCGGTTTAGCCGCATCTTGTTGAACGCTTGAGCGCGCAGGGGCTCGAACCCTGAACCAATGGCTTAAAAGGCCACTGCTCTACCATTGAGCTACGCGCCCGAAAGGAATGACATTTTAACACGCTGCATGTCCGCAGTCAAATTAATTTGGATTCTCCTGATGAGAATCGCACCACAGCGGGGACGATTCGCCAGCAAGCCGGAGGTACCTGAGATAGGTTTCCGGTTTTTTTATGGAGGTAAACATGCCCCCGAAAGGTGCGCCAACCCATTACAAGAAATCGCCGCTCTCAATCAGTAGAACAGTCTGGTCTTCGGCCGCTGCGGATGGACGGCTCTGGCCCAAATTCGGTTCAGTAGATGATATCATTCAGACAACTTCCTCCAGATCCCAGAGGTGCCCTATGAACCCAAAAAAAACAATTCTCCCCTTCGGCCTATGGCCTTCCCCGCTCAGCCCGACTCTGATCAGCGCAGCTGTTCGCCTGAACGACGTCCAATGGGCTCCTGGAAGGGAACTGTTGGTATGGTCGCAATCTCAGGGCGGGCGCACTTCGCTCTGGGCGCGCGAGGGGAACGATGCACCCTGGAACCTGAGCGCTGACCAAAACCCCGCCGGAGGGATTGGATACGGCGGCGGCGATTTTTGTGCCGGTCCGGATGGCGTGGCTTTTGCTGACCGCGATGGCGCTCTGTATTACTCACCGTATACGCGGGGCCTGCCCCGCGCCCTGACCCCCCGTTTTGGGCGCTGCGCATCTCCGGTTTTCACACCGGATGGGCAGCATATCCTTTATGTGCACACCTACGAAAACCATGACGTGCTTGCCATTACCGACCTAAATGGGAAGGCCTGGCCGCGCATTTTTGCGCAGGGAGCCGACTTCTACATGCAACCCACTTTTAGCCCTGATGGCAAAACCGTCGCCTGGGTGGAATGGGATCATCCGAATATGCCTTGGGACGAAGCTCGGCTGATGCTGGGAATATTGGACCCCAGCGGAGAGCGCCTGACAGAAATGCAGGTTTTGGATGGGGGAGACGGCGTGCCCACTTTTCAGCCAGCTTTCTCACCGGACGGGCAGACACTGGCCTACCTGGCAAACCGGGGAGAGTGGGATGAGCTGGTATTGGCAGACCTGCCATCTCTGACCAAGCGTATGCCTGTCAAAGGGCGCTTCCTCTTGCCGCCGGCCTGGGTGCAGGGGCAACGCACGCTCGCCTGGCATCCGGATGGTCGCAGCATCTTTTTTATCATCAATTTCAACGGCACGCTCAGTCTAAAAAAATTGGAGCTGTCAAGCGGGCATTTCCGCACCGTTCAGACCGGACAGTTCACTCATCTCTCACAAATCTCAGTTTCAGCCGGGGGCCAGTTGGCGCTGCTGGCCGAATCTCCTCAGTTGGCACCGCGGGTGATAATACTGGACGGCACACACCAGCTGACCGCCGCCCGCAGCCGAACGGATACCCTGCCGGCAGAAGACCTGCCCGATCCAGTGGATTTCAGCTGGCAATCTTCAGACGGGGTCCGGGTGCACGGCCTGTACTTCCCACCCACGAGCAGCCGTTTTACAGCTGAAGGCATTCCTCCGGCCGTCATCTATGTGCATGGCGGACCAACCTCACAGGTTTTTCGCGATTACAACCTGGATGCCGCTTTCTTTACCAGCCGGGGTTATGCGTACTTCGCAGTTAATTACCGCGGCAGTTCCGGCTATGGGCGGAGTTACCGCCAGGCGCTGTACCGAAACTGGGGATCCCTGGATTTGCAGGATACCATCGAAGGCACCCGTGCGCTAATTCAACAGGGTTTGGCGGACCGCTCGCGCCTGGCAATCAAAGGGAGCAGCGCCGGAGGGTTCACGGTTCTGAATGCCCTGGTGCACTTCCCCGGTTTCTTTCGGGCTGCCATATGCTCTTATGGCATTTCCAACCTCTTCACCATGGAAGCGGATCCGCCCAAGTTTGAGTCTCACTATAATGCGAGCCTTTTGGGTCCCTTGCCAGAAGCTGCGCCAAACTATCGCGAGTGGTCAGCAATTTTTCACGCGGCACAGATTCGCGATCCGCTGGCAATTTTTCAGGGGAGCGAAGATCCGGTCGTACCGGTGGAGCAGGCAGAAAGCATCGTCCGCGCGCTTCAGTCCAACCATGTACCCCATGTTTACCGATTGTATGAAGGGGAAGGGCATGGCTTCCGCAAAGCGGAGAACTTGAAAGATTACTATCAGACCGTAGAGAGCTTTTTAAAACAATATCTCATTTTTTCATCACCGGTTGAAAAGGAGCAGCATACCCAATGAGCGCCGAAGAAATCACGCTGAAGAATGCAGATGGATTGAATTTGTATGTCAGGCAATGGGGCAGCCCAGCCTCCGCCAGGGCGCTGGTATTGCTGGTTCATGGCCTCGGTGAACACTGTCAGCGCTATGGCCATATCGCCGCCGCGATGGAAGCGAGAGACTTGTGCCTGATCGGGTATGACCAACGCGGTCATGGACTTTCGCAGGGGAAGCGGGGTGTGATTGGTTCTGAAGCGCAGCTGATGGGCGACATCGGCATGTTGCTCGAGTACACCCGGCAACTCAACCCAAGCCTGCCGCTGTTTCTCTACGGCCACAGCCTGGGCGCCCTGGAAGTACTGTACTATGTGCTCAGAAACCGGCCGGAGCTGAAAGGCGTGATCGCCACCAGCCCGCCATTAGACACCTCAACCTTGTCTGCAGCGCAAAAAACCCTGGTGAAAGTATTGGTTAATTTTTTGCCAAATTTGACCGTCTCCAGCGGATTGAATGTCAATGGGCTTTCCCGTGATGCGCAGGTGGTACACGCATACCAGCAGGACCCTTTGATCCATGATCGGGTGAGCATCCGTTTGGGATCCTTCTTGCAGACTGCGCCGGGGTA
>ERZ1645192.934-NODE-934-length-24676-cov-8.018683_pt1 | contig 24676 bp, 22 predicted proteins | sample MGYA00575354_ERZ1645192 | MGnify/ENA primary metagenome ERZ1645192 (study PRJEB40844, sample SAMN11349763) | freshwater sediment metagenome | isolation source: river sediment | host: Sediment | place: India: Faizupur Khadar , New Delhi | collected 2017-02-21 ... | reverse complement strand
CCCGGCCCGGCGCTTCTTTTTTTTTCGCACAGGCCATGATATATCGGCTCCGGACGCGTTCACGACGTCGTACACACGACGCCGCACGCGCCCGGACGCATCCGCATTCCTTCCCGCCGTAAAAAAGCCGATTTTTCTGGGTTGACGCGCATCTCTTCAGGGAGTACATTTCTTGTAGGATTTAATGGTCGACCGGTCGACCAAAAAGCAGGGGAAGAGGGAAAAGGCGAATGCCGCACGAAAACGGTCACCTTGCGGACGTCAGGGAAAATCTGAAGGATATCGCAATCGACTACATACGCGAACGGATTTTCGAACAACGGACCCTGCGGTGCGGCGAGCAGGTCAACGAGAGGGAGCTTTCCCGGACGCTGGGCCTGAGCCGCGCGCCGATCCGCGAGGCCCTCAAGGAACTCGAGGAGCAGGGGCTGATCGTTTCCGTCAAGTACAAGGGGTGGTTCGTGGCGGACTTCCGGGAGGAGGACATTCTGGAGATCAACCGGCTCCGCACGCTCCTGGAGCACAACATTCTCGAAGCCGTCGTCGCCGCCGGGGGCCCGAACGACGAGGAACTGGCGCTCGCCGCGTCGATCAATGCGGAACTTGAGACAATCGTCGAAAGTCAGGATCTGGACGACAGGAAGATGTTCGAGTTCGTCGAGAAGGAAATGGCGTTTCACGAATATCTTTGCTCCCTCGCGAAGGGCGACTGCTTCTGGACGAGAAAGATTCTCCGGAATTTCTCCTACCAGATTCGGTGTTATCTCGACAGGCGGCTCTATCTGAAAAGCCGGATGCAATCCAGCGTCGCGTCTCACAACCTGCTTCTCGAGTCCCTGAAGAAACGGGACGTCGCGATCCTGCGCGAGTACCTCTTCCGGCGAATGGAAAATTCTTCGCGCTTTCTCCAGAAGACGGAGAGCGAGAAGTCGGGGATGCGTCCGGAAACCGGCGGCGAAACGGAATCCCCGGGGAGAGAGTCTGCGGGGGCCCGGAAGGACCGCATGTGACGGATGTTCGTCTCGAATATGCCCGGCCGGCCTTGTGCGGTATCACGTGAGAGAGGCGGCCGAAACAGGGGGGGCTGTATGTGTTCCGGTATATGATTCGAAGGATTCTTTTTCTCGTTCCCGTCATCCTGAGCGTCATGATCATCATCTTCACGATTCTGTACTTCACTCCCGGAGACCCGGCGCAGGTCGCGCTCGGGCAGGAGGCGACCCCGGAGACCATCGCGGCCTTTCACGCGAAGCACGGCCTCGACATGCCCTTCCCGGCGCAGTTGGGGCGGTATCTCTACAAGGCCGTCTTCGAGGGCGACCTCGGGTATTCCTACGTCATGAAGAGCCCGGTCTCCATGGAGCTGGCCACGCGCGTTCCGGTGACCATCAGGCTCGCGTTCTGGGCCGTCGTCATCAGCACGCTGATCGGCATTCCCCTCGGCGTGATCTGCGCGATCCGGCAGTATTCGCTGCTTGACAGCCTGACGACGCTCGTGACGCTTCTGGGGGTTTCGATGCCGACGTTCTGGACGGGCATCCTGCTGATCATCGCGTTTTCCGTGCATCTCGGGTGGCTGCCGTCGATGGGCTTCGACACGGTCGGCGAGATGGTCCTTCCCATCGTGACGCTGTCCGGCTCTTCCGTGGCGGTCATCGCCCGAACGACCAGGGCGAGCATGCTGGAGGTCATCGGTTCGGACTACATCCGCACCGCGCGCGCCAAGGGGCAGCGGGAGAGCGTCGTGATCCTGCGCCACGCGCTGCCGAACGCCATGATCCCGATTCTCACGATCATCAGCATGCAGTTCGGGATGCTTCTCGGCGGGTCCATCGTCACGGAGGCGATCTTCTCGATTTCCGGCGTCGGACGGCTGATGCTGGAGGCCATCAACATGCGCGACTATCCCATCATCCAGGGCGGAACGCTCTTCATTTCCGTCGCGTTCTGCCTCATCAACCTGGCGGTCGATATCCTGTACGCGTTCATCGACCCCCGGATCCACGTGAAATAGGGGGAGGGACCGAAAATGCCCGCCAACAACTCGATGCTGAAGTACACACTGATCCGGCTGCGGCGGAACTACCTGGCCGTTCTCGGATTCGTCGTCCTGTTCGTGCTGATCGGTTCCGCGATTTTCGCGGAGCGGATTTCCCCGTTCGGATACGCCGACCAGGATTACATGATGATCCGTCAGCCCCCGTCGGCCCAGCATCTTCTCGGCACGGACCAGTTCGGGCGCGACGTGTTGAGCCGCCTGATCTACGGCTCGCGGATCTCGTTGCAGGTCGGCCTGATCGCCGTCTCGATCTCCCTGATCGTCGGCGGCGCGATCGGCGCGATCGGCGGCTATTTCGGCGGCCGGACGGACAGCGTTCTGATGCGGATCATGGACGTTCAGCTCGCGATTCCGACGATCCTGCTCGCGATCGTCATTTCCTCGGCGCTCGGGCCCGGCCTCGTCAATCTGATGGTGGCCGTCGGCATCACGTCGATTCCGCGTTTCGCGCGGCTCATGCGTGCGTCGGTCCTCTCGATCAAGGGCATGGAGTTCATCGAGGCTGCCCGCGCGATGGGCGCGAGCCACATGCGCATCATCCTGCTGTACATCCTGCCGAACTGCGCCGCGCCCCTGATCGTCCAGTCGACGCTGAGCGTCGCCAACGCGATCCTGTTCGCGGCGACCCTGAGCTTCCTGGGGCTGGGCATCCAGCCGCCCTTTCCCGAATGGGGAGGGATGCTCTCGGATGCGAGGCCGTATATCCGGGACAGCGCGTACCTGAGCATTTTCCCCGGGCTGGCGATCATGATCACCATCGTGGCCCTGAACTGCATCGGCGACGGCCTCCGGGACGCGCTCGATCCCAAGCAGAAGCGGTAGGCGATCACTATGACATCAAGAGATACGTCCGTCCTTCTCGATATTCGCGACCTGTCCGTCCGCTTCAACACCGATTCGGGCGTCGTTCATGCGGTCAATCATCTGAATCTGTCCCTCCACAGGGGAAAGGCGCTCGGGTTCGTCGGCGAAACCGGCGCGGGCAAGACGACGACCGCGCTCGCCATCCTGCGGCTCATCCAGAGCCCTCCGGGGCAGATCACGAGCGGCGAAATCCTCTTCGAGGGGCACGACATCATGAAGATGACGGAGGCCGAGAAGCGGCACATACGCGGCAACCGGATCGCCATGATCTTCCAGGACCCGATGACGTCGCTCAACCCGATCATGACCGTCGAGGATCAGATCACCGAGATGATCTCCCTCCACTCGAACCTGATGGGAAACGAGGTCAGCAAGCGCGCCCGTGAGATGCTCGCGCTGGTCGGGATCCGCCCCGAGCGCGCGAAGGACTACCCGCACCAGTTTTCCGGAGGGATGCGCCAGCGCGTCGGCATCGCGATCGCCCTTGCCTGCGAGCCCGCCCTCCTGATCGCCGACGAGCCGACGACCGCGCTCGACGTGACGATCCAGGCGCAGGTCCTGGAACTCATCAAGGACCTCCAGTCCGTGGTCAAGACGTCGCTGCTTCTGATCACGCACGACCTCGGGATCGTGGCCGAGATCTGCCAGGACGTCGCGATCATGTACGCGGGGCGTCTCGTGGAGTATTCGGATATCCGCAGCCTCTACGGCCACCCCATGCACCCGTACACGCAGGGTCTGTTCAACGCGGTGCCCAACCTCGACAGCCCGCTCGGCGGGAAGCTCGCCGTCATTCCGGGGCTTCCGCCCGATCCGACGGACCTTCCGAAGGGGTGTTCCTTCTCGCCGCGCTGCCCGTACGCGCAGGCCGTCTGCCATGAGAAGGCCTGCGGCATGCGCGAGGTCGCGCCGAACCATTTCGTGGACTGCTACTTCCCGCTGGGCGTCGAAGGAGGACAACGATCATGAGCGAACGGACCGGAAACGCCGATGCCCTTCTCGACATCAGGCGCCTCAAGAAGTATTTCAACGTCCGCAAAGGCCTTCTGCACGCCGTGGACGACGTATCGCTGACGATCCGCAAGGGAAAGACGCTCGGCCTCGTCGGGGAGTCCGGATGCGGCAAGTCGACGCTCGGACGGGTCGTCATCGGCCTGATCGAGGCCACGGCCGGCGAGGTCTTCTTCCACGGAGAGGACACGCTGAAGTTCACGGCCGAACAGCGGAGCGTCTTCCGGACGCAGGCGCAGATCGTCTTCCAGGATCCCTTTTCGTCCCTGAACCCGCGGATGTCCGTTGCCCAGCAGATTTCGGAGCCGCTGCGGATCAACAACGCGTGCCGGAACAAAAGGGAGATCGACGCGAAAGTCAAGGAGCTCATGGATACGGTGGGCCTCGCCGAACGCATCGCGACGTCCTTCCCGCACGAACTCGACGGGGGGCGCAGGCAGCGCATCGGCGTTGCGCGGGCGCTCGCGCTCGACCCGGAGTTCATCGTCCTCGACGAACCCGTGTCCGCGCTCGACGTGTGCATCCAGGCGCAAATCCTCAACCTGCTCCAGGAGCTGAAGAAGGAACGCGGCTACACCTACCTGTTCATCTCGCACAACCTGAGCGTCGTGCGCTACGTCTCCGACGAGGTGGCGGTCATGTACCTCGGGCAGGTCGTGGAGAAGGCCGACAACGTCGCGCTGTTCGGGAAGCCGATCCATCCGTACACGCAGGCGCTGCTTTCGGCCGTCCCGGTCGCGAAGCTCGACGCGAAGAAGGAGCGGATCCTGCTCGAAGGCGACGTTCCGAGCCCGATCGATCCCGCGCCGGGGTGCCGGTTCGCGGGGCGCTGCGCGTATCGCCAGGACGTCTGCCTGCAGGACAATCCGGTCCTGTCGGAGATCGAGCCGGGGCACTTCGTCTCCTGCCATTTCGCGGGGTTTCTGCAACGCCACGAGTAGCGATGGAAGAATCCGGGGAGGAAGCCGAACAGCTTCGCTGGTTTTGCGGCGTTCCGATCGCGACGAACGTCCTCATCCTGAAGGATCTGGCGTGGACGCTCGCGATTCTGGCGGGGGGCGCGGTCGCGTTCGTGCTGCTCGTTCAGCTTCTCGTCGGCCGGGCGGTCGGCGGGGCGCAGTTCCGCGTCGCGGCGACGCTGGCATGCTACGTGGTCGGCTTCATTGCGGCGGCCTTTGCGATCACGGCGATTCCGCTCTTCGGGAACCACTACGTCGTTCTGTACCGCTTCTTCCCCGACTCGGTGTACTGCGAGAGCATGCGGGGACGCTTCTTCTCGTTCCGGAACGCGTTTCACATGCGCGCCTTTCCGGTCGAGCCGATGACGCGGCCGGGACGGAGCACGACGAAGGCGGTTCCGTGGGAACGGGTATTCCGCTTCGAGGCGGACGCGCGGCGTCGCGTGATCGTTCTCGGAGGCGCGAAGGGGACGCTGATGCGGGTCTATTGTCCCGACGGGGAGACGTACGAACGGGCGCTGGGCTGCGTCAGGGAACGGACGACGGGCGCGCGCCCTGCGGCTGCAGGAAGGAGAACGACATGAACGAATCGCTTGCGACACTGGTGCAACGGAAGGCCGACGAGGTCATTCAGTGGAGGCGCCGGATTCACGAAAACCCGGAACTCAGCTTCCACGAGACGGAGACCTCCGCGCTGATCGAGGAGAAGCTGCGCTCCTTCGGAGTGGACGTGATCCGCAGGATCGGCAAAAGCCAAACGGGAATCTGCGCCGAACTCTACGGGACCGCGGACGGGCCGAAGCGCTGCATCGGCATCCGCGCCGACATCGACGCTTTGCCGATCCGGGAGCAGTCGGGCGTTCCGTACGCCTCGAAGCGCGACGGCGTCTTCCACGGCTGCGGGCACGACTCGCACGCGGCCATCCTGCTCGGAACCGCCTGGCTTCTGAGCGACCTTCGCGATACGTTTTCGGGCTGCGTGAAGTTCTTCTTCCAGCACGCCGAGGAGGAGCTCGGCGGCGGGCGGGAGTTCATGGAGGCGGGCGTCATGGAAAACCCGCACGTCGACGGCGTCATGGCGCTTCACGCGCTTCCGGACATCTACGTCGGCGAGATCGGCGTCCGGGACGACTTCATGACCGCGGGCGTCGACCTGCTGAAGGTGACCGTCGAGGGGAAGCAGGCGCACGGCGGCTATCCGCACTACGGCGTGGACACGATCCTGGCCGCGTCGACCATCGTCACGACGCTCCAGAGCCTGGGATCGAGGGAGCTCGCGCCGACCGACTGCGCGTTCGTGACCTTCGGCCGCATCGAGGGGGGCATCTCGAACTCCTATATCGGCGGCCCGGTCGTCCTCGAAGGGTGCATCCGCTACCTCCGGAAGACGACGCAGGAACTCTTCCACCGCCGCGTGCGCGAGATCGCGACGGGCGTCGGAACGGCGCTCAAGGCGAACGTCACCGTCGAGATCACTCCGGAAATGATCCCGACCTGTGTCGATAAAACCTGGGTGGACCGCATCCGAAGGGTCTGCCGCGATGTGGCCTCCGTCGAACGCGTCATCGACCTGCCTTCTCCGGCGATGGGAGGTGAAGACTACGCGTACTATCTGGAGAAAGCGCCGGGAACCCTGTTCCGCCTTGGGGTCCGGACGCCGGGAGGTCCGCACTGTCCGACACATTCGATCAACTTCTATGTGGACGACCGGGCCGTCCCGATAGGCATGGAGGTTCTCGCCGCGGCCGCGCTCGACGCGCTCGCGCGGGGCTGAAGACCGCGAAACGCCGGAGATGCCGCCGGATTGGAATCTGCACGGAACTGCGCATCAGTATGAAACCCTATTCCAAGGAGTGATGGATTATGAAGGGAAAGTTGTTCGTACGGCTGTTTGTGGCGACAATGCTGCTTTTCGTTGCGGCGACCGGATTCGCCAAGAATATGGAGACCTTCACGCTGGGCCTTCCGGGCGACGCGAAGACGCTCGATCCGCACCAGGCCGTGGACACACTGTCGTTTATCGTCACGAAGCAGATCAACGAACCGCTCGTGACGGTCGACGGCAGGACGAAGCAGCTCGTTCCCGTTCTGGCCGAGCGCTGGGAGATCCTGGATCCCCAGACGTACAAGTTCTTCCTGAAAAAGGGCGTCAAGTTCCATAACGGCGAGGAACTGACCGCGGAAGACGTCGTCTTCTCGCTGAAGCGCGCCGCGTCGAAGGATTCCCTGTACGCCAAGTCCAAGGGCAAGTACATCGACACCGAGGGCTTCCAGATCATCGACAAGTACACGCTGATCGTCAAGACGCGCGGTCCCGTGGGCGGATGGCTGGATTCCATGAAGCACCCCTACGCGAGCATCTTCAGCAAGAAGGCCGTCGAGAGCGCCGGGGCGGAATACTTCCGGAACCCGGTCGGAACGGGCGCCTTCAAGTTCAAGAGCTGGGTCAAGGGCGAGCGCATGGAGCTTGTCGCGTTCGACGACTATCACGGCAAGAAGCCCGCGTTCAAGAACCTCAACATCCTCGTCCTGCCCGACGACAGCAGCCGGGTCATCGCGCTGGAAACAGGAAAGGTCGACATGATCTACGCCCTGCCGCCGACCGATTTCGACCGGCTGAACGCGTCGGCCAACGTGAAGGCCTTCAAGGCGCCCGGACTCGGCCTGATCTACCTCGGAATGAACACGCAGAAGAAACCGCTCGACGATCCGCGCGTGCGGCTCGCCATCGATTACGCCATCAACAAGGAAGCGTATGACGCCATCGTGTATCAGAAGAAGTCGGCGCAGCCCGCCGGTCCGCTCGTTCCCGCGAGCACCTTCTCGCCGAAGAGCGCCAAGCCCTATCCGTACGACGTCGCAAAGGCGAAAGCGCTTCTGGCCGAGGCGGGATACGCGAACGGAATGACCCTGAATCTCTGGATCAGCAACTTCCAGGACCGCGTGAACGGCGCGACCGTCATTCAGTCCATGCTCGCCCAGGCCGGGATCAAGGTCAACATCCAGGTCTTCGAGTCCGGCGTGTTCGACACGAAGGTGAAGGCGAACGAACAGGACATGATCATCAGCACCTGGGGCATGCAGACCAACCGCGACGCGGGCCAGTTCTGGCTCTCCCTGTTCCATTCGGCGAGCATCGGCTCGACGAACTGGACCGTGCTCAAGGACAAGGAAGTCGACGAAGGCCTCGACCTGGTCAATTCGACCGTCGACGAGGCGAAGCGGACCGAAATCTTCCAGAAGATCTGGGACCGGCTCGATACCCTGCATCCGTTCGTCTCGCTCGCGGTGCCCAACGAACTGTACGGCGCGAGGAAGGATCTCGTCGGCCTCGAGGAATTCTTCGACGGCCGCCTGAACTACCTCGGCAATCTGACGCTGAAGGACTGATATCCGGAGCGGAGGTCGCGGGGAGCGTCGCTCTCCGTGACCTCCGCGACTCCGGCGGAAAGGCGGCGACCGTCATGGCATCGGACATTCTTCAAAAGGCGCAGGAAATCCAGGACTACGTCGTTCGGGTGAAGCGGGAGATTCACGCGCACCCAGAACTCGGCATGAAGGAGCACGCGACGACGGCGCTCGTGAAATCGGAGCTTGCGGACATGGGCGTCGAAATGGTCCCGCTGCCGTCCGACGTCGGCGTTCTTGGGATCATCCGGGGCGAAGGCGCGCGCCAGGGGACCGTGTCGGCGCTTCGGGCCGACATGGACGCGCTCCCGATTCAGGAAACGGCGGACGTTCCGGACCGGTCGACCGTTCCCGGCGTGATGCACGCCTGCGGGCACGACTGCCACACGGCGATGCTCCTCGGAGCGGCGAAGATCCTCTCGTCCGTGAAGGATCGTTTTTCCGGCGTCGCGAAGCTGATCTTCCAGCCCGCCGAAGAGACGCTTGACGGCTCCGCGCACATGATCGGGCTGGGCGTCCTCGACAACCCGGAAGTCCGGTATATCTTCGGACTTCACGGACACTCGTCGTACGACGTGGGACAGATCGCCCTCCGCAGCGGGCCGTACATGGCGTCCTCGGACTTCTTCACGGTCCGGATGACCGGCGTCGCCGGACACGGAGCCTACCCGCACCGCACGGGCTGTGACCCGGTGATGGCCGCCTCGAACGCGGTCATGGCGATCCAGAGCATCGTCACGCAGCAGATCGACGCGCTCGACAACGTCGTGATCTCCGTCTGCCAGATCAACGGCGGAACGGCGAAGAACATAATCCCGGAAACGGTCGAGTTCTCGGGCTCCGTGCGGTGCCAGAGCGCGGACACCAGAAAGACGATCGAAGAACGCATCCGGCGCATCTCGGAAAACGTGGCGTTAACGTACGGATGCACGTCCGCCCTCGCCTACCGCTACGGCGTCCCCCCGCTCGCGAACTCGCCGGAGCTGACCGAGTGGGTCCGCGAGAGCGCGCGGAAGCTCGTCGGCGTCGAAAATGTCCGGGAGATCGGCGCGGCGGCGATGGGATCGGAGGACTTCTCCCGCTACCTCGACATCGTCCCGCAGGGCGTCTTCGCCCGGCTCGGCATCAACGTTCCGGGCCGCCCCAGGCCCGTGTTCCACAACGGCAATTTCGTCTTCTCCGAGGATGCGCTCCCGTACGGAACCGCTCTGTTCGCGCAGTTCGTCCTCGACGTCAACGTATAGGCGCATATTTGAAGGAGGCTTTTCACCATGGCAATGACCCACAGACAGCGCATCGAGGCCGCTCTGGCGTTCCAACAGGCCGACCGCATTCCCTACAGCATGTGGATGCACTTCCCGAACCGCGACAGAAGCCCCCGCAGGCTGGCCGAACTCAGCCTGGAGCTTCAGCGGCGCTATGACCTCGACTTCATCAAGTTCATGCCGTTCGGTCTCTACACGACCGTCGACTACGGCATCGACCTCGACGTCTTCCCGGGATTCAACACCCCGCCCGTCGCGCACAAACCCCTGGTCGAAAAGGTGGAGGACTGGGACGGCATCCGCTTCATGTCCGGAACCGAGGGGGAGTACGCGATCGTCCTCGAGGCGCAGCGGATCCTGTCGACCATGACGGAGGAGCGGGTTCCGTTCCTGCAGACGGTCTTCAGCCCGATGACGACCGCGGCGAAGATGTGCAGTCCCGAGACGCTCGTGAAGCACATCGCGCAGGATCCCGTCCGGGTCCATCGCGTGCTCGAAATGATCACGGCCGCGACGCTCCGGTTCGTGAAGGCGTCCCTGTCGCTCGGCGCCGACGGCTTCTATTTCGCGACGCAGATGTCCACGACGGACGTGATCGACCGCGCGACGCACGAGGCGTTCGTGAAGCACTATGACCTTCAGGTGCTGAACGCGGTCCGCGGCGCGACGTGGTTCAACGTGCTGCACATCCACGGCGCGAACGCGATGCTGCGCGACATGCAGGATTACCCCGTCCAGGCGCTGAGCTGGCACGACCGGGACGACGGCCCCTCGATGGACGAGGTGCGGACCTACAGCGACAAGGTCTTCATCGGCGGCATGAGCTGGGGGAAGAACTGGCTCGGCAAGACGGACGCCGAGGTCGTCGCCGAGGTCCGCGAGGTCGCCGCGCGACAGGGCGGCAAGGGGATCATCCTCGGACCCGGCTGCATCATCGACCCGGCGACGCCCCCGGAACGCCTGGATCTCGTCCGGAAGACCGTACTCGAACTCGCGCGGGGGTAACGGCCGCGCCGGATTACACAAAAAAGCCGGCTCCCGAAAATCCGGGGGCCGGCTTCGTCGTTGCCGCTTATGGGGAAGCCGCGTCAGGCCTTTTTCGCCCCGTTCCGCTTCCGTGCGACCGCGAACAGCGATCCGCCGACGAAGAACGTTCCGATGCCGAAGAGTCCCATCGGAGACATCGCGATTCCGGGCAGCCCCCACGTGATCTTCATGTCCGCCCCTTCGAAGTGGATGATGACGCCCATCCCCGTGTTGGATACGTGGGTCAGGTTCAGGATCGCCATCTCTCCGGGGCCGATCGCGCTCGTGTCGTCGGTCCTCAGCAAAGGCGCGGCCGGGTCTCCGGCGATCGGGCGAAGGCCGTCGGAACCGCCCCTGAGGCGAACGACGTCCGTTCCGAAGTTCGCGACCGCGAGCAAAAAGTCCCCTGCCTTCGGCGCGGGCGAGAGTTCGGGCACGACGATCCGGCCCGAGAGGGACGTCGTCTCGCCGAGCTGTTTCGATCCGGCGAAGCCCTTCTTCGGGTCGTAGACGGCGAAGGCGACGCGCGTTCCCCGGTCGAGACGGATGATGTCGATGGGCAGGCTCAGCTTCTCGCCCGCGTTGTCGGCGGAGATCGCGCCCGAAAGGATCCGGTCGCTCTTTCCGGCGAAGTCCCATCGGATGCGCCAGGACGCCTTCTCTTTCGTGGACTTAATCTGTTCGTGGTCGAGCCCGGTTATGCCCGCCGGCGCGTATGCCTTCGGAACGCCGCCGCAGCCGCAGTTGCATCCGAGGTCGAGAGTCGCGTCGATGGATCCGCTCGGCCCCGGCGAGCGGATCAGCAGGCGGTCCGTATAGCCGCGGTCGTTGAACGTCACTTCGGGAAAGCCCTTCAACGACGCGCGGATCGCGTCGGCCGACGCGGTGATCCGGACGTTTCTGCCGCTGGTCTTGAACGCGAGAACATCCGGCGACGAAACGAGCGGATCGAACCCCGGGACCTTCTTCGGCGCCGGTTTCGACGCGGCTTCGGCCGGAGAGAGCGCCAAAAGCGCCAGCAGCAGCGCGAGAACGATTCCCCGCAGCACACGGGTGCGACGTATGCCGGTGTTTCGATTTTGCATCACGAATGGTTCCATTCGATCAATCCTCCAAAAAAAAAGTCCCCCGCGGCCCGCCGGGGGTCACGGAACGAATGTGCGTCCGACAGCGCCGTCCGCGATGCACGCACTCCGTGCGTGGTCGCGCCGCATCGTCACGAAAACGTTCCCGCCATGGGCCGACACCTCTTTTCGGATGATTCCGAATACGTCTTCCCGATCGCGGATTATATCACATGCCCGATGCCGCGACGCGCCGCACAAAAAAGGCCGGAAGCGGCATGAAACGCCCGCCTCCGGCCCGTTCTCTCGCGTATGTTTACGTTCGTCGCCGCACGAAGAGCGGCAGCAGGAAGAGCGCGACGAGCGGAGAGAACCCGGCCGAACATCCGAGTCCGCTGCCTTTGTCGCCCTGCGTCGGCGCGGGATCCTCGCCGAGAAGCGGCACGCCGAAGAGTCCCTCGAAGCTCTTCACGGTCACGAAGCCGTCGACCGCTCCGTCCATGTCGAATGACCCGCCGTCGACGAAGACGCTCTCGAGCAGCAGCGTATCACCATCGCGACGCGCACGCTTCGCGGAAACAACCGCGTCGTCAACATTCCACGCGGCAGACCAGCCGTTCTCCTCGCGGTTCCACGCCATCAGGAGCCAGCAGTAGAAGACGTCGTTCTCCAGCGCGAACTCCGACTCCAGCCCGATCGTCACGCGGTCGCCCGTCGCGTCGTAGCGGACGGTGTTCGCGTTGTCGATGTCCAGAATCGCGAAGCACGATTCCGAGTCGTCGCCGAAGACGTCGTAGAGCGAGGCGATGTCCATTCCCACGCCCGACGGATCGGGCTTCCCCATCGGCGGAAGGTCCTGCGACGCCACCGGAACCGGAGCGCCCGTCGCGACGCCGCCCGAGACGTTCGCGGTCGCGTCCGGGTCGTCCGCGGGTTTGGGGACGTCGGTCGGTTTTGGCATGAGCGTCGAGACGGTCGCCGTCATCGTCTTCGCCGACGACGAGATGTCGGAAACGGAGATCCCGCTCTCGCTTCCGTCGGAGAACGTCGCGCTCGGAGTTCCCGCGTCCGAAAAGGTCCCGTCGCCGACGTAGTCCTCGTTGCCGTTGTACCAGAGCGTCTCGCACGTTCCCTTTTCCGTCTTCTTCGCGACGATGTGCGGGCCGTTGGCCTCCATCGGAACGAGTCCCTGGTTCTTGCCCTTGACGTAGGAGTTGAAGTCGTTCGCGGAGAGCGAACCGATCGTCTCGTCGACGCGGAGGATCAGGATGCCGCCGCACGAGTCGAAGGACTTCCCGAACTTCGCGAGCCCCTCGTCCCAGCCCGTCGGATAGCGGACTTCCGCGAGGTAGTATTCCGTCGCCCGGTGTTTCGGGTTCATGAGCTTCACGATGCGGTTGCGCCCGTTCAGCGGGACGCCGAAGGTCACGGTTCCCTCTGTCGGCGTCGACGGCGTCTCCCAACCGAGGAAATGCCGCGACCACGCGTCGAGGTTCACGGGCGTATCGCCGGAATTCTCGCCGGATTTCGAGCCGTACATTCCTCCGGCCATGAGCGAGAACGCGCCGACGCCCGAGTTGACGTAGTTCGTGTCGTACAGGTCGGGCAGGCCGCAGAGCTGGTGTCCGAGTTCATGGGCCGGGATGCCGAGCGGGGCCGCCGTGTCCTTCGCGTAGAGTTCGCCGTTGAGGGCCCATCGGGTCAGGATCTTGCCTCCGGCCCGGACGATGTGCTCCTCGCCCTCGCCCGTCCACGAACTCCACGCGTGCGCGCCGACGGCCGGGTGAAGGTCCTTCCCCGTCTCGAACCCGCCGACGACGAGGTAGACGCACAGCTCATCCGGCGTGATCCTGCCGTCCTTGTTCGCGTCGAACGAGGCGAAATCGACCTTCTTCGCGGCGGCCTTCGCGATCACGCTGTTCAGGAAGGCCGTCTCGTTCTTGTGCTGCATGTCGTTGTCGCCTTTGTCGATGAAGCCCTCCGGGTGGTTGCCGTCGTTCGCGTCGTCCGCGTCGAGCGTCACGGAGACGATCTTCGTTCCGCCGAGGGCCGAGAGGACCTTGAGCTTCCCGTAGGACTGGTCGCTGTAATACCGGGCGACGGATCCGGTCTTCCCGAAGAACATGTTCTCCCAGACCGAGTCCTCGAGCGTCAGCTCCCTGTCGCGGAAGCCCACGAGAACGACGAGGATCTTCCGCGTTCCCGAGACGGGCGTCTGCGGCCATCCGCCGCGCGCGTCCCGGTCGCGATAGCGCGGCGACGGATCTTTCTTCGGCGTCATGTGCGGCGACGCGCCCGACGGAGGCGGAACCGCCTCGCCATAGACGACGCCCGAGGGTGCGAGAACGTCGCCGGACGCGGCCGCGTACTCCCAGAACCTCGTCTCCGGGTTCTTCACGATCGTGTAGCCGTCAGGGGTTTCCACCCAGCGCAGGAACTCGTCGCCCCGGTTGTACACCGTGATCTCCCGACCGTCCGGCTGTGTGAAAACCACCGGGAACGGGCTCGCGGGCGCCCCGAAGACGACGCTTCCCCACAAAAGCGACACAACCGCGACAACGAACGCTGCAACGCGTCTTCTCTCCACACAAGCCACTCTCCTTTTCCGCGACAGCTGTTATTTCGCCCTCATGCCGATGATGTAGTCCGACTCCGTGAAGACGACGTCGGTCGTTCCAAGGAGCGAATTCATTCCAAGCAACCCCTGCGCCTCGGCGGAATCCGCGAGTTTCTTCGCGATTCTCTGCCACTTGAGCATCGCTTCCGGCGTCGGAGAAGCGGGGTTGACGGGCAACATGAACACGTACCACCCTCCGCTCATCCCCGTCACAAAGAAGCAGTCGCCGCTGATCGTCCGGTCCATGTATTTTCCGAGAAACGCGTTCGCATTGCCGCTTCCCGCTGCGACCGACATCACCATTGGCGCCGTCGCTTCCGGGTTGTCCGCATGGTACATCATCGCCGCCGACTTGAGGGAGTTGAGGTCGGAGACGATTCGCGTCGCCTCGGCCTTGTCCGATCCCGCTCCCGTGATCAGGAGCAGCGCCCCTGCGAGGATGCCGATGATGATGATGACGATCAGAAGCTCCACAAGCGTGAATCCCTCCGCCCTCCGCACGTTTCCTTCCGTCCTCACGTTCTATCCCCCCTGTTTTTTGCGTCCCCCAGGTGCGACGGACGCGCCGTTCGCTCTCTTTCTGCCGTATGGCGCCCCGCGAGCGCATGGCCTTCTCTCACGGAATCGATCCAAAATAAAGACAATGCCCTATCGTGGAAATCATATACGTTGACAGCGTGTCAAAGTCAAGCCCCGACGTCGTTTGCGGTTGCAGGGCGTTCCGTCGAACGAGACGGCCGATGCGGCGGAGAGCGGCCGGTCCGGTCGCACGAGGTCCGGGCGGCGGCGCCGAAGGGAGTGCGGAGCGGAGCGCGTGGTTTTCCAAAATCCGATTTGGGAATACTCCGCTTGCTGGTATAGTATATATAGTTGTCCCAAACGGCCCGCGCTGATGCGCCGGGGCGGCGGTTTCAGGATCCGCGGCGCCTTTGGGAACAACCAGAATACCTGTCGTTTACGGGAGGTTTTTTTGATGAAGCTCATCACGTGCAAGCTCTGCGGAAAACTGTTTTCGAGTCCCGGGGCGAACACCTGCCCGAAGTGCATGAATGACCTGGACGAGTATTTTCAGCAGATCCGCACCTATCTTCGCGACAAACCGAAAATGCTGCTCAATGCGGAAGAGCTGTCCGAGGAAGTCGGCATCGATATCCGGTACGTCCAGGCGCTGATTCACATGGGGTATCTCGAACGACTCGGGGTTGCCGAGCCGGAAGACGAAGCGACGAAAAAAATGGACCTCGCCAGACAACTTCAGGCGTCCTTGTCGAAATCCGCCGGGACGACCGGCGATTCCCGTCCGGCGAAGAAAGAGGAAAAGGATTCGAAGAGTTCGCTGAACGCGATGTACGCCCAGGAGAAGCATGGAACCAAGCGCGGGGGGAAATAGGCGCACCCGGCGGAAAGCCCCGTCGGGTGCAACTTCTTACAGCGTTGAAAGCGTTTCGTCGTAGTTGAGCTGGATAAAGACGCCGAAAGGATCCTGAACGATTCCGTAGGCGTCGCTGAAGCAGTTTTTCGCCAGCGGAACGATGACCCGCGTTCGGGGATCGCCGATCAGCGACGCATACGCCTCTTCGATCTCCTTTTTGTCCATTGACGACACGCAGAGGGAAATATGGTTCCCGACGACATACTCCGAGTCGGGAACCATCGTGTCTTCCGCGATCATGATCTTGCTTGCGCCCACTTTGAGAACGGAATGGGCGATCAGGTGTTCCTGCCCCTCTCTCACGATCGTGGACGGATCCCATTTCTTCATGTCCTCGTACGTCGCCAGAAAAACGACCTTCGCCTGCAAATGCCGCTCGTAAAACCCGATCGCCTCCGCCGCTCTTCCGTTCATCGAGAGAAACGGCGTTGCTTCGCAATTCATGTGCGTCGCCTCCTGTGCAGTTTTTTTCCCGTCAAAACAATACACCGTGACACGGCATCGGCGTCAAGCCCCCGATTACGACAGGCGGAGCCGCGCGCCGCCGCCCCGCCTGTTTGTGACATTTTTTGCGTTTGTGCGGATCGTTCGGGTCTACTCGTACCAGGTCGGCTTCGGGAAGGCCAGCGAGCACGCCATTCCCGCCTCGAAGCGCGGTTCCCTGCGTCCCTTCTGGATGCGGATTTCGACGTCGCCGACCGTGACGATGTAGTCCACGGTCTCGCCGAGATAGGCCATTCGGTCGATGACGCCGCGCAGGCCCCCCTTCCCTTCGGGAAGCAGGTCGACTTCCGCGGGACGGCACGCGACGGTAGCCCGCCCGGCGCCGGCGAACTCCGGCGGGAAGGAGTCGCTCACTTGCCCCGCGTCGGGCGCGGACTCGAGCACGGCCTTCCCGTCCCGCGGGACCACCGGAATGAAGTTCGACAGTCCGATGAAGCCGAAGACGAACTTGTTCGCCGGGTTCGCGTAGACGTTCAGCGGCGTGTCGATCTGCTGCGTCTTTCCGTCCCGCATGACCATGATGCGGTCGGAGAGCGCCATGGCCTCGGCCTGGTCGTGCGTGACGTAGATGATGGAGAAGTCGTACTTCCGCTGCAAGTCCTTGATCTCGAAGCGCATCTCCTCGCGAAGGTGCGGGTCGAGGTTCGACAGGGGCTCGTCGAGAAGCAGCAGCCCCGGATTGATCGCGAGCGCCCGCGCGAGGGCGATCCGCTGCTTTTCCCCGCCCGAGAGTTCGTTCGGGTAGAGCTGCGCCTGCTTGGTGAGGTTCGTGTTTTCGAGCGAATGCTTCGTCCGGCTTTCGATTTCATGCCGCGCGACGCCCTTGATCCGGAGCGGGAACGCGACGTTTTCGAAGACGGTCATGTGCGGCCACACGGCGAAGGCCTGGAAGACCATTCCGAACTCGCGCTTCTCCGGCGCGAGGTAGTACTTCTTCAGGCTCGACGAAATGAGCTTTCCGCCGACTTCGATCTCCCCCTCTTCGAGGTCCTCGAAGCCCGCGACCATCCGCAGCGTCGTCGTCTTGCCGCACCCCGAGGGCCCCAGGAACGAGAAGCACTCGCCTTTTTCGATCGAGAGGCAGAGGTCGTCGACCGCGGTGACCTGACCGAATCGTTTCGTGACGTGTCTGAGTTCGACGAATGCCATCGTCATGCCCCCCCGTTGTCGAGCCGCTTTTTCTTTTCGAAGAAGCGCTTGATGAGGATTTCCCCGCCGACGATCAGGAGAAGCGCCACTCCGGCGAGCGCGCACGCGTACACCGTCTCGCCGTCCTCGTTCAGCGTGTAGATGGCGACGCCGATCGTCCGGGTCGTCGGACCGTAGAGCAGCACCGACGTCGTGAGTTCGCGCAGCGCGGGAAGGAAGATCAGGAAGAACGCCGCGATCATCCCCGGGCGGATCAGCGGGATGACGACATCGCGAAGTGACTGCCAGGGCGTCGCGCCGCTCGCGCGGCTCGCCTCGACGAGCGAGTCGTGAACCTGTTCGAGCGCCGCGCTGTTCGACTTGAGCGAGAAGGCCATATAGCGGGCGATGTAGGCGACGAAGATGATCCAGCCCGTGTTGTAGATGTTGATTCCGAACCGTCCGCTCCAGGTGAGGATCACGCCGAGCGCGATGACCGTTCCGGGGAGCGAGAAGGGGAGCATCCCGAGGAATTCGAGGAACCACTTTCCGCGGACCTTCATCTTCACGAGGACGTAGGAGATGATCCCGCCCGCGACCATCGTGACGAGCGCCGCGCCGAGGCTGAGGTAGAGCGAGTTGAAGATGGCGTCCTTCGTGAGCTTCCACTTGAAGAGCACGTAGTAGAAGTTCTCGAACGTCATGTTGCCGAGCTGGAGCGGAAGCCCGTACGTCTTGAGAAGCCCGACGAGGAAGATCGTCACAGTGGGCATCACGACCGTGACGAGCAGATAGACGATGCAGAGGATGAAGAGCGGCGTCCTGAGGCCGCGCAGTTTGAGCACCGTGGGGCGGACGCTCTTGCCCGCGATGATCTGGAAGCGTCCCGATTTGACGACGCGGTTTTGCGTGTAGAGGATGACGGCCGCCGAAAGCACCAGAATGACGGACATGACGGTCGCGGCCCGGATGGCCGTGAAGCTGCCCGCGCTCTGGTGGATCAGCTCGTAGATCTTGGTCGGGATCGTGTAGATCCCAACCTCCGTGCCGAGGATGGCCGGCGTGCCGAAGTGCGCGAGCGAGTAGAGGCACACGAGAAGCGCGCCCGACACCACGGCGGGGAGGATCAGCGGGATCGTGATCTTCCGCGTGATCGTGAAGAGCCCCGCGCCCGCGATCCGGGCGGACTCCTCGAGCGTCGGGTCCATGCGCTCGAGCGCGCCGCTGACCTGGATGAACACGAACGGGAAGAGGTACATCGTCTCGATGATCACGATGCCCCAGAAGCTGTAGATGTTGAACAGGGGCGTCCGCGTTCCGAACAGCGCCATCCAGAACTGGTTGATGTAGCCCGCGCGCGGCGACAGGAGCATCTTCCACGCGAGGGCGCCGATGAAGGCGGGCAGCATGAACGGAATCGTGAACAGCACCTTCATGGTCTCCTTGAAGGGCATGTCGGTCCGCGTCACGAGCCAGGCGAAGAGCGTTCCGACGGCCGTGCACGTGACCGTCACGCAGGCGGCCAGCAGAAGCGACATCTTGAGCGCCTCGAACGTATCCGGCTTCGTGAGGACTTCGACGACGGCGGAGAGGTTGAAATGCCCGTCGACGACGAAGGACGTCCAGAAGATGAGCAGCACGGGAAGCGCGACGATGACGATCAGGATCAGCAGGGAGAGGACGAACAGGAGTTCCGCGATCCCGAATTTACCGGTTCTATTCATGGCTCCCGACTCCTTCGAGTGTATTCGAATCGAACAGAAGCGGATTGGCGATGTTCACGCCGACCATGTCGCCCTCGCGGAAGATGAGCCCCCGGCTGATGGCCTTGTGGGTGTCGAGCTGGGCGCGAAGTTCCATCCCCGCGAACTCCAGTCGCTGGTCGACGATGGGGCCGAGGAGGTTCACGCGCCGGACGCGCGCGGTCGGCATCCCGGGGCCCGGGTCACGTACGAGGTCCACGTCGGACGGGCGGCACCCGAGAACGGGGTTGGACGGGACGGGGGCGGGCGCGTCCTTCGAGAGCAGGACGTCCGTCCCCCGGGCGTAGATGTCGCGTCCCCGGACGTCAGCGGGGATCATGTTCGCGACGCCCATGAAGCGGAAGACGAATGCGTTGCCGGGACGTTCGAAAACGTCCGTCGGCGTTCCGATCCGGCAGATATTTCCGTTCTCGTCGAGAACCGCCATTCGGTCGGAAATCGCGAGCGCGATCTCCTGATCGTGGGTCACGTAGAGGACAGTGATCCCCTTCTTGCGCTGGAGCGCCCGGATTTCGAAGCGCATCTCCTCGCGCAGCTTCGCGTCGAGGTTCGTGAGCGGCTCGTCCAGGAGCATCAGCTTCGGTTCGGCGACGAGCGCGCGGGCCAGGGCGACGCGCTGCTGCTGGCCGCCCGAAAGCTGGTAGGGCATCCGGTTCTCCAGCCCCGTGAGATTGACGTTGTCGATGGCGTCCTGCGTCCGCGCGTCGATCTCGTTTTTCGCGACCTTCTGGATGACGAGGGGATACCGGACGTTCTCCGCCACCGTCATGTGGGGCCAGACGGCGTAATCCTGAAAAACCACGCCGAGCGACCGCTCGTCCGGCGGGACGAAAATCCGCTCCGAGGGGGACGACAGCGTGACGCCTCCGACCGTGATCGTTCCGGCGTCAGGCTGCTCGAAGCCCGCCGCCATACGCAGCAGAACCGTCTTTCCGCACCCCGACGGGCCAAGCAGCGTAAAGCACTCGCCGTCGTCGATCGTCAGATTGAGGTTTGCGTATACCACCTTTTTGCCGTACGCCTTGCGTACATTCTCGAGCCTGACCTCCGCCAAACCGCACCACTCCTTTTGAAAAAAGAGCGGGAAAGGCCGCGACAGGCCCCTTCCCGCCCTCCGTCATGAACTACTTTCCGGGTCGCAGAATCTCGGTGAACTTCTTGATGGTCGCTTCCTTCGTGGCGCTCATGGTCGTAAAGTCGAGCACGATCGCCCGCTGGACGGCGTCATGCGGATTGGGAAGCAGCGTATCTTTGGGAAGCTCCACATCGGCGCGCACGGGAAGCGTGCCGCTGTTGGCGATGATCTGCTGCGCTTCCCTGGAAAGCAGGAAATCGACGAACTTCTTGGCCGCCGCGAGGTTCGGCGTTCCCTTCATGATCGCGACCGGGCTCGGAAGCATGATGACTTCCTTGGGATAGACGAATCCGAGCGTCGCGCCCTTCTTGATCTTGTCGGTCGTGATGTAGTCCACGCCGATGCAGGCGAGCAGGTCGCCCATCGCGGTGTCGTCGACGACCTGGCCGGAGCCCTGTCCCATCTTCGCTTCGTTCTTCTTGCAGTTCTCGAAGTATTCCCACCCGAACTGCTGGGCGAGGGCCACGACGCTGCCGTAGGCCGTTCCGGAAAGCGCGGGGTTGGCGATGCCGAACGCGCCCTTGTATTCCGGCTTCAGGAGATCCTGCCACGAGGTCGGCGCGGTCTTGATGAAGCGCGTGTTGTAGGTGATCGCGAGGGTTCCGTTCCGGACGGGCGTGAAGAAGCCTTCGGGTTCCTTCACGGGGCTCTCGACGAACTTCGCCTCGGGCGAAACGTAGGGCTCCAGGATGCCTTCCTTCTTGAGCTGGTAGAAATCGGGCACTTCGCTGTGCCAGAGGACGTCCACCGTCATCTTGCCGGACTCGCGCTCGGCGGCGATCTTCGCCATCAGCTTCCCCGCGCCGGCGGAATAGTAGTCGAATTCGATTCCCGCGTTGTTTTTGACGAACGCGTCCTTGAGCGCCCCGATGAGCGACTCCTTCATTGACGTGTACACCGTGAGTTTTTCTCCGGCCCATGCCGCGCCGGAAATCGCGAGAAGGGACACAAGAACAAGAACTGCAAGCAGTTTCTTCACCTGTCGCAACCCCCTTTGTCTGTCGATGAACCATTCGTCGGAATCGTCCGCGGAACGCAAGAAACCGGTTCCGCACCTCGTGAACAATTGCTCTTTTCGCTCTCCAGCCGCGGGATCACCTCCGGGTTCAGCATTGTTCGTTCGTTATGATAAAGCGTAACAACAGTGTAACAGAACATTACTGTAATACGTGTCAGGGTTTGTGTCGAGGCGTTTGCACGCAAAAATTCCCCGTATCCGGTCTCGGATACGGGGAATTTTTGCGTGATTTCGTAATGCGACGCGGAAGCGGGGGCCTTCCGGCGGCGGTCGGATTATTGCGCGGCCCGGATCGCGGCGGCGCGTTTTTCGAGGTCGACGGCCTTTTTCGCCTTTCCGGAGGCGCGGTACAGGGCCGCCAGCTTTTCGAGACGTTCGGCCGCGTCGGGGTGTTTCGGCCCGCGGATTTTCTCCACGATCTCCAGCGAGCGTTTGTACAGCGGTTCCGCCTGCGCGAATCTGCGTTGCGACATGTACACTTCGGCGAGGTTGGCCAGGCTCACGGCGACATCGGGGTGGTCGGGGCCGAACGCCCGTTCCCAGATCGTCCGCGCGCGGATGCAGAGCTTTTCGGCCTCCGCGTACCGCTTCTGCGAATGGTACTGCAGCGCGAGGTTGTTGAGCGTCGTGGCGACGGTCGGGTGGTTCGCGCCGAGCGTTTTTTCCTTGATGCCGATCGAGCGCTTGTAGAGCGGGTACGCCTCGTCGTACCGTCCCTGGAGCCGGTAGATTTCCGCCAGGTTGTTCAGGCTCGCGGCGACCGCGGGGTGTTCGGCGCCGAGGGCCTTTTCCCGTATCGCGATCGAGCGTTCGCAGAGCGGCCCGGCCTTCGAATAGTCTCCCCGGGCCCGGTAGAGTTCCGCGAGGTTGTTGAGGCTGGTCGCGATCGCCGGGTCGTCCGGGTCGAGAACCGTCTCGCGGATGCCGAGCGCGCGGATGTAGAGTTCTTCCGCCCGGTCGAGCCTTCCCTGCCCGTGATGGAGCAGCGCGAGGTTGTTGATCGTCGTCGCGACGGCCGGAGAATCCGGGCCGAGCGCGCCTTCAAGAATCGCGATCGCCCGCTCGTACAGGGGTTCGGCTTCGTCCGGCCGGTCGCCCGTCCGGTAGAGCTCCGCGAGGTTGTTCAGGCCCGTGGCGACATTGAGGTTGTCGGGGCCGAACGCCGCTTCGAGGATCGCGACGGATCGCTTGTAGAGCGGTTCCGCGTCGGCGCTGCATCCCTTGGCGTCGTACGCCAGGGCGAGAGTGTTGCAGCTCAGTGCGACGTCGGGATGGTCGCTCCCGAAAGCGCTTTCGGCGGCGTCGAGGGCTTTCTTGGCCGCGATAACTGCTGCGTCGAGGTCGCCCGCGCGATAGAGCGAGGTCGCTTCCCGGTTGAGGCGTTCCCAGTCTCCGGGCGCGTCCGCGGGCAGCGCGGGCGATGCCGCCGACAGCATCAGGGCGAGCATCGCCGCTATTGGCGTTCGTGTTTTCATTCTTCGTGACTCCTTGTCGGGGTATTGTCGCCCGGCATCCGGCCGGGCCGTCCGCTACTTCTTCGGCGTGACGTCCTCGATGTCCTCGGCCCGGACGCGGTCGAGCGGAAAGGCCGTGACGCCCGCGTCCGTCGGGGCGAAGCTCACGCGCTTCATGTCGACCATCCGCACCCTCCGGTTGAGGTGCGTGTGGTAGTAGAGCGCGAGGTTCTTCGTATCCCACGCGGAGGTCCAGAGCGTTGAGCTTCGCAGGCCGGAGCGCGCCGGGGTCTTGAGGTCGGACCCCTCGGCGAAGCCGAGCGGTGCGTTGAAGTTGTCCAGGATGCGGAAGATTTCGTAGACGGCGTCGGGGCCGTCGGCGGTCGGACGGGCCGTCTGCGTGAACGCAACAGCCCGGATGAAACGGGACGGAGGCGTGAAGTCGCCCGGCAGGCCGATCATGCCGCTGCCCGCTCCGAGCGGCGTGAAGTCGAGGTCGCGGATCTTCTTGTCGGGCCAGGCGATGGGCGACAGATTGACGTAGTTCCGAAGGTTCGTCATGTGCCAGTCGAAGTTCGGCGAGTTCGTGATGACGCCGAGAGGATTGTCGTAGATTCGGGGCTGCCCTTCGTGGTATTCGACGACGATGGCGGCGCCGTCCGGCTGCGTGACGAGAAGGTGGACCGGCGCCGGGAAGCCGATGCTCGGTTCGGGGACGGCCGCAACGACGATTTTCTTCAGTTCGGCGCGGACCTCGTCGACGCCCGCGCACTGCGTGAGAAGGTACATCACGAGGTCGGCGGGGCCGATGGTTTTGGCCGCCTTCGCGGGGTCGTAGGCCTGGTACTGCGTGAAGCCGGGGAGGTAGAAGAGGCCGACGGCCAGTCCCTTTTCGTTCATGCCGTCGGCGAGCGCGCCGCGTTCGAGCATGTCGATTCCCAGAACGCCGTATTTGGCGGCCCAGCGCTTTCCGGGTTTGCCGTCGGGCGTTCCGCCGATGAATGCGTGCTTTCTCGGGATGACCACGACGCGCGAGTTCAGGTCGAACGCGCCCCATTCGTTGGTCCGTCCGTAGAGGACCGCCCCGTCGCCGGCCTTCAGCGTGACGCCCGTGCAGGCGTCGGCCGTTCCGGAGAGGGGCGGGATCGCAACCATGATCGTCAGTGCAAGCGCAAGAACGGGAAGACAGTATCGCATCGATCGATCGAGCCTCCTTTGTGGTGTGGCGCATCGGAACACGCCTGCTATTCTAGCAAGTTTCGTCGTCATCCGGCGCTATCGTGCGCCTGTCGCGGCGGTTTTTTCGAGTCCGGGACGGGTGGTCTTACGGCTGCGCGTTTTTCGCCGCGCGTCCGACGTCGATTACGGTGATTCCGCTGTCGATTTCCTTTTCCGGGGTGTCGTCGAGATCGCCGAGTTCCTTCAGTTTCTGCGACGTCTCGTAGATGATGGAGTCCATGAGGCGCAGCGATTCCCGGTCCAGCGGCTTGCCGCTTTCCCCTTCGAGCCGCATGAGGACGAGTCCGTTGAGGGCGTTGTTCACGATATCCTGTACGGTTCGCATCGTCGCCTTCAGGACGCGGAGCCGCTGCCGCTGGACCTCGAGTTCATGGTCGCGCCGCCGCCGCGTCCGGACAAGGTCCGCGAGAAGCCCTCCGGCGAGCATGACGGCTGCAAGGACGATTTCGTCCGCTTCCACGTGTTCGTGTTTTTGAAGAAGTTCGAGCGGCGCCTCGAAGATGTCGATGTCGAACGCGAGCGACAGGACGTAGAACGCCGCTCCGAGGGCTGCGCAGACGCAGGTTGCGCGGTATTCGCGGACGAATGTGCGGATCGTCTTCATGACGGCGAGGATTCTCCTTTTCCGGATGTCTTCCGAAGCGCGACCTTCTGGAGCGTCGGGCCGTCGAGCATCCGCAACAGTATTTCCCGGACAAGCGGCGTGTCACACATACCCGGCCTCGTCCCG
>ERZ1645192.932-NODE-932-length-24700-cov-8.011645_pt1 | contig 24700 bp, 24 predicted proteins | sample MGYA00575354_ERZ1645192 | MGnify/ENA primary metagenome ERZ1645192 (study PRJEB40844, sample SAMN11349763) | freshwater sediment metagenome | isolation source: river sediment | host: Sediment | place: India: Faizupur Khadar , New Delhi | collected 2017-02-21 ... | reverse complement strand
TTCTAAATCAATGATGATATCGCGGCGGCGAGGAGGAGGCAACGAGGCGTATTATACATACGTTGAGGAAGCCGACGACGACGCCAACAAAGATAGCGCTTGATTTAGAAATGGAATAAGGAGGCTTTTTTTGACTGGAACAATAGTCAATACCGGTGCTGTCGTAGCGGGCGGCCTGATCGGCCTCGTCGCCGGCCGGCGCATCCCCGAACGAATGAAAACCATCCTAATGCAGACGCTGGGACTTTCGACGCTGCTCATCGGCCTGCAGATGGCCTTGTCAACAAAGGAAGTTATCCCCATCGTCGGTAGTCTTCTTTTAGGAGCCTTAACGGGAGAAATACTGCGGATTGAAGATGGACTGGAGTACATCGGCCACTGGTTGAAAAAACGGGCCAAATCAGACTCCTCAACCTTCGTGGAAGGGTTTGTCACGGCTTCCCTGCTTTACTGTACGGGGGCCATGGTCATTGTCGGCGCCATCCAGGATGGAACAACGGGAAACGCCACAACTCTCTATATCAAATCCATGCTGGACGGAGTCGCCTCCATAGCATTTGCCTCCACACTGGGGATAGGCGTTCTCTTCTCCGCCGTCAGCGTCTTTCTGGTGCAGGGCTTCATCACCCTGCTGGCCTCCCAGCTGGCCTTTCTCCAGGAACCGGCTGTCCTGACCGCCATCAACAGCACCGGCGGCTTGCTCATCGTCGCCATCGCCATTAATCTGCTCAGTGTAGCCAAAATCCGCATCGGCAACCTCCTGCCGGCCCTGGTCTATGCCGTCCTGCTGACGCTCTGGCGCTGACAGTCTGTTGAAAAGGGCTCCTCTTTCAAATCAAGCACTCCGGTCAATTAAAGACAATATTTGGCTTTTACAGCCCAAAGGTAGGCACAAGTTCATTGATAGCAAGGTTAATTTCCATGAGGCGGTTGTAATCCTGTAATTCCTGTCACGGCAAACAGAACTGCAAGCCTTCAATATCTATCATGTATTTTGAATAATAGATACATTTGCTATCTATTAGTAACCAATTTAATCTGTGTTGCAAGTTAATGTTAATCGAATTAATGTATATACAACTGAGGTATAGTTCTAATATCTTTTGATTAAATGGAGAAGGAGGGACATGTCAAACATAATAAATTAATAAATTCAATAACATTGTTTATTAAAGAACCATAAACATAATAATTTTACGCACAACTAAATCGGAATATCCAAAAAGGAGGAGACGATGATGACGGAGATTACTTGTATCAATTGCGGCGCTGAGGGCGTATTAAATGTGCATGGTTTAAATAATTATGAGTCTTTGAAAGTATTCAAACGAGTGGGGCGTAATCATGTCTCGGGTCATCTGCACTATCAGTGCCCGGTTTGCAAAATCATTCTCCTGGTCGACCCTGTTCTGATCCGTGAAAACGATCATATTTTTAAAATTAATGAAACAGATTATCCACTCATGCCACTGGGCTCAACTAATGCAAACAGTTTCTCCGAAATTTATCCTGAACTTCGGTAAATGTCGTTATTTAACGCTTCCGAGTAAGCGTCAATCCAAAGTTGAGGAACAGATAAATGTGAACCTTGGTTCAATTTTGGATTGACGCTTGAACGTTTTATAGAAACAGCATTATGTAATGATAATATCTTACCTTTACAAATCGCAAGGCATGCCAGGCACGGATAAATCTGCTTTTTAATATCTGTAACCAATGGCGGCGCCACAAGAGAATCTTTCCGAATACCGCCCTTCGATATTCAGATGGAATCCCTTGGCCAGTGGCACATCGACGCCGGCAAATCCTCCGGCAATCACCTTGTTTTCCAGGGAAATCTTCTGCGTGCCAAATTTAAGTCCGGCAATGTCGGCCGAAAGGTTGGCCTTGGCCTCCGAGTAATAAATATATGGCCCGGCGTATAGTTTGATATCATAAGGGGCGGTCACCTGGAAACCAATACCAAAGTTCACATCCCAAAGATCCCGTACCTTGAGGTCGGCCGTAAAAGGCGCGCCGGCGTCGGTTCCCGCAACCTCGCACTTGAAATGTTCGAAGTAATAGCTGCCCTGAAGAAAAGCGCCCACTCCGAATATTTTATTAACCGGCAAAAACCCCTTTGCCCCCAGGGTGCCGAAAAATTTCCAGTGCTCGGTAAAATCGCGGTCGGAAGATATTATAGTGGAACTGTTATTGGAAGCAAAAGCATCGGAAATGGTTAAATCCGAAACGCCGATTCTTCCGTATATTTCCCAGCGATTCTGCCCACCGTAGGACACCTGCGAGTAGACCTGATTTTGCCGGAAGACATATTGAGCGTTATCCTCGAATTTATCCTCCTGGTAAGAATAACCGATGGCGGTGTTTAATCCTCCGGCTTCCCGGGAAATGGTTTGCGGCGGGCCAAAAGGTCCCGAAGCGGAAGCGGCGCCGCTCCCGGCAAAAATCAGCAATAATGTTAACACGGAAATAAAATAGTTTTTCGTAGCCCGACCATCCTTTCTTTTATATCAATTTGCACCACTCTTCGTTAGGTTTTGCTCAAGCTGCACTCCGGCTGCTCCAGCCTTGTTGTTTTTTCTCTTAATTTGCTTTTTCCGGTATTGAATGTAGGCGTCACGCATCGCCACATAGGGATCAATGGCTGCTTCTTTAAGTGATTCATAATCACCGATACTCAGAGAGGTACGGTTTACCACTTCCACAACTTTGGTTCCCGTCGGATAATACCAGGGAGTTATGTAAGATAATGGATTGAGAAAATATTTTCCGGCCAGATCAATTGTATCCCGTGGACTGGAAGGCCCGAAAACCGGCCAGACCAGATAAAACCCGTGACCCACTCCGTAGGATGCCAGCGTCAATCCCAGATCGGTATCCTGCATCTTCAGATCCAGCTCCTTGCTCGAGGCGGGGTCCATCAGCCCGCCGATCCCCCAGATAGTATTGACGCCGAATCTCCCGGCTTCCGTAGCGGCGCCGCTGAAATCGGCCTGAAGCAGGCAGCTGAGGAAGCGGATCGGAAATCCGAGATTGGTAAAGAAATTTTTGACGCTTATACGGGCCGGTTCCGGAACAACTTCCTTGTAACCCTGGGCAACCGGTTTAAGCATCCAGAAGTAAAGCTTATCATTAAATTGGAACATGGCCCGGTTGAAGGGCTCCAGAGGATCGGCGATTTCCACCTTTTCTTCTTTAGTTATAGCATCGGCATACTCGCCGTTCTGATATTCTTCTTCAAAGGGATCGGCCGTCGTGTCCGCCGTTTCCGCAGCGGGCTCATTGACTTCATCGGCAACTGCAACCGCCTGAGAAGCTTTCGTATTTGCGGGGGCTGCAATGGAATCAGATCCGTAAACCGGCCCCCCTGCCAGAAAAATAAACAGGAAAATTGAAAGTAGGTACGATTTCATAAAACTTCATCCCTTTTATAATGAAATGGAATTAATGAGTCTTTACCTTTTTACGCAATATTTCCAGTAACTGTTCCGGCGTGTTGCTGGCCAGAATGTCATTAAACTGAGTTCGATAGTTTTGAACGAGACTGACGTTTTCCACGACCACGTCATAGGTTTTCCACTGATTGCCTTTGCGGATCATCCGGTAGTTGATCGGAATTTCCTTGGAGGGAGTGATGATTCTCGACTGGATTTCCGCCTGGTTCTCCGAAATCATGGTTTCCTTATAGAAATTAACTTTCTCGTTGGAATAGGCCAGAATTTTGTCGATATAGGCTTTTTCCAAAACCTGCTCAAAGAGATTCACAAATTCCGCACGCTGCGCCGGGGTGAACTTATTCCAGTTGCGCGCCAGCGTGCGCCGGGAAAATTCAATTTCATCAAACATGTCTTTGTAGATAACACGGAGTTTTTCTTTCTTTATTTCTTTAGCCGCCGGACTTTTTAATTTGGGATCCCGCAGCACTTCCAGTACTCTGTTGACGGCACTTTGCGCCGTATTCAGCGGAATACCGGCATAGACCGGAACAGTCAGGACAAAAACCATCAATATACTTAATATTGCCAACCGCTTTTTCATTATTCAACCTCCGCAACCTATTACTTTTCCTTTTCTTTTTCCTTTTTCACTTCGCCAAAAGCATATTTGCTGATTAGTTGTTCAATATCCACCGCCGCCTGGGTATCAATAATGACGCCGTTATTGGGAAGCAGATCACCGCCGCCGCCTGGATCAATGCTGAGATATTTATCGCCGATGAGCCCTTCCGTCTTGATAGAGGCGATGGCGTCATCGTAGATTTTAATATCTTTATTGAGCCTCATTTTTACGACGGCCTTGAGATCTTCCTGATCCATCGTAATATTCTCCACGCGTCCGACTTCGATACCCAGAATATTAACCGGAGAACCGATTCTCAAGCCGGCAACGGTGGTGAATTTGGCGGTCAGCCAGTAGGAATCACTTTTCAGGAAATCAACTTTCCCGAGTTTTACGGTCATGTAGCCGACGCAGAGCAGACCGAAAACGACAAAGATTCCTACAACTGTTTCCATAGCATACTTTTTCATCTCTTCTCCCTTCGCCTTTCTATGCAACGCAGCCGCCCTATTTCCTTTTGTTGAGCTCTGGCCGATTCAATTACCGAGTCTATTTCATCAAAAGGCCGCCCCTGAGCAACTCCCGCCAGGATACTGAGATCAACGCATTGCCCCGGAGGCACCAGCTTGCGGTACAAAGCCCAAATCTCGTTGTTCCCTTTTTCCTGAAAATCTTTAATGAAATCCTGCAGGACGACTTGAATATCCCCAAGTTCAGAATAAGGAACCATTGTAATAAATTCATTCAAACGATGGCGGGTAGAAAAGCCGCCCAGGGAACCAAAATGTTTATCAACATATAATCCCATGGCATGAATAGCCTCCTGCGCCGCATCGTGTCCTAATTTGGCGATAATTTCGTTCAGTTCTTCCAAAGCAAAAATTATAACGCAGTATTTTTCCCCCATCTCTTTTCGCTTCATCTGAACGCGATTAAGAATTTCAAACTGCCGTTTGGAGTAAAGGCCGGACAATTCCTTTTGCAGCGCTTCCAGACTATAGATAACTTCGTCCTTGAAGGGGTGATCGAAATTCTCCAATTCTTCCGGCGTACCCTGGAAAACTATCTGACGATCATAGAGGGCCAGAATGCGGTTGGAAATAAAATACACATCCGGTATCTCGTGGCTGACCAGGATGGCGGTAAAGCCGAATTTTCTCTGGTACTGCGCTATCATGGTGAGGATGGCATTTTTACGGACCGGGTCCTGACCGGAAGTCGGTTCGTCAAAAAGGACTATCCGGGGATCGGTTATCAATGCACGCGCCAGTGCTACACGCTTTTGCATCCCTCCGGAAAGTTCAGACGGGTACTTGTGAACGGCGTCGCCAAGTTCCGTTTGTTCAATCCGCGCCAGAACACGCCGGTCAATTTCCGCCTTGCCGAGGTTTGTCGTTTCGACAAGAGGCAGCGCGACGTTTTCATAGACGGTCATAGAGTCAAAAAGCGCGTTGTCCTGAAACATGTAGCTCATTTGAGCGAAGGAGGCGATAATCTCCTTTTTTTTCATTTCGGCAAGCGGCTTGCCCCGGAAAAGAATAGTCCCTTCTTCAGGCTTCATAAGCCCGATCATCTGCTTCAAAAGCACACTCTTGCCGGAGCCGCTGAGGCCGATAATTGTCGTCACCTCTCCTTCGTAAATCTGCAGGTTGACGCGGTCCAGAACCGTCTTGGTTCCGAAGCGTTTGATTACATTTTTAAATTCTATCAGGGGAATTGCCATTTTTTCTCTACATCAGCAGTGAAGTTACAATATAATCCGAAACCAGGATCAGGACACAGGAGATTACAACGGCTGAAGTGGTGGCCAGACCAACCGCTTTTGCTCCGCGCCCGTCCGTCCGCATGTGAGCAAAATAACCCTGGTAACAACAAACGGTGGAAACGATCAACGCAAAAACTATCGCTTTAGTAAAACCATTGGTTATATCAGTCATTTCCACGTAAGCCTTGACGCTGTGCGTATAAACACCGGCATTCAAACCCAGCAGGATAACACCGGAAATGTAACCGCCGATGATGCCGACAAGATCAAACACGGCCGTGAGCAGGGGAAAGCTGATAAATGCGGCGGTAATTTTGGGGCTCACAAGATACTGAAGCGGATTGATCTGCATAGTGTGCAATGCGTCAATCTGCTCGCTGATTCGCTGAATGCCGATTTCCGCCGCGATGGCCGAACCGGCGCGGGCCGTAATCATTATGGCGGTAAGCACCGGCCCCAGTTCCATGATGAGTGAAAGAGATACCAGAGAACCAACGGCGCCCTGCGCTCCGAATTTAACCAGAGCATGATAGGATTGCAAACCCAGCACCATTCCGGTGAACAAGCTCACCAGCATGATAATGGTCATGGACCGTGCCCCGATGTAATAGACTTGCTGCAGCGTTTTGAAAAACTGCTTGCGCCCGAAGGTTTTTGCGATTGCCAGGCACAGAAAGATTGTCGCCGCGCCAAGATGATTGACTCCGCTGATTACACTACGACCAATGAGGGTGAACGGCCGCAACAACAAAATATCCTCCTGTTGTTTTTTTTCATTTTCCAGTCTGTTTTGTCTGGTTTCATTAATCGCCATGAGGTTGGATTTCCTTTAATGTTAATAACTCATAACGGCGGGTGATGCTAACATTGACAACTATATTTGGCAAGAACTTCCTGAAGCGCAAAGAGAAGAAAAATGCGGCGGATATTTACGCTCCGGGCCGGGACCGGCACCTTTTCGACAATGCCTTTGGGAACGCAAGTGGTCTAATACATTATAAAATACGTAAGACGATGATCCCGGTAAAATTTTTTTTCCGCTTCAGGTAAGCAACTAGTGTTGCGGCGCTGACAACCACCGCACCTTCCTTACTGGATGCGTGCAGCAGATGCAGACTTTTCCCCTGCCGGAGAGCCAAGCCGACATGAGCGACATCCAATCCCTCTTTATCGACTGTAAAAGCAATAATATCTCCCGGGTGTATTTTCTCTGCCTGCTGACTGACTTTATCCCTGGGAATTAAACGGATAACCCGGCGGGAAATTTTTTTTTCCGTAAAGAGCATTTTTGCGAATTCATTTTCATCAGCCAAAGCACCGTAGGCCTCCCGGTGGGCCGTCATGTAGTTGATTTTTTTGCGTAGATTGACCGCCCCCAGCTTCCGGGAAACATCCTTTAAGATCTTCTTTTGCTCGTTATCCCGCACCCAGTCGGTAAAATAATGCAGGCGGGAAGAGTAACCGTCGATGATACCCCGCCGATAACGGATCAAGCGCAGGAAATGCTTAAATTCGGATGAGGATATTTTCCCGTTCGCAACACAACGGGTTAACGCCAGCACCGTTTCCATCAATGTGAAGCAATCAAATTCAACAAAATTGACGACTAATTTTTCTTTACGCCCGGAATCCAGAGTTCCCGGCTTATAGGGAGCTCCCAGGAACCAGCGGCCGATCGCACACGCCAGATCACCGGGGGGCAGATTGCTCCTCCGGAAGAACTGCTGGAAATGAGTCAGGTTAAACTGAAAGTTCCTTTGCAATGTATACCTTTGATGGACTCGCAAAAAGTCGTAAAATTAACAATTTTCAGGCGACCTCGTAAAAAGGTCGCAGGCAAGGCGCGCGAATACCGAGGAATGAAGCGTACTTAGGGTACGCTGCAGTGACGAGGGATGAAGCGCAACGCAGCATCCGGCCTTTTTACGAGGTCGTCACTTTTGATTGCCATACCACTTCCATACGCCGTTTTCCTTAATAATCATGGAATTATCGGCCAACGGCACCGCCACCGCCCCCAGAATAACCGAACCGTCAATAAAGGCGATTCCAGAATTGTTTCCCGGTGTGAGTTTCGTTAATTTAATTTCATATTTGGTTACATAGTTGACGGTCTTACTCAATATCTCAAGAAACGCCTTCCTGTTGTAGCCATCCTGTTTAAAATCAGCGGCGTAATGCCGGCTGATCTTTTTCATGTCATGGGACAGCATATCTTTGCGAAACTGATCGAGAAAAGACTGCACGTCCTGGGGAAGATCGACGTGCGGAGCTCTGTAGTTATCGACTTTTTCCAGCGGACCGACGACTTTGGAATTAAGGACGAAACTGACGACATCCTGCGAAAAAGGGCCCGGAAAATCAGTATGAATGAAATGACCCGCACCTTTATATATTTTGACCAGAGGGGGATTACCCGCATTTTTTAAGTCGTCATAGAAAGGCTTGATTACTTCCCATTTCAAGTCGCTCTTGCCGCTGAGCGAAGAGGGTATAAACGGCTCTTTCTCGCCGTAGGTCAGAAAAATGGGCGCCTTGATGTTCTTCAGTTTTTTGGTCAGGCTGTCAGGATCATCGCGGAGCACTTCAACCCCCAGTGAATAAATATCCCGGGCATCTGCCGCGCAGTAATTGTAGTGTTCTCTCTTATCGCCGTAGTTCAGGGCGATACGGACTTCGGTAAAATATCGGGCATATTCGGTATCATTAATAAAAAACCCTGTTTTTGACGGTTCAATCCGGCCCGTTTGGGGATTTTTCTGCTTGAAGTAGGCAAAATTTCTCCAGTATTCTTCATCCTGCATCAAGCCCAGCTTTAAACGATCCCCCCAAACCCGCTCCCACGACTTCATATCTTTCAGCGAATCGTCAAACAGGAGCTTTTCTTTTCCGCCAAGCGTTATTTTGGCCGGATATTCCTCCAATCCGTCTGAACTTTCCAAAATTATTTTTTCCACTGCTTCGGGATAGGTCAGGGCATAACCCAGGACCCATTGACCGCCCAGCGAGTGCCCTAAGTAGGCAGCTTTCTTTACTCCCAACTGATTCACGATGATGTCGTGGACGACTTCCCGCGTGTCCTGCAGACTGCGGGAAAGAGGCTTATACAGATTGCCCGGAATGGATTTCCCGCAGTGGGGCAAATCGGGGACGATAACCCGCAAACCACTGTCCAGAGCAACTTTCATAACATGGCCGAAATATGCTCCAAAGCATCCTTTGCCGTGGATGAGCACCAGAACTTTCGGATCGGGATTACGGCCGCGATATTCGTCCATATAGGCAACTTCCCATAAAATTCCCTTGCTGTCCCTGGCCTTGGCGTATTTGACGGCATACGGATATTTGACCTGTTCGCGCCAAACGCTCTTGCCCGAAGTTGCTTTTTCTATTTTTTTTGTTTTGGGAAGAGATGATCTTCTTTGCGGCGCACTGGTGCAACTTATAATCAGCAGCAGCACCAGCAGCACGGAAGTTATAATAAAAAGACGGGAGCCATTAAATATCATGGAAATTCCTCCTGATTTTTTTCTTGAATGCCGTCGGCCGGCGCGGACAATAAGCATCCCGCAGTATTTTATGATTATTTTTTTCTGCTGGCTGCAAATTCAGTTCCTTTGTTTTTTGTGGTGCGCATAGTCGATCAGTGATAGTTTTACCCTGACGACACCGGCGGCTGGACAGTTTATACCAAGGAGAATCTAAAGGATTAGCTTCAGCAAGGGAGAGATTTTACAGGCGATTTACTTCTACATCCCGGCAACCAATGATACGGGCGGATAAATTCAGCCTCGCGCGTAATCTGGTATATGTAAATAAATTTCCCGGATTGAAGAAAGAACGATTAAGCCATCCGCCGTAAAAGGTGGATGGCTTTCAGTTGAGTGATTAGCCTTGAATAGCGTTAATTTTTTTCGCCAGCCGGGAAATTTTACGCGAGGCGTTCTTCTTGTGAATCACACCTTTAGCTGCGGCTTTATCGATTACCGGGACAGCGGTTTTAAGCGCTTTCTCGGATGCTTCTTTATCTTTCGTCCCTACAGCACTGAGCACCGATTTAATTCTTGTTTTGACCGCCGATTTGGTGCTGCTGTTAAGCTCACGGCGTTTTACGCTCTGGCGGTCACGTTTTTCTGCTGATTTATGCGTTGCCAAAAGACCCCTCCTAGGTTTTATTGATAAGGAGGCCTTGTTTAGCCCAATTAAGGGTGTCTGTCAAGCGCAATTTACAGGTAAATCATTTGCTTTAATTGACATTTTCCTGTTAACTTCGCCATGTTATTGTTCCTTGTGCATTTTCCCGGAATTAATCCGCACGGCTTATGTCTGCATTTCGATGAGAACATCCGTCGCTTTTTTGAGACGCAGGGCCAATGTCTTTAATATCAACTGGAAATTTCCGGACAATTTGTTGAATTCCTGATCAAAAAAATCCCGGTCAATAACTCCGATGGTTGTATCACCTTTCGCCGTGGCCGTCGCCGACCGTTCGACCTTGGCGATATAGGCCACTTCTCCGAAAATTTCTCCCTCATTAAAAATTGCAATGACTATCTTCTTGCCGTTCACCTGCCGGGAAATTTCGACGGTGCCTTCTTCCACTATATACAACCAGTCCCCGTGTGTTCCCTGTTTGAAAATGGTTTGTCCGTCGGTATATTTTTCGTATGATGCAATCTGGAACATATAATGCTCCTTTCCATCTAAAATTATTTTGTTTTTAATTATAACATTGACTTATTTAACAGTCAATTAACGGAGTCCGCTTTTAATTTGACATTTTATCTTTTCCTTCATTATGGTAATGGGCAATGGAGATTCACCAAATTCATATACGGCGTCAAAAAGGAGAAAAAAATGCTCAGTCGCAGTTCAGCCGCGCTGGTTGTTATCGATTTTCAGGATAAACTTTTTCAGGCGATGCAGGACAAGGAAAATCTTCTCGTTAATGCCGCCAGGGTAATCAGGGGAGCAAAAATATTCGACCTGCCTTTGATTGTAACGGAACAGATTCCTGAGAAACTGGGGCAAACAATACCTGAGGTCGTCCGGGAACTCGGCGACGGCGAACGCATTGCCAAAGAGAGTTTCAGCTGCTGGGGAAACGAAAGATTTCAGGAACGGGTAAAAATACTTAACCGCCGGGATATAATTATTATTGGCATCGAAAGCCACATCTGCGTTTACCAGACTACCGTCGATCTTCTGGAAAACGGCTACAACGTGCATATCGCCGCCGATGCCGTGTCGTCGCGCACCAGGGAAAACAGCGACATCGGTCTTGCCGCCATGAAAAGCTGCGGCGCCCGCATTACCAGCGCCGAAATGCTGTTATTTGAAATCCTGCGCTCCGCAGGCAATGCCGGTTTCAAGGATATTCAAAAAATAGTGAAATAAATCTTATAGCAGCTTCACAATAAAAATTGTTCAATTGTTTTTACTGCTGTCGCAATCATCTCTGTCGCCTCTTCATCTTGAGCGGCAAAGTAAATGATTTGAACATCGGCGGCAAAGGTATCGCGCAATATCTTTTGCGTCATTTGCGTGCGGTCGTTAATTTTTTCGGCATCGACATAAGCATCAGCGGGCTGTTCGTTTTGTCCAAAATCATCCACCAGCAAAATCCGCCGGCAATTGAGCTGTAAAATGTTTTTCACCGTCAGCCAGAATTGTGCATGGGCCTTATGCGCGCCGATATCGGCGGAATTGGCCACGATGAAATTACTCCCGGCACCGGTTCGCCCCTTTGTTTCTTTCGAAAAGCAACTCGATACAATCCCGGATGCGACCGGAACAGCCCGGATATCCCATCCGGCAAGATGATCAATGATGGCGCCGGTAGCTTCGGCGTAATGGTCGGTTGCAACAACGACAGCCACTGATCTGTCCAGGGACAGCTTTTTCAAGATCCATCGCCAGCGCTCGTCTATCCGGGAATAATCAAGATAGGCATCAACAAACAGAGAAACGCTCCGGGCGATTTCTTCCTGTTTTGCGAAGGCTTTTAGCTCAAACAATTCAGCGATGCGCTGCCGCATTACTTTCTTGTATCCTGCGCGGGTGGTGCTGCCCTCCCGCCAGGTTTCATTAACGATCTTCCAGAACAAAGCCGCGTTATCCAAGCCCAGGGCAAATAAACCGCTTGTCCGCAGATGCCGCAGCAGGATGTCGGAGCGGCCGAAGGCAACAGCTTCCAGGCTGAGGGTGCCGGAATAATCGAAAATGATGAGTTTGTCAGGCAAATGTTATTCCCTTAAATGCTTCCTCTATTATACCTTTTAATTTTCGTGCCGCTGCTTCCGGGTCGGACGCGGCGCAGAGCGCCGAGACCACGGCAATACAATCAGCGCCGGCAAGAACGGTTTCCCGCACATTGGACTCGTTGAGGCCGCCGATGGCCACCACCGGATGACGGCTGATTTTTTTTATTTTGGCGAGTCCCTCAAGCCCCCAGGCGCCCTTGGTATCGGTCTTGGTTAGCGTTGCAAAAACAGGACTGACGCCGATATAGTCCACATCCAGCCGCTGGCTTTCCTCGACGTCTTCCCATGTTTCCACGGATAATCCGATAATCGCTTTTCGCCCCATAAGTTTCCGGGCGATTGCGTAGGGCATGTCCTCCTGACCGATATGCACGCCCTCGGCGCCGCAGGCCAGAGCGACATCAATACGGTCATTGATAATCAATGGGATTTGATATGGTTCCAGAAGCTTTTTAATCCTTTGCGCCTCGCTCACAAACAAGCGCGTGGAGATGTCTTTCTCCCGCAGCTGCACACAGGAGACGCCTCCCTTTACCGACTCCAAAACCACGTCCTCCAAATACTTTTCTCCGCATAAATCGCGGTCGGTCACCAGGTAAAGACCACGCATCGCTATTCCTCTATCTTCATTCGTGTTTTAATATCATCTTCCGATATTGTGTAAAGATAATCCAGAAAATGCATTTGCAGACTGCCCGGCCCCGCCGCCTTCTTCGCCGCCATTTCTCCCGCAATGCCCATAACAGTCATAGCCCCGGCTGTCGCCGTAAAAGCAGATTTTTCGACCGCTGCAAAAGCTCCGCAAAGAGCCGACGCCGTGCAGCCGAGCCCGGTAACTTTCGTCATCAGCGGATGGCCGTTCCCGACTTTGATAATTTTACTGCCTTCCACGACATAGTCCACCGCCCCGCTTACACAAACGACGCACTTATAAATTTCACTCAAATTCCGGGCGGCAATGATCGCTGAAGCGGACGCCGCAACGCTGTCGACGCCTTTCGTTCGAGTTGAATCGTCGGACAACGCCATGATTTCCGAGGCATTCCCGCGAATGACGGCTGGCGGATTATTGCCGATCAAATCTCTGGCGGTTTTTGTCCGGTAAGTCGTTGCCCCCGCTCCGACGGGATCGATAATGATCGGAATATCTTTTTTCCCTGCCTGTGCCGCCGCTTTCAACATGGAAGCAATCCAGCTTTTGCTCAGCGTTCCAATATTGATCACCAGGGCGGAAGCGATATTCACCATTTCTTCCACTTCTTCGGCGGCGTGCGCCATAACCGGCGAGGCGCCCAATGCCAGGAGAGCATTGGCCGTATTATTCATAACTACATAATTGGTGATATTATGCACAACCGGCGCGTTTTGCCGGATCATTTCCATTGATCTGTAAATTTCTGCTGCGGTAATCTGCATAACGATTCAATCTCCTCAATTTATTGCCAAATATCAAGGTATGCCGGTTGATTTCAGGGCAAAAAGAGCTTTTTCCACCAGATCAGGTGCATCGGGCGCATCTGCTGCCACCCCCGCCTGCGCCTCCTCGATCAGCAGCTCCAGCTCCTCGCTGAGGTATCCACACTCTTCTGCATAACGGATGTATCCGCCTTCGCAATAGCGTTGAAGATTGAAGCGCGCGCGCTCGTTTGGCGTCAGATCCTGATATTTGTCCAGCTGTTTTAGCGCGGATTTTCTTTTCACACCAATCGGCCCGTGCAAACTGATAACCGGATTGGTCATTTGCAGTATTTCAATCGTACCCTGGACCTTTATCCCTTCCAGCAGCTCCCGCATTTCTTCTACAAGGCTGTCTTCGGTGGGAGCAATAAACTCGCCCGCCTGCCAGAGCTGGTATAAAGGCGCATGCTGTAATACGGCCAGACTGCGTATGCGGATTTCTTTGGGCTGCATTTCGTTCAAAACATAAACCGTATCGGCGATGTGTGTCTTCGCCAACGACTGCCTGCAGCCGCCCAGCCCCGGCATCACAAAGGCCGCCACGTTTATTCCGGCCAGTTTAAGCTTATTGCCGGCTTCGATATGTTCTTTCCGAGTGACGCCTTTTTTCATATAATCGAGAACGGCATCACACCCGGACTCGACTCCGATAAAGCACCAGGCAAGCCCGGCGTTTCTTAGCGCAGTAAGTTCTTCGACCGAACGGCGGGCGCAGCTTTTGGAACGCGCATAGCAGGTAATCGTATCGATGGCGGGAAAAGAGCGCTTCAAATAAACGAGTATCTCCAGCAGGTCCGGTATCTTCAGAGCCAGGGCGTCCGCGTCCTGCAAAAATACCCTTCTCGCGCCGTAAGAAATCCAGTTGGCGGTGCGGCTCAGACAAATCCGCGCCATCCGCTGCTGAGGCGACGGTTGAACATTAATTGCGCCGTAAATTTGAGGATTGCGGCCAACGATCTCGTAAAGCGCTTCGATGGTTATACCGCAGCCCCCCGCTGCATGCATTATCAAAGCAAAGGTTCGGCTGACCGCGTCAATGTCGTGTTTCAGCTCTTCGACGGAGCGGGTGCTGAACCGTTCCTTCTTGTACAGAGGACAAAACAGGCAGCGATTCCAAGGACAGTTGCGGTTAACCCGGAGCATCAGCGACGCGTATTCACCGATTGCACCCACCGGTCCCGATTCAAAAATATAGTTTGACGGCTCGTCTTTTTTCATCCGCAGAGGCTCTTCCGTTGAATTAATTCAATAAGCGACAACGGTCCTGATTACTTCTTCTATTGTCCCGCCGCCCAATACTCGGTCGGCGGCATAGAGAACAACCGCCTGCCCCGGTGTTATCGATTCCTGGGGCTCCTGGAAAATAATTCGCAGTTTATCATCCTCCTGGAAAACTTTGCAGCGGGCCGGTTTTTTCCGGTAGCGAATCTTCGCCTCCGCTTCGCGGGGAATATCGGGAGTCAGGAGATTAACGCTGCCGGCGATAAGACCGGCTGAATACAAATCTTTCTTTTCGCCCACCACGACCCTGTTGTTGGCAACATCAATTTCGATTACATAAAGCGGCGTTTTGGCGCTGATGCCCAGCCCGCCGCGCTGGCCGATCGTGTAACGAAAAATCCCCTTGTGTTTCCCTAATACCCGGCCTGTCTTATCAATTATGTCGCCGGCGGCGCAAGACACATTGCGCTCCTGAAAAAACTGTCCGTATCCGCCTTGGGTTACAAAACAAATATCCTGGCTTTCGGCCTTGTGCGCCGCATCCAGACCGGCTTTCTTCGTTAGAGCGCGCACTTCCTCCTTATTCAATTCTCCTAAAGGAAAAAGAATAGAAGATAAATCAGCGGCGGCGATAGGATAGAGGAAATATGTCTGATCTTTAATTCTGTCTTTGGGGCGCAGCAGGTGCCAATCCTCGCCGCACTTTTCAATGCGGGCATAGTGGCCGGTGGCTAAATGATCAAATCCCATGCTGCGGGCCTTATCCAACAGCAGCCCGAACTTTAGATAACGATTGCAGTCAATGCAGGGATTCGGCGTCCGGCCGCGCAGATACTCGGCGATAAACTTGCCGATGACGAGTTTTTCCATTTCTCCGACGCAGTCAAAAACAAAGTGAGGAATCTGCAATTGATCGCAGACGCGCCTGGCGTTGTCTATGGCTTCCAGACCACAACAGCGCGTGCTCTCGTTGTCTTCCCGAACAGTCAGGCGCATGGTCATACCGGTTACGTCATAGCCCGCCTCTTTCAGCAACAGAGCCGTCGCCGAGGAATCGACTCCCCCGCTCATCGCGGCCAATACTTTTTTCTTTCCTTCCTTAATGGACGTGTTCATAAACTTCTTCTCGTTATATATTGTTCAGTTGCTTTATATACTATCCTTTCGGTAGCAATTATTCCCGCTATAAACCTTTGTCAAGAAATATTGCAGGTGTTTTTGCAGCTCTTTGAACATAATGAACTGAATTCACTCGAATAAGATGCAGGTCATACAGCGGGCACAAGAAGCTGTCGGATAACTTCATCCTCCCTCAATCCCTCCCGTCAAGGGAGGGAAGAAGTATCCGTGGCAGAATTGACGGTTACCCCAAGAACTGACATTAATTCTATTTCTTATCAGCATTATCTTCGGCAGCAGCAGTCGCGGTTTCAGCTTTTTCGGCAACCGGGGCTGCCCCGGACTCAACTTTTGACTCCGCGACTCCGCTGGCGCCGCAAGCAGCTCCGCCGCTTTCAGCAACTTCTTTTTCCGCTGGCGCTTCCACTGATACGGGCTGTTCCGTCTCTTTTTTCGGTTCCGGGTTTTCCTTTTTCTGCATCCTTTCCAAATCCTTGATCCACAACGGATGGCGGTGCAGGGCGTAATCCAGACGAACCCGGCCGGTAAAGATGCCGCGCACCATCGGCCGGTTCGGCTTTAAGAGTATTGCGCCCATATGCCCCAAAAAGGCTAAGATAAAGAGAATAAAGCTGATATTGTGCATCCATGTAGCCCATAGAACGACCGTGTAATTCATGTCCGGCGCATATACATTTTTATAAACTTTAATCAACCCGGAAATAATCAAAAGGATAATAACCGACGCCATGCCGACATACGCCAGCCGCTGCTCCGGCAGGTATTTATGAAAGGGAGGCTCTGGACCCATCCCTAAAAAACTTTTAACAACTATAATCGACGCCTTTACGTCGCCTTTTTGCGGTATCAGCCCTTTCTCACCCTGTATCCCATGATAAAACAGATGGAAACAGGAAGCGGCAATAAAAACAACCGATGCGGCGTAATGAACATAGAGGGAAACAATATAATCTCCGGACCACGTCAGTCCCGGCAACGAGGTAATATAATAGCGGCTCGCCATCGGCATTTGAAACATGCCGGTCAAAAGAAGGATAAGACCGGAGAGAGCGATGGACCAGTGTTCCATCAATTCCAGGACGCCGTGGCGGACGACAAGTCCCTTTTCGGACAGTATTTTCTCACTCATTTATTTTCCCCCTCTCCTTTCATTTCATCCTTCCCGCCGGAAAACCATTTCCAGGAAAGACCAATGCCCGCCGCCATAACTCCCAGGACGGGAGCCGCCAGTGTCGCCTTGCCCAGACCATCCGTTTCCGCCATACGTCTTTGGACGCCCACCGCCATATCCGGCCGGCCCGGCTCTTTCTTCATGGTCTTATTTATCAGCTCAAAGGGAACATCCGACACATACAGCGTTGCTGTGCCGCCGTTTTCTCTTTTCCCGTAAATAAAGCCTTGAATTTTACCGGCCCTCTCTTCGGCCAGCGCATAGATATCCCTTCTTGCTCCATGAATCATCGCGTTTTGCGGACAGGCCTCCACACAGGCCGGTTTTTGCGAAGCTTGCAGCCTCTCCACGCATAAATCACATTTGTACATAACGCCGTTGCCCATAAAATGAGGCAGAATGTGCAGATAGATTCCGACACCGGACTGACGCTGGGGTATCTGCCACGGACAGACGGCCTTGCATTTCGCCCCGCCGAAACACGTTTCCTGATCGATAACTACGGCGCCGTTTTCGTATTTATGGTTCGACGAAAAAGGACAGATAGTAGCGCAGGCGGGATTGTCGCAGTGCATGCAGCGGCGCGGAATAAAGATTTCCTTTTTCTTTCCGCCGGTATCAACTTCAACCTTTTGCACGTAAATAAAATTGTAGGGCGTCAGACGATCGGCGACTTGCTGCGTGGTGGACCAGTCCTCGATATTTTTCCGGGGCCAGGGCTCGGGAATCGGTGATACAGGGGCGGGAATTTTCCCTTTATTGATAGTTTTGCAGGCCGATACACAAGCGGGAATTTCCCTGTCCTTACATCCGTTGCATAAAGTCAGGTCTATCAATGTCGCCTGCCGGCTGTTGCTGGCCGCATGGGCGGCTTTAGGCATACCGAACCCGGCAACGGCTGCCAGACCTGCTGAAACTTTCAAAAACAACCGGCGGCTGATCCCCATTGTCTTTTGCTTTTCCATAACCGGACTCCTTTTCTGCGGCAGTGGGCGAAATTTGAAGGAACCAAGAGGTTGGAATGACGGCCTGCCGCCCCATGCCCTCAGTCTGTATTAATGCCCCCCAACGGCATCTTTTGTCCAGTAAATTTTCGCTGCTCAATAAGAAGTGAATTTTAATGATAACAGAGCATTCGCAGCGCGATCTTTGTAGTTGAGAATCTCTTCAATCTTTGCCATGATCTCTCAGGCCAGGCCGCATTCTCTGCCGGACTTTGCCGGATGCCGTAAACTGTGTGGAGCAAAACCAACAAACACGAGGAAGCAACATGCTGCAATGGTTTGCCAACCGCCGCCGGAAAAAACTTTCGGCCGCGCCCTTTCCCCGGGAATGGAAAAACATATTACAACAGAACGTAGCCCATTATTGTCTGCTCGCTGATGACGAACGCGCCCATTTGCAGGAACTTCTTCAGGTATTCATCACCGAAAAATATTGGGAAGGCTGTGGAGGTCTGGAGCTGACCGATAAAATACGGGTGACCATCTCCGCCCAGGCCTGCCTGCTGATTCTCAATCTGCCCCACAACTATTATGAAAATGTGGAAACAATTCTCGTCTATCCCTCTACAGTCCTTCTGCCGCAGCGGAAGCTGGCTTTTTTCGAAACCGCCCTGCAGCCAATCGAACCGGAAGCTCCCATTACGGGGCAAGCTTTCCGCCAGGGGCCGCTGATTCTCGTCTGGGACGAAGTTTTACGCGGCAGCCGCCATCCGGAAGGGGGCTACAACGTAGTCTACCATGAATTCGCCCATAAGCTGGACATGCTCGACGGGGCGGCCGACGGCACACCCCCGCTGCGCAGCCGTTCCGAATACCGTGACTGGGTGCGGATATGCTCGGGCGAATTCCTGCGCCTGCGCCGGGAAGTTGAACGCGGCGGGGAAAGTTTTCTCAATTCCTACGGCGCCGTCAATGAAGCTGAATTCTTCGCCGTAGCCACCGAACAATTTTTCGATCAACCTCACACCATGATTAAACACGCTCCTGATCTCTACGGGATTCTGCGTCAATACTACCGCCAGGACCCTGCCCGGCGCACCGCCGGAAAAGACTGCGCCATTTGAAGCCACTATTGTTTGCTGGAAGGAATTATTTTTGAACAAATGGAAATCATATAGTTCTTACCAAAATCTTTGTACTGTGCTACTGGATAAAAATGAATATCTGGAAAAAGAAAAGTACAATTCTGATAACCTGCCCCAGGGGAGTCGCACCTTACCTGCAAAAAGAAGTTGCAGCCCTGGGGTTTGCAGTGCAAATGGTGCAGGACACGGCCGTCGAGACGGAAGGAACTCTCGAAGATACGCTGCTTTTAAATCTTCACCTGCGCACCGCTCAGCGGGTGCTGTATCTTTTGAAGAAGGACGCAGTGGACTCTCCGGGCGCTCTTTACAAACATGTTTACGATTTTCCCTGGGAATCCTTAATTCCCGCTTCCGGAAGAAATGCTTACCTCTGTATAACTTCGATTGTTGAAAATCCGCTGATCACCGATTCCCGTTTCGTCAACGTTAAAGTGAAAGATGCCGTCGTGGACCGGATTCGGAAAAAATGCGGTTCGCGGCCGAATTCCGGCCCGGATAAAGATAAGGCTGTTGTTCATGTTTATTGGAAAAACAATGAAGCCGCCGTTTACCTGGACACATCCGGTGAACGCCTGGCGCTGCGCGGCTACCGGAAGATTCCGCTTACGGCGCCTATGCAGGAAACTCTCGCGGCGGCGGTGATTCTGGCCTCCGGCTGGAACGGAGAAGGGGCATTTGTCAATCCGATGTGCGGCAGCGGAACATTAGCCATCGAGGCCGCGATGATCGCGCATAACCGGGCGCCGGGGCTTCTGCGCAATAATTACAGCTTTATGTATATTCAGGGATTCCCGGAAGAACTCTGGCGGGAGCTGCGCAAAAAGGCGCGAAACGCCGTCCGGAAGAATACATCTGCAAGAATCATCGCTACGGATATTGACAAAGAGGCGGTAGCCGCCGCAAAGCTCAACGCTCAGACCGCCGGAGTGGATCACCTGATTGAATTTAATTATTGTTCTTACGAAAAAACACCTCTTCCGGAAGAAGGCGGCGTAATTATCATCAATCCTCCCTACGGCGAACGTATGGACACGGTTGCCGACAAAAACCAATACCGCCGGACGGAAGAATTTACCGCCGGCCGAAAGGTTATTATCCGCCGGGCCGCCGGCAAACCCGGTAAAAGTGGTCTTTCCAATACACGGGTTCGGCTGGAAAATCTTTATCAGGGCATCGGCGATTTTTTCAAAAAGGCAGGCGGCTTTTATCGCGGCTACATCTTTACGGGTAACCTGGAAATGATAAAACAGGTGGGGCTAAGAACAAAACAAAGGATAATTCTGTACAACGGCGACATCGAATGCCGCCTGCTGGAATACGAACTGTATAAAGGAAGTCGAAAAAGCCCGGTATTACCCGAATGACAAATGGCTTGGTTAAAGTATATCTTTACTAAACCCGATTATCAGTGCATAATGTAAAATTAAAACATCTCAAAAACATTCAAATATAGACAACTTGTTTACCATCCTGCCTGATTTGCTCTGAACATGTTAATTTAATATTGAAAACCGGCAAGTTTTTTGATTGTTATTGTTTTGGAAACAAAAAAGGAGAACCTATGGACAACTTATTTGATAATAAACAATGGAAGTTTTGGTCGGACTGGCAGCGCCATGCAAGTGAATACATGATTGACGCGGCGCAAAGAACGATCATCTTCACGGATATCCTGCGCAAAAGAGGAAACAACTTTATCCAGCATATACGCAACGGCCAGCCGCCGGTGCTTGTTTTTAATTATGAAATGATTCTTAACGGCAAAGACTTTAAGCGTCCTGTAAATTATGCGCTGGTCCGCATCGCCGACCGCCGTAAAAAAGATGAACTGCCGCCGGACAAACGCAACCGCCGGGAAAACAAATTGTTGCCTCCGGCGCCTAAACGTCCCATTGTCATTATTGATCCCCGCGCCGGACACGGCCCTGGAATCGGTGGTTCCAAAAGAAACTCGGAAATCGGCATGGCCCTCAATTACGGCCATCCTGTTTATTTCATCCTGTTTTATACCGAACCTCTACCCGGTCAAACTCTGGCCGATGTGGAAGAAGCGATGGCCAGATTCATGGAAAAAGTTATTGAATTGCATCCCAACGACGATGCACCCGCCGTCATGGGTAATTGTCAGGCCGGGTGGGCAGCGGCGCTTCTTTGCGCGGACCGGCCCGATGTTACCGGACCGCTGGTATTAAACGGCGCCCCTCTCTCCTACTGGAGCGGCGTATCCGGTGAGAATCCGATGCGCTACATTGGAGGTCTTCTGGGCGGCGTCTGGTTCAATGCCTTTTTAAGCGATCTGGGCAACGGCATTTTTGACGGCGCTAATCTGGTGGCTAACTTCGAGAATCTGAATCCGGCCAACACTATCTGGACGAAACAGTACAATGTTTATTCAGCGGTGGATACGGAAGAGGATCGTTACCTGTCCTTCGAGAAGTGGTGGGGCGGCTTCTTTATGATGAACACCGCCGAGATTCATTATATCGTCAGTAATCTTTTTATCGGCAATAAACTGGAACGCGGCGAACTGGAACTGCGCGAAGGGAAAAAGCTCAATCTCAAGAATATTAAACATCCGATCCTTGTTTTTGCCTCCCTGGGCGACAACATTACTCCCGCTCAACAGGCGCTCAACTGGATACCGCGTGTTTACAGTTCTGCCGATGACATTAAAAAACACGGACAAACAATAATTTATATCGTCCATAAGCAAATCGGTCATCTGGGCATATTTGTCGCGGGCAGCATCGCCAAGAAAGAACATCATGAAATCATCGCCAATTTCGATATGATCGATTTTATGCCGCCCGGCCTCTATGAAATGATTATTGAGGGAGATGTAAAAAGCGGCGATTTCACCACGAGATTTGAGGAACGAACATTCGCCGATATCGATGCTTACGGCGACGGGGTGCCGAATGAAGAGGATTTCAGGGTTGTCGCCAGGGTCTCCGAATTTAATGACAACATATACGAGATGATGATACGTCCCTGGGTTCAATTATGGACGACGGAGCTGTCCGGGGAAATTCTGCGCAACCTTCATCCCTTAAGACTTCAACGCTACATATTTGCGGACATTAATCCACTGATGCGGCCGCTGAAGAACATCGCCTCCATCGCCCGCAGGGAAAGGAAGCCTGTTTCTCCCGATAATCCTCTGCTCGCCATAGAAAAAGACTTTTCCGAATACATGGTCAGCTTGTTAAATATCTACCGGGATTACCGTGATCTCAATCAGGAGCTGTTATTCCGGACTATTTACGGCAGCGATCTGATCAGACAATTCTTCCCGCCAACCAGGGAAGAAGCAGTGGGGGAAACTGCCGAGAGTGCGCGCGAAGACCATGAAAAAATAATGCAGGATCTGGAGAAAGGCGGTGTGGCGGAAGGCCTGATTCGCGTCTTTGCAGCGATATCCAGGACCAGCCGCGGGATAAAGCGCCGTTATTTTGACTTTTCCGAGGAAGTAGCCCTCACCCACAAGGTACTGGGTAAAATTCCTTCCCCTAAATTCAAAAAGATTTTGAGGGAGCAGGACGCAATTCTTCACGCGGACGAAGATCGCGCAATTGAAGCGTTGTCCGTTCTGCTGAAAAATAAGGACGACCGGATCGACGCACTGGGAATAGCCCGTAGTCTCTGCCTTAGTGACGGCAAGTATACCAAGGAAGAAGAGGCCATGATCGAAAAGATCAAAAAGGCTCTGAAGCTGGAAAGCAAACACGACCCGGCTTTATCTTCAAAGCCGCGTGATTAAGTTCCCGGTTTCAGAAATCGGCGTTTTACGGATAAACCGGCGGGCGTTTTTCATAAACTGACCCGTCGGGCATCACCTCCACATCCTGGCCATTGATGCTTTTCAGCTTTGTCAAATTTGCAGGGATGCTGCGTTTACTTGTCGACTTCAGTACCTGCGCCACCGTCTGGAAACGGGAGAGTTCGACAAGAGTCATGATCTGGGGCAAAACCATGCCGATCCTGCCTTCATCATAGTCCTGAAGCGCCACGGAAGGCCGCAGCCAGACATGATTGGTAAGTTCGACGCCGTCGTGGGCGATTGATTGCTCCGAGGGCACCTCCATCACAAAGAAACGTACATCATAGCGCAGGGGCAGAGGTTCGGGAGTAAGCCAGTGCGAAAAGTAGCGCAGGCAGCTTCCGGCGAGAATGATGCCTTCCTTTTCCAGCATCTGCGAAAATTTAATCTCTCCCTTGATGATGGCGCGCCGGTAGCCGGCGAAAAGCTGCTGTTCCTCCTCCGTGCGCATGGTGACGGGCTCTCCATCCTTTTTCCAGGCAATCAAAACCCCTACTTCTTCAAACGCCTCGCGAGTCGCCGCAATCCAGGCTCCTATAGCCTTGTCGGGATGGGACATGTCGGGAATAATCTTTTTGGCCGACTCTCTGTCAATCCCCCGGATAAAACGCTCGATGCCGGGTTCATAATCCTCCGGATCAAGAATGCCGCCGGGAAACACGTGGTAGCCGGGAACGAAGCTGCTCCGGCCGTGTCTTTCCACCATAAGCACTTCTATGTCCTTCACGCCGGCGTCCGTACACTGTCTTAGAAGCATAACGGTTGCTGCATCGGTTGGAATTGCGCTCATATTTATGTATCCTTTGTTTTTTTAATTCTTTATACCTCTTAATTTCATTAAGCAAATCTTTTTCCGCCAATGAATTGATTGAAAGTTTCATTTTTTGCGGCTACGATAGGCCGCCTGTGAAGCTCAACGGGCAGCCTGAAATTTATTTTACCGGAACAACGGAGCTTTTTTCAAGTAACAACTTGCTAGATACAAACTTATTAGTGTAAAATGAAACCGCAAATTGCATCACTCGCGTAGATCGATGGCTGCATTGGAAGATGTGAGAAGATCGCCTTGTTTAACATTTGACTCATGAAAGGTGAAATTTATGATGAAGAAAGATAAACAACGGACTAAGTCGAATCTCAGCGGGAAATCGGAAAACATACGCCATGAAATATACCAGCTTGATGAGGCCGAGTATAGATCATGAAAAATAATGATAATAATAAAGCTAAACGCGCCGGAGAAATTGTAAAAGCCCAACAGGAATGCACAGGGGTAGAAGAATCGGAAACAGGTCGCAAGCTCGCGGAAGTCGAAGAACTCTACAAAATCATGGCGGAAAGCTCCCTCGGCGCCGTTTTCATAGTTCAGGACGGAAAAATCCAGTTCATCAACACCAGCGCCATCGCCTATGCCGGCTACACCTCCGAAGAAATCATCGGACAAAGCTCGGATATACTTGTCCACCCCGATGACAGGGAAAAAGTAAAGCTGCTGGCCCGGGAAATGCTGGAAGGAAGGCGCAAATCGGCCTTCGATTTCCGGCTGGTAACCAAAAGTAAACACATTTGCTGGATTTCCCAAACGGTCACGCCCATCCAGTACAACGGAAAACCGGCTATTCTGGGCAACGCCATCGATATTACCGATCTCAAACAGGCCGAAGAACTCTACAAAATCATGGCGGAAAGCTCCCTCGGCGCCGTTTTCATAGTT
>ERZ1645192.930-NODE-930-length-24715-cov-7.299635_pt1 | contig 24715 bp, 25 predicted proteins | sample MGYA00575354_ERZ1645192 | MGnify/ENA primary metagenome ERZ1645192 (study PRJEB40844, sample SAMN11349763) | freshwater sediment metagenome | isolation source: river sediment | host: Sediment | place: India: Faizupur Khadar , New Delhi | collected 2017-02-21 ... | reverse complement strand
CATCTGCCTCACCGGCGCAAAGGATTTCCGGTGGCACGACGCCGGACCGTGCAACCGCAACGCCTCCAGGTGCTCCTTTGTCCCGTATCCCTTGTGCCGGGCGAAGCCGTACACGGGGTACTGCCTGTCGAGTTCCAGCATGAGGTGATCCCGCGTCACCTTGGCAATCACGCTGGCCGCCGCGATGGAAAGACTGAGGCCGTCGCCGCCGACGATCGCCGTGGAAGGACAGGGCAGGCCCGGCACGGGCAGGCCGTCGACCAGCGTGTGGTCGGGGATGAAATCAAGCCGGGCCAGCGCGCGGCTCATGGCCAGGTGCGTGGCGTGAAGGATGTTCAGGGCGTCAATTTCCGCGACGTCCGCCTGCCCCACGCCGAATTTCACAGAGGGGTGGGCCGTCAGGATCGCAAAGTAATGCTCGCGGCGGGACTCGGAAAGCTTCTTGGAATCGGTCAAACCGGCGAGCAGGCCTTTCTGCTCGGCCTGGAGGAATGCGGCATCGAACAGGACGGCCCCCGCGACGACCGGGCCCGCCAGCGGGCCCCTTCCGGCTTCGTCGATCCCGGCGACGTTCCGAAAACCCGCTGCCCAAGCCTGTCGCTCGTAGCGGAGCAACGGGGCTCCTTATGCCTTGGGGGCGACGGGCTGCTCGCGCTCTTCCTCGGCAATACGGCTGGTCTTGCCGCTGCGATCGCGCAGGTAGTAAAGCTTGGCCCGGCGAACCCTGCCGGACTTCTCGACCTCGATCTTGACGATGCTGGGCGCGTTGATCGGGAAGATACGTTCGACACCCTCGCCATAGGAAACGCGGCGCACCGTAAAGGTCTCGTTGGAGCCCTCGCCGTCGCGGGCAATGACCGTGCCGGAGTAGAGCTGGACGCGCTCCTTGTCGCCTTCCTTGATCTTCACATGAATGCGCAAGGAATCGCCGACGCGGAATTCAGGAAGGGCTTCTTTCCGCTTCTGCTCCTGGTCAATCTTCTCAAGAATCTTCGTATTCATCATGCACCTCAGTCTCTTTCCCGCTCTATGGTTACATCAAATCCGGCCTGCGCTCTTTTGTCCGCCGAAGCGACTGCTCGCGCCTCCACTTGGCGATCTCCCCGTGGTTCCCCGAGATCAGTACGTCGGGGACCTTCATTCCCTGGAACTCCGGCGGCCGCGTATACTGCGGGTACTCCAGCAACCCGGAGCTGAAGGACTCGTCATCCGTCGCCCCTTCGCCGGCCCCCAGAACGCCCGGCACCAGCCGGACGACGGCATCAATCACCACCGCCGCCGGGAGAGCGCCGTTCGTCAGGATGTAGTCGCCGATCGAAATCTCGTCGGTAACCAACGCCTCCCGAACCCGCTCGTCCACCCCTTCGTAATGCCCGCTTACAAAGATCAAATGCCGCTCGCCGCTCAGTTCTTCCGCCATCTTCTGGTCGAACCGCCGGCCCTGCGGCGTCATCAAAATCACACGCGCCTTCGCGCTCCGCACGGACTCGACCGCCTTGAAGATCGGCTCGGGCTTCATGATCATGCCCGGCCCGCCCCCATAGGGTCTGTCGTCCGTCGTCTTGTGGACGTCGTCGGTGAAATCCCTCAAGTTGACCATGCGGAATTCCACGACCCCGGCCTTGGCGGCACGCTTCAGCATGCTTTCGCCCAGGAAACCGTCCAACATCCGGGGAAAAATGGTGATGACGTCGATCTTGAGCGGCTCACCCATGGCAGCTCACTCGACGATCTCCAGCATCGCCCGCCGGCCCTGCTTGGCCGCCGCGGTACTCAGGAGAACGCGAATGGCGCCCACGGTCTTCCCGTTCTTGCCGATCACCTTGCCCACATCATCCGGATGGCAACGCAATTCAAAAATCTGGGTCCGCTCGCCGTCCACCTCGGTAATCCGCACGTCGTTCGGATGGTCAACCAGGACCCGCACAATATACTCAAGCAATTCTCTCATGGACCATCACCCTTACGCCCCCGCCGGAGCGGCCGCCGGCGCCGCCGCGCGGGCAGGCGCCTTTTTCGCCTTCCGGAGAAGGCTGTTTACCGTGTCCGAGACGACCGCACCCTTGCCCTGCCAATGCTCGATCCGGTCCATTCGAAGCTCGTAGTTCGTGCCTTTTTTCTTCGGATCGTACCAACCCAAAGCCTCGATGAAACGCCCCTGGTTGGGCCGGCGCACATCGGTCACCACCACACGGAAAAAGGGCTTCTTGTTGCTGCCCATTCTTTTCAACCTGATCTTAACTGCCATGGTTTCCTCCAACCACACCTGCGTGTAGACGCGGCAGGAACAATATTCCCCGCTCGCAACGTAAACGCGCTTGATACATTACTTCCCGAACCTAAGCAACCTTTTTTGCGCCTTTTTGAGCTGTTGAGCCATCTTCTTCGCCTGCGCGAAGTTGTTCAGCAACTCGTTGACATCACGCACTTCCGTACCGCTGCCCAAGGCGATCCGCCTGCGGCGGCTGGCGTCCAGAATCCCCGGATTCCGCCGTTCCCGGGGGGTCATGCTGCGAATGATGGCTTCGGATTTCTTCAAATCCTTGTCCCCCACCCCGGCAATCCCGTTCTTCAGGCGGGCGGGCACGTTACCAGCACCCGGCAGCATTTCAAGCAGATTCTCCAGAGGTCCCATCTTCTTCATTTGCTGCAGCTGGGCCAGGAAGTCGTCCAGGTTCAGGTCGCCTTCCAGGGCGCGCTCCTGCATCCGCGCCATTTCCTTCTCATCCAACGCGCCCTGCGCCTTCTCTACCAGGCTCACCACGTCCCCCATGCCCAGGATCCGCGAGGCCATCCGGTCGGGGTAAAACGGCTCCAGGTCTTCCGGCTTCTCGCCCATGCCGACAAGCAGGATGGGACATCCCGTCACCGCCTGCACGGACAGCGCGGCGCCGCCGCGCGCGTCGCCGTCGAGCTTAGTCAGGATCAGACCCGTCAATCCGACCTCCTTGTGGAAAGTCTCCGCGACATGCACGGATTCCTGGCCGATCGCGGAATCGAGCACGAGGACCACGTTGCGCGGCTTGATCGCCTCGCGCAGGTCTTTCAGCTCCTGCACCAGATCCGTATCGATCTGGAATCGCCCTCCCGTGTCGAAGAGCACGACATCCGCGTTCGCGGCGGTCGCCTGCTTGAGCGCGCGGGCGCCCAGGGCCGCCACGGTTTCGCCCGCCGCCGGCGTCGCGATCTCCACACCCACCTGCCCGGCCAGGATGCGCAGTTGATCCACCGCCGCCGGCCGGCGCAGATCGCACGCGACCAGCAGGACCTTCTTGCCGGCCTTCTTCCAGCGCAGGGCAAGCTTGCCCGCCGTGGTCGTCTTGCCCGCGCCGTGAAGCCCGAGCAGGAGAACGGTCGCGGGCCTCGCGGAGAAATCGAAATCCCGGTGCGCCCCGCCCAGCAGGCTGACGAGTTCGTCGTGGACGTGCTTCACGACCTGCTGGCCCGGCGTGATGCTGTCGAGCACCTCCTTGCCGAGGCACTTTTCCTTCACCCTGGCGACGAAATCCTTCGTCACCTGGAAGTTGACGTCCGCCTCCAGCAGGGCCATCCGGATTTCGCGAAGCGAATCCTGGACGTTGCGCTCGCTCAGCGTCCCGTAGCCGCGCAGGTTCTTGAAGATCTTCTGAAGCGAACTGGAAAATTTATCGAACATGATTGTCTCAAGGAATAGGCATCAAATTCCAACCACGAATTCACACGAATGAACACGAAGGGAAGACGTTCTCAATTCGTGTGAATGTGTGTCCATTCGTGGTTGATCTTCCGTCATTTGTGCTTTGCTTCAGAGCCTCTGGCCTCGGACAATTCGGTCATGACCATTCAGATCTCTTTGGATCTGAACCTGTCCAAATCCGTCCTTCTTCATCAAGCTTTTCACCCGCGCGCCCTGGTCTTCTCCAATCTCCAGAAACAGCCAGCCGCCAGGCCTGAGACAGTCGAACGCCTGCGGGACCAGCTTCGAAATCGCGTTCATTCCGTCAGGCCCTCCGTCCAGCGCCAGGCGCGGCTCATGCTCGCGAATATCCGCCTGCAGCGTCTCGATTTCCGCTGTCGCAACGTAGGGCGGATTCGAAACAACCATGTCGAGCGAGCCGGACCGGAGGCCATCCAGCAAATCGCCCTGCGAGAATTGTATTCTCTCCGCAACTCCGAGCGTCGCCGCGTTTTCACGCGCCAGTTCCAGCGCCGCCGGACTCGCGTCGATGGCGAGAAATGCCCCTCGCGGTTGTTCCAGCGCCAGCGTCACGACGATGCAGCCCGTCCCCGTTCCAACATCCGCAACGACAGGCACTTCCAGCGACCACACGTCCTTGCAGGCGAGCACATTCTCGACGAGCGTCTCCGTTTCCGGCCGCGGGATCAACGCGCGCGAATCCGTCTTGAACGACCGCCCCATGAAATCCATGTCGCCCAGCACGTACTGGATCGGTTCGCCCGCGAGCACCCGCTCGACCTGTGCCGAGATCTGCCCGGCCTGGCCCGCAGACAGTTCACGGTTCTGCCGCGACGGCAGTTCCAACCGGTGGCACTTGAGCGCGCGACTGAGAATATACTCCGCTTTGAGACAGGATTCGGAAACCCCCGCAGAGACCAAAGCGGCGACGGTGGCTTCGAGAACAGCGTGAACCGTTGGAGTGCTGGGCTCATCCGAAGGCTGTTTGAGGGTTCTGTGCATCACTCCACCACTCCATTACTCCATCGCCCCGCCCTCATCCCTTCATCTGCTGCTGGAGCCGAAGTTCCGTGTCGCGCTCGCGGAGGGCGTCCACGAGCGGGTCAATTTCGCCCTCCATGAAACGGTCGAGGGTGTAGATTGTCATCTCGATGCGGTGATCCGTCACGCGGTTCTGCGGGAAGTTGTACGTCCGGATGCGCTCGCTGCGGTCGCCGGAACCGATCTGCGATTTCCGTTCGCTGGCCATCTTGGCCTGCTCTTCGTTGCGCGTCTTGTCCAGCAACCGCGCCTTCAACACGCTCATGGCGCGTTCCCGGTTGCGCTGCTGGGAGCGCTCGTCCTGGCTTTGCACGACGATGCCGGAAGGCATGTGCGTGATACGGACCGCCGATTCCGTCTTGTTCACCTTCTGACCGCCGGGGCCGGACGCGCGGTAGAGGTCGATCCGGATTTCGTCCGGCTTGATTTCGATTTCGTCGATTTCCGCGGCCTCCGGGAGAACCGCCACGGTCGCCGCCGACGTATGAATCCGTCCGTTCGCTTCCGTCACGGGAATTCGCTGCACGCGATGGCCGCCGCTTTCGTACTTCAGCGTACGATACACGTCCCGGCCTTCGACGCCGAAGATGATCTCCTTGTAGCCGCCCATCGTGGACGGGCTCGCGTCAATCACGCCCACCTTCCAGCCCCGGTTCTCGGCGTAGCGGCTGTACATGCGATACAGGTCCCCGGCGAAGAGCGCGGCCTCCTCGCCGCCCGTGCCCGCGCGGATTTCCATGATCGTGTTGCGGCTGTCGGCCGGGTCCGGCGGCAGCAGAGCCATCATGAGCTCGCGTTCGGCGGCGGGCAGAGACTTCTCGATGCGGGCGATTTCCGTCTGCGCCATTTCCTTCAACTCGGCGTCGGAATCGGGCGCGGCCAGCATGCCCTTGCTGTCGTCCAGTTCCTGGACGAGGCCAAAGTACTTCACGGCCTTGCCGTTGAGGTCACGCAGGTGCGAATGCTCGACCAAAAGCGACTGGTACCGCCGCTGGTTGGCGGCGGTGGACGGGTCGGACAACTCGCTCTCGATCACCGAAAGCCGGGCTGTCAGCTTTTCCACGTAGGATTTATCGATCATGTGAAGGCCTGCGGTGTTGGAGTCCTGGAGTCTTGGAGTGATGGAACGACAATCTCCCGTCTTCCCACCACTCCATCACTCCACCACTCCAGAAAAGACGACGGGCCGGATCCCACGATCGAGAACCCGGCCCGTTCGAGCAAAGCTACTTCGCGGCTTTGGCTGTGCGAGCGTACCGCTTCTGGAAACGCTCCACGCGGCCTTCGGTATCCAGCAACTTCGCCGTGCCCGTGAAGAACGGGTGGCAGTGCGAACACGTGTTGACGTGCATTTCCTTGACCGTCGAGCGCGTGTGAACCACGTTGCCGCAGGCGCAGGTGATCGTGGCGTCACCGTATTTCGGATGAATGTCTTTTTTCATGTTTAACCAACCTGTCTCGTAAGTCCTTCCAACAACAAGAGGCGAGAAGTTAGCCCGTCACATCCCGTTTTGCAAGCATGGAAATTCGCCGGGAAACGGGCGCCGATCCACGCGGCCGGACCGGCGAATCAGGGGCTTTTTGGCCCGCCCCGGCCGGCAGCGCGCTATCTTTTCTTCGCCTTGTCCCGGGCGGCCGTGACCTGGACAAGAAGGTTGCGCGCCTGCACGGACTCCGGCATCAGGCGGACCGCGGATTCCAGATGGGAGATGGCTTCCTCGGTCTTCCCACCTGCCGCGAGGAGCGCCCCCAGCCGCACGTGCGCTTCGGCGAGCCCGGGATCAAGCCAGAGAGCCTGCATCAGATAGGTGGCGGCTTGTCCCCGGCGGCCGGAATCCGCCAGCATGACCCCCGCATCGCACATCAGCTGCGCGTCGTGCGGAAAGAGGCCGATGCTCTCGGTCTGGAGGGCAAACGCTTCCACCTTCCGTCCCTGCAGAAACAGCAAACGGGCCAGATTCACCCGCGCGGGCAGGTACAGGCTGTTGATGCGGATCGCCTTAGAGTACTGGGCGATCGCCTCATCGGCCCGGCCCGCCCTGGCGAGTTCCCCGCCCAGTTTCTCGTGCATGACGTAGTTGCCAAAGGTCACTTCGGTCGCGTGCCGGAAGAGGGACGCGCTGTCGCGCCAGCACCCCACCTGAACGCGCGACGCCCAGCCGAGCGCCAGCAGGGCGATCACCGCGAGCACCACGGAAAGCCGGCGGAACCGTTCTCCCTCCAGGATGAAATCCGTCATGCCCCAACTGACCATCACGAAAATCCCGATGAAGGGGATGTACACGAACCGGTCGGCCATGCTGTGCCAACCCACGAGGACGATGCCGATCATCGGCAGCATCACGCCGAGGTACCACAACCAGCCCACGGCCAGGTAGGGAAGGCGCCCGATCCTCCGCAGGACCACCACGGTGACGAAGACGAGAAGCGCAACGCAGATCAGCAGGGATCTCAACAAGACCGGCGTCGTCCACATGGGATAGAGCACGGCCAGCTGGGATGGCCAGATCGCCTTGTCGATGTACAGCACGTAGTTGACGACGGCGTACGACAGGCGGTCGATGAGCGATTCGTTCGCTCCGCCCACGATCGCTCCCGCCGCGGACTGGATTCTGAGGGCGATCCAGCTAAACACGAGCGAGAGGACAAAGAGGGGCGCCTTTTCCAGCACGAGTTTTCCGAACGACACCGTCGACATCCGTTTCAACGGCCAGTAGTCCAACAGCAGAAGGACGAACGGCAAGGTGACCGCCACGGGTTTCGACATCATCGCGCCGAGGACCAGGCACGCCACCGCCAGGTAGCGCCACAGCGACGGGCGATCCGCATACGCGACGTAAGCCCACAGCGCCAGGAGCCAGAAAAAGGCGCACAGCAGGGTTTCCCGCTCGGCGATCCAGGCCACCGTTTCCACGTTCATCGGATGGAGCGCGAACAGGGCAGCCACGAACCCGCTCCGCCAGACGCTCCCGGTCATTTTCGCGAGCAGACCGAACAGAAGGAGAACGTTGATCCCATGGAACGCGAGATTCACGGCATGGTGCGCGCTCGCGTTCAGGCCGAACCAAAGGAAGTCCATCGCGTGGGAAAGAAGGGTCAGCGGTTGCCAGAAACCCCGGGGGGCCGACGTGAATGCCGCGGCCAGCGCGTTCCCGACCAGGCCCGGACGAACCACGCAGTCCGGATCGCCGTAATCAACAAAACCGCATTGGAGAACCGGCAGGTACACCGCGATCGTTGCCGCCACCAGCGCGAAGGCCACGCACCACCTCTTCCAACAGGCAGCCTGCGGAACGTCCGGTTCTTCCGTAGTCATGGGTTCATCTCCGTCTGTCCTGCATCATACACGGAGCCGTCTTTATCGCAACCATCGGCTGAACGCATCCGCGTGGAAGCCCGGCCGGCGGCGCCGGAACCCAGCTGCGGCCACCGCCGAACGCGCCCCATCGTGCCCCGGAAATCCGGCCCACGAACTTATGTTACAGGTAATATGTGGCGATTTTTGCGCTTGGACACCGCTCACGCGACTCTAACTTGAGTAACGCGATGGCGTAGTCTAGTCTGTCAGGCAACGTCCATGGAAACAGGAGAGCGTACGATGAAGAGCATGAATCGGATTTGCGCGGCGCTTGTGCTTGGCGCAGGCATGACGTGCATGGCTCAGGATACGACGATCGAAGCCCCCGCAGCGCAGGAAACAACAACCAACCAGGAGATGAATCCCGTGGTCACCATCAAGACATCCAAAGGCGATATCAAGGTCGAGCTGTTCGAGGACAAGGCCCCGGCGACCGTGAAGAACTTCCTGCAGTACGTGGACGACAAGCAGTACAACGGCACGATTTTCCACCGGGTGATCAACGGCTTCATGATCCAGGGCGGCGGGTTCACGAAGGACTTCGCCCAGAAACCCACGCGCGCGCCGGTCAAGAACGAGGCGGCCAACGGCCTGAAGAACGAGCGCGGCACGCTCGCGATGGCGCGCACGTCGGACATCGACAGCGCAACCGCCCAGTTCTTCATCAACGTCGCGGACAACGACTTCCTCAACCACAAGTCCCCCAGCCCGCAGGGCTTCGGCTACTGCGTGTTCGGCAAGGTGACCGAGGGCATGGACGTCGTGGACAAGATCAAGGGCGTGGCCACCACCTCGCGCGGGCCCTACGAGAACGTCCCCGTCGAGGCCGTCGAAATTCTCGAAATCAGCCGGGTGAAGTAGACTTTATTTTAACGCAAAGGCGCAAAGATCGCAAAGGGGCACAAAGGGATGACGGAAGACGAACTGAGCAACAGGATTATTGGGGCGGCGATTGAGGTACACAAGGAACTGGGAGGTCCGGGACTTCTGGAGGCTGTCTACGAGGAGTGTCTATGCGACGAACTGTCGTTGCGCAGCATTCCGGTGGAAAGGCAGATTCCGGTTCCAATCGTATACAAAGGCAAGAAGCTCAAGAAACCTTTGACGCTGGATGTTCTTGTCGGTGACAAGGTGATCGTGGAAGCGAAGGCTGCAGAGAAGCATAATCCGATATTTGAAATTCAGCTTCTTACCTACCTTCGTCTCACGGGCAAGAAACTGGGCTTGGTCATCAACTTCGGAGAAAAGAGGATCGCGGACGGAATTCGGCGCGTCGTGAACGGCCTCTAGCCCTCCACCACTTCGCGCCCCTTTGCGAGCTTTGCGTCTTTGCGTTAAGAAAAGGAGTTCTCATGGGTTCGGACGAACGATACTGGTTGGGGTTTGATCTCGGCGGGACGAAGATGATGGCGACGGTGTTCGACGCCGGCTTCAAGATCATCGGCTCCCAGCGCACCAAGACCAAGGGCTGCGAAGGCGCGAAGGACGTGCTCGACCGCATCATCAAAACCATCAAGGACGCGGCCGACGATGCCCACATCAAGGCCCAGCATCTCGGCGCGATCGGAATCGGCTGTCCCGGCCCTCTCGACCTCGACCGCGGCATCATCCTGGAAGCTCCGAACCTGGGATGGAAGAACGTGACGCTGAAAGACACCCTGGAGAAGGAGTTCGGGTGCCCGACGGTGATCGCGAACGACGTGGACGCCGGAACGTACGGCGAGTATCGCTTCGGCGCCGGCCAGAAGGCGCGGTGCGTCGTCGGCATCTTCCCCGGCACGGGCATCGGCGGCGCCTGCATTTACGAGGGCCGGATCTTCCGGGGGCGCACGGGTTCGTGCATGGAAATCGGCCACGTCTGCGTTCAGCCCGGCGGTCGCGTATGCGGGTGCGGCCAGCGGGGCTGCCTCGAAACCGTGGCCAGCCGGCTGGCCATTTCCGCGGAGGCGGCGGCGGCCGCGTATCGCGGGGAGGCGCCGCACCTCCTGGAACTGGCCGGCACGGACCTGTCGTCCATCAAGAGCGGCGTCCTGGCCAAGGCCGTCGCCGCCGACCCGGTCATCGAGCGGATCGTGCGGAACGCGGCACAACATCTCGGCGGCGCGATCGCCAACGTGGTCAACCTGCTCGCGCCCGACGTCGTGATCCTCGGGGGCGGGCTGGTCGAGGCGATGAGCGACCTGTTCGTGGGCGAGGCGCGCAAGACCGTGGATTGCCGGGCGATGAAGTCGTTCACCAAGTCCCTGAAGATCGTCGCCGCGCAACTGGGCGACAACGCGACCGTGATGGGCGCGGCCGCGCTGGCGGCGGAGGGGAAGGCCAAAGAGTGAAGTCCAAGGTCCAAAGTCTACAGTCCAAAGTTCAACGGCTGACGTGGGACCTTGGACCTTGGACTTTGGACTCCCCGTGACACGATGAACAACGAACCAACAGCCAACATCCTTGCACCTTCGGCCAAGAATGCCCGCCTGGCGGCCGTCATCGACATCGGCGCGAGCGCCATCCGCATGGAGATTGCGGAAATCGGGGAAAACGGGGAGCTCCGCACGCTCGAACAGCTCCGCCAGGGCTGTCACCTCGGCAAGGACACGTTCACCAAGAACCGCATCCAGCAATCCACGATCCAGGAATGTGTGGAGATCCTGCAGGGCTTCCGGCGCGTGATGGAGGAATACGGGATCACCCAGCCGGAGCAGATCCGCGCGGTGGCAACCAGTTCGGTGCGCGAGGCGGAGAACCGCGACACGTTCCTGGACCGCATCTACATCGGCACGCGCATCAACGTGAGGGCCATCGACGAGGCGGAGGAGAGCCGCCTCACCTACATGGCCGCCCAGGGCGTCGTGGAGAGCGAGCCGGGCCTCAAGGACGGCAACGTGCTGGTCGTTGACGTCGGCGGCGGCAGCACCGAAATCCTGCTGGTGCAGAACGGGCAGGTCACGTTCTCCGATTCGTACCGCCTCGGCTCGCTGCGCATGCGGGAGATGCTGGAATCCCAGCGGGCGCCGTCGGAGCGCGTGCGCACGATCCTCGGCCAGCACATCCAGCGCATGGTGGAGCAGATCACGCGCAACGTGCCGGTCTCCGAGGTGACCGCGATGGTGGCCATGTCCGGCGATTCACGCTTTGCCGCCGCCCACCTCTTCCCGGACTGGGTCCATGCCCGCGCGGCGCACGTGGAATACAAGGCCTTTGTCGGTTTCGTGGACAAGGTGCTTCCTCTGTCGGCCGAGCGGATTGCAAGCAAGTACAGGATTTCGTTCCAGGAGGCGGAAACCGTCGGCCCGGCCCTGCTCGTCTACATGCAGATCGCGCGCGCGTTCAAGGCCGGCAGCATCATCATCCCGAAGGCCAGTCTCCGGGACGGGCTTCTGAAGGAAATGACCCTGGCAGGCTTCTGGACCGGATCCTTCGTGCAGCAGGTCATCCACGCCGCGCTGGCGCTGGGCGACAAGTACAGGATCGACCGGAAGCACGCCCGGCACGTGGCGGATCTCTGCCTGAAACTCTTCCACGAACTGCAGCCCGTGCACCAGCTCGACAAGCGGCACGAACTTCTGCTGGAGGTCGCCGCCCTTCTGCACGAGGTGGGCGGATTCATCAGCAGCCGGAGCCATCACAAGCACTCGATGTACCTGATCCTGAACAGCGACCTGTTCGGGCTGACCCGGAACGACATGACCCTCATCGCCCTCGTGGCCCGCTATCACCGGCGTGCCATGCCGAGCCCCACGCATCCGGAATACACGTCCCTCGACCGCGACAACCGCATCGCCGTCTCCAAGATGGCCGCCATCCTGCGGGTTGCGGATGCGATGGATCGGAACCACGTTCAGCAGCTCAGCGACCTGACGTTCGCGCGCGAGCCCGGCCAGTTCATCATCACCGTGCGCGGCGTGGAGGACCTGACGATCGAGCGCATGGCGATGAAGGAAAAGGGGGCCATGTTCGAGGAAGTGTACGGCATCCCGGTTGTCCTCCGCGAGGAACGGGCACAAACGGGGGGACCGGCCGATGAGCGCTAAGCCTTCCCCGTTCATCAACCGGGAATTGAGCTGGCTGGCCTTCAACCGGCGCGTGCTGGAGGAGGCGCTCGACGGGTCCCTGCCCCTGCTGGAACGCCTCAAGTTCCTCGCCATCACCAGCTCGAACCTCGATGAGTTTTTCATGGTGCGGGTGGGAGGGCTGCAGCTCCTGGCCCACGAAGGCAGCGGAAAAACCGACCCGTCCGGCATGACACCCGCCGAACAGCTCGCGGAAATCAGCCGGCTCGTCCACCAGATGACGGCGGACCAGTACACCTGCCTGCGGGAGGATCTCGAGCCCAGGCTGGCGGCGGCGGGGATCCGGCGGCTCACGATGGACGCGCTCACACCCGAGCAGGACACCTACGTCGAAGGGCTTTTCGAACACGAGCTGTACCCGGTCATCACGCCCATGGCCGTTGATCTCGACGATCCCTTTCCGCTCCTGCCCGGGCTCGGCATCAACCTTTGCGTGCGGCTGAAGACCGTGAAGGGGACCGACATCCCGCGCTTCGCGGTCGTTGCGGTTCCGAAGGGCGTCGCCCGGTTCATCACCGTGCCGACCGAGCAGGGCTATCACTACCTCCTGCTGGAAGACATCATCACGGCCTTCCTGGACCGGATCTTCCCGGGCGAGCCGATCGTGGACAGCGCCCCGTTCCGCATCACGCGGAACGCGGACATGAGCGTCCGGGAGGACGCCGCGGGCGACCTGCTGGAGAAGATGAAGGAAGTGCTGATCGAGAGAAAACTGAGTTCGTGCGTCCGGCTGGAGATCGACAGCAGCGCCTCCGACATCCTCCGCAGCTTCCTCACCACCAGCCTCGACATCCACGACGACTCGCTGTACTCCCTGCCGGGGCCGCTCGACCTCTCCGCCCTCTTCCGCGTCGCGACCATGAGCGGATTCGACAACCTCAAGATCGAGCCGTGGACACCCCAGCCGTCACCCGACATCGGCCCGTCCGAATCCATTTTCGAAGCGATCGCCCGCCGGGACATCCTCCTCTTCCACCCGTACGAAAGTTTCGACCCCGTGCTGAAACTGGTCGAGGAGGCGGCGGACGACCCGAATGTTCTCGCGATCAAGCAGATCCTGTACCGGACCAGCGAATACAGCCCCGTCGTCGCGGCGCTCGCGCGCGCGGCCGATCGCGACAAGCACGTCACCGTCGTGGTCGAGCTCAAGGCCCGCTTCGACGAGGCCCGCAACATCGAATGGGCCACCGCGCTCGAACACGCGGGCGTCCAGGTGATCTACGGGCTGAAGGGGCTCAAGACCCACGCAAAGATCTGCATCGTCGTGCGCCGCGAGCCGACCGGCATCCGGCGCTACGTGCACTTCGGCACCGGGAACTACAACGAGAAAACCGCGCGCCTGTACAGCGACATCAGCTTCATGACCTGCGACGTGGATTTCGCCGCGGACGCCTCGGCGTTCTTCAACACGATCACCGGCTACTCCCAACCCGTGCGCTACCGCAAGATCGAGGCCGCGCCCATCGGGCTTCGCAGTCGAATCGTCGAGCTGATCGAAAATGAAATCGAGCGCCGCAAGCAGGGCCAGGAGGCGCGCATCATGGTGAAGCTGAACTCCCTGGCGGACGCCGATCTCGTGAAGGCCCTGTACGAAGCCTCCAAGGCGGGAGTGGACATCCGCCTCAACGTCCGCGGCATCTGCTGCCTGCGGCCGGGCGTCCCGAATCTCAGCGAGACGATTTCCGTGGTCAGCATCGTCGACCGGTTTCTCGAACACAGCCGCATCTTCTACTTCCACAACGGGGGCGACAGCCGGGTGTTCATCTCCAGCGCGGACTGGATGACGCGCAACCTCGACCGGCGCGTCGAGCTGCTCGTTCCCGTGGACGATCTCCGCTGCCGCGAGAAGCTGGTCGCGATTCTCGAGACCTGCCTCGGGGACAACACCAAGGCGCGGCAGCTTCTCCCCGACGGGAGCTACCGCCGGGCCGAGCCCGCGCCGCGCAAGAAAGCCCTGCGCGCGCAGGAGATTTTCCACCGCCGCGCGTGCGAGGCGGCCAAGAGCGCCAAGAAAGCCGAGACCGCCACGTTCGAACCCCAACGCCCGGTCCCCCCGAAAGGCTGATCATGACCGCGCACGCCACCGACAGCCGGAGGACCGCCATCGAGCTCCTGCGCCGGCAGTACGACAGCATCCGTACGGCAGAACCGGGCGTGCTCGCGGGCCGTGTCACGCCGCTCCACGACCTGCGCGTCGCCATCCGCCGGTTGCGCAATCTCCTGAAGGCCTTTCGCAAGGTCCTCCCCCGGCCGGAAGGCAGGGCCTTCGAGGCGCGATTCCGGCGACTGTCGAAAAAGCTCGGGCCGGCGCGCGACATGGACGTGTGGATGCGCACGCTGAAATCGGCCCCCGCGAGGAGATCCGGGCAATGGCGCGCCTTCGCCCGGCGCCAGCGCGAGATGCAGAGGCAGATGAAGCAGTCCCTCCCGGACATCCTGCTCGATCCCCCGACGCGGGCCCTGATGTCGGATTTCAAGCGGTTCCTCGACAACCCGGCCTTCCGGGCCGGCGACATTTCCATCGCCGTTCTCGGCGCCGCCGCCATCCGGAAATCCATCGCGCAGGTGATGGAGCGCTCCCTCCCCGGACCCGCGCTCCCTCCCCGCAAGGCGCACCGGCTCCGGATCGCCTGCCGCCGGGCACGCTACATGGCCGAATTCTTCGCGGCCTCGCAGGGCCCGTCCGCGACACGGCTCGCCCGGAAGCTCAAGGCGGTCCAGGATGTGCTTGGCGACATCCACGATTGCGACATCTGCCTGGCCCACCTCCACCGCGCCCCTCCCGGCCCGCGCGGGCTGGTGCGCCGACTGCAGCAGCGGCGGCAGGGACACGCGGCGGGATTCAACAAGGCCTGGAAACAGCTGGGCGCGGACCTGCCGCCTTTTACTTGCCAATCGCGAGCCGCGACAGCAAACTAGCCCCGTCGGTTAATACGGATTCCCATGACGGACGCGACCAACCACTCGAAGAACGGCACCGACATCCCCGTGTTGGAATCCGGGTCGCCGAAATACCCCGGCAAGGGCTTCCGGATCGGCGAGTACATCATTTCCGAATCCCTCGGCCACGGGGCGATGGCCACCGTCTACCTGGCGACCGATGCGACCGGGCACGAAATCGCGCTGAAAGTCTTCTCCGAAGGGCCCGGGGTCTCGGAGACCATGCTCGAGCGGTTCCGGCGGGAGGCCGAGGCCTCCAAGAAACTGCGCCGGCATCCGCACATCATGACGATCTACGCGACGGGCAAGGACGGCCCCTACCACTACATCGCGATGGAGTCGGTGAGGAAAAGCAAGACCCTGGAAGACGCGATGGAGAACACGCCCATGAGCCTGAACATGGTCGTGCAGATCATCATCAAGATCGCGCGCGCCCTGCAGTACGCGCACATGCACCACATCATCCACCGCGACGTGAAGCCGACGAACATCATGATCGACGAGTTCGGCGAGCCGCTGCTCTCGGATTTCGGCGTCGCGGAATTGATCGACTGGCCGTCCGTCACCATGACCGGCGCGCTGACCGGCACCCCCCTCTACATGTCGCCCGAACAGGCACGCGGCGAACGCGTCGGCCTGGCCAGCGACATCTACTCGCTGGGCGTCGTCCTCTACGAGGCGATCACCGGCGTGCTCCCGTACAACACGCAGCATTGCTCGCCGGTCAAGGATGTGCTGGAGGCCGTGAAGAACGAACAGCCGAAACGGCCCCGGCTCTTCCGGAAGGAGATCACGCCCGAGCTGGAAGCGGTGATCCTCAAGGCCCTGGAGAAGAATCCGAGGGACCGGTATGCCGACGCGGAGGCGTTTGCCGTCGATCTGGAAAGAGCGCTCGCCGGGCGGCGCGTCAGCGCACACCACTTCTCGCCGCTCGACCACCTTCGGCACCTTGCGCGCCGTCACCAGCGGACGATGCTGATCGTCGTTCCGCTGATCATCGTCGCGTGGAGCGTCGCCCTGTATTACCGCCACAAACTGCTCAGCATCCGGTACGACGACCTGCTGACGCGGGCGCGGCTCAAGAACGCGCTGTACGTGCTGGCCCAGGCCGACGGCGGAAGCATCGCCAGCGACACACCGCGCGCGTGGCACGAAATCCGGCTCGCGCGCAAGGCCATGACCGCGGGCGATTGGGCCACCTCCCGGGACGGGTTCCGTTCCGCTCGCGACCTGAGCGCCACCCTCGGCGACACGCGAACCGCGGCGATCGCCCAACTGGACGAGGCCCGCTGCGAGATTCTTCTGAACAATCGTGCGCGGGCCAAACAGCTTTACCACAGCATCCTGAGAAACTCGGACGCCTCGATCGCCATCGTCAGCCTCGCCCAAATGGAATACCTGAGCCTGCTGCTCCTGGAGGGCGACAGGAAGGGCGCGCTCGAGATCCTCATGCTGAGGGATCCGCCGGCCGACGGGCCGATCCGCGCCGCGATGAACTGCCTCGGCGGCGACACCAGCGTCAACGAACTGGCGTCCGAGATCGACCGCATGCCGGACCAATTCAAGAACGACGCCTGTCTCGCGGCGGCCATCCGCTGCTATCTGGACGGCGAAACCAAGCGTGCGGCGGCGTTTTTCAGGCGCTGCATGCAGTCCTCCACGCCGCCCTCGGAATGGCCGGCGCCATTCGCCAAGCTGCTGCTCAACGATCTTAACCGTTGACGTTCCGGCGGCTCCTTTCTACCCTCGGCTCGTGTTGCGGAACACTCACAGCGTGCGCAGGACCGGCCTCGCGCCGGGATCGGAAGAAGGCTTTGTCCTGATCGAACTCCTGGCGATGGCCGCTGTCCTGATCGGGCTTGCCGCGGCCATCTACATGGCGATCCACCAGAATGTGCTGAACAAGAAATGCGCGAACAACCTGCGCAACATCTACACCGCGCTGGAGAATTTCGAGGTCGATCGCGGCACGCTCCCGCGCGCGGCGTTCTATCCGGACGATCCCAAGCAGGACAACGACAGCCTGCTCGTGGCGCTTCAACCCTACCGGGTTCATCCGGACATCTACATCTGCCCCACGGCGCCGGCCCCCCAGCAGGAGCTCGGCCTGACCTATGTCTGGAACGTCCAGCTGAACGGCAGGAAACTGCACGGCAGCGGATCACCGACGTGGATGATGGTGGAACTCAACGCCCTGTCGGACGCCGTACCGGCGCCTCATTTCGGCGCGTACAACATCCTGAACACGGACGGGAGCGTCCGGCGGTCCAAACAGCCGCCGCCCGATCTGCGCGGGAACTGAACCCGGCTCCGGCGCTTACTGGATCGTCGCCTTCGTCGCCTTGAAGAGAAGCTTCCACAGCTGTTCGGGCGTCTCGGCCTCGAACAGTTTCTCCCGCGCCTCCTCCTTCTGGAACGACTGGTTCAGACCCGAGAGCAGTTTCAGGTAGAACGCACTGGCTGCCGTTGGGATCACCATGAAGAAGATGATGCGCGTCAGCGCGCGCGTGCCGGGCGAAAACTTGACGCCCTTGCGACTGAGCCCGAGCGCCATGGTCAGGCCGCCGCCCTCGACGCCGCGCACGTGCGGGAACGCAAGCCCGTGATCCACCGCGGTGCTGACGATCGCCTCGCGCTTCAAGGCCTCCTCAAGAAGTTTCGCCGCATTGTCCACGAACCCCTCCGCTTCCATCTTCGTGCACAACTCGGACAGCACATCGTCACGCTCCGTCGACTTCAGATCGGTGATCATCAGTTCGGGCGACGAAAACCGCTCGATACCCACCTTGGGCGGCTCGCTCCGGCGCTTCCTCTTGCCGATGTTCCGTGTGGGCGCTTCGGGATAGTACAACATGCGCGTGCAGGAGGGGCAGAAATGCAACGACTTCGCCGCATGGACTTCATGAACCAGGCTCACCGGGAGGGACATCCCGCAGGCCGAGCAGACGCCGTTCGAAATGGGAACCACGGCCAGCAGTCCCTTTTTCTCAATCTTCCGGAAATGGTCCGCCACGTTCGGAGGCAACTCGCTGAAAAGGGTCTGGATGGAGGCGTCCAACTGGGACAACCGCGCGCCGGGCATGGAAGCCTCCTGTTGTGCCCTGGCGACCATGAGGTCCTGAAGTTGAATGAGGTGGTTGATGATTCTATGCATCGGTCCTTTCTTGTTCCGGGCAGCGACCGGGATTTCATCGGTTACATCCGGAGCCATATCGAGTCCTCCGCAATGCCGCTACTTGGTAAAGCTGCAAGGGTCTTTATAGCATCTGGTGCGAAATATGCAATGCGCAGAATCCCGAGCGCCCTGCAACGCCTTGAGTCCGTGATCGTTGCACGATCTTCCGACGCCCCGCCGTCATGCGCATCCACGCGCAATATGTATTGACCGGGTTCTCGGATTAACGGCATTATGCCGCTCTTTAAGAGCCTGCTCGGCAGTCTCAAAAAAGGCCGGAAGGATGAATCTCAGAAAGACATTGTCGAAGGACGCGGTCCTGCTGGATCTGAAGAACAACGCGAAGGAAGCGATTATCGAGGAGATGATCGATTTCCTGATGACGTCCGGCAAGATCAGGGAGAAGAAAGACGCTCTGAAGGCCGTCATCGACCGGGAGCGCAAGATGTCCACCGGCATGCAGAACGGCATCGCCATCCCGCACGGAAAGACCGACAAGGTGGACACCCTCGTGGCGGCGATCGCGGTCAAGAAAGACGGCACAGACTTTGGATCCCTGGACGGCCTGCCTTCGAAGATCTTCGTGATGACGCTCTCGCCCGACACGCGCACCGGCCCGCATATCCAGTTCCTCGCCGAAATCAGCCGCCAACTCAACGACAGCGCCGTGCGCGACCGAATCCTCAACGCGACCAGCCCCGATGAAGTCCTCGACGCCCTGTCCGGCCCCTCCGGCGTCTGACTCCAGCCCCATCCGTCCGTGTGACATGCCGAAATCCGCAGGAAAAAGGGAAGGGAAAGTCGGGACCGGACAATAAAGTGGCTCTGCGCGCTGGTCAGAACCTTAAAAGGCTATCCTCAACAAGCTTAGCTCTTTCTCGGTATATTTGATCCTCAAGGCTGACCAATCCGCAGAGCCACAAGTATGTATACCCCGGCCGTCATTCCTGTTAAGTCTTTTTGAACTTTTTTTCTTCGCGTTGACATCGAGAAGTTTGTCAGTAGTATCACCCCCTTGCGTGGCCAGGTAGCTCAGTTGGTAGAGCAACGGACTGAAAATCCGTGTGTCGACGGTTCGATTCCGCCCCTGGCCACCATCCTTCGCTCTGGCGCAAGCGCAGCAAGCAGAAGAGCGGAGGATGCCCTCCGAAGCGCTCGGGCGAAGGAGGGCGGGCCCTATCACGATCATGAGCCCCTGCCCCTTCTGCAACATTCCGGCTGATCGCATCGTGACCGAAGATGAGGTCTGCTTCGCGATCCGCGACCACTATCCCGTTTCGCCCGGCCACACGCTGATCATCCCGCGCCGACACGTCCAATCGTTCAGGGACATGACGTCGGACGAATGGAGTTCCGTGCATCGGCTGGCGGCCGACCTGACCATGAAAATGCAGGCCGACGATCCGTCGGTTCTGGGCTTCAACCTCGGCATCAACGACGGACGCGTTGCGGGGCAAACCATCCTGCATGCCCACATTCACCTGATCCCGCGGCGGGCAGGCGACGTCCGCCGGCCTGAGGGAGGGATTCGGGGAGTGATTCCGGGGAAAGCCGTGTACGGGAAACGTCGAACTTCGAACGCCGAACGTCCAACGTCGAAGTGAGCGAAGCCCTCCGTCCACTTCAGTGTTCGGCGTTCAGCGTTGGGCGTTCGACGTTCACTCCAGGAACATCCCCGCCCTCTTCCCCGTCATCCGGCCGTCCTGTATTGTGACGGCGCCGTTCACCACGACGAGGTCGATGCCTTTCGCGAACTGGTGGGGCTTCTCAAAGGTGGCTGTATCGCGCACTTCCGCCGGATCGAACACCACGATATCGGCCTTTTTCCCCACGACGAGGACGCCCCGGTCCTTGAGGCCGAATTGCGACGCCGGGAGTGACGTCATCTTGCGAATCGCCTCGGGAAGAGCCACGGTCTTCCCGTCGAGCGCGGCGCGCAGGAACCGCGGGAAGCTGCCGTAAGCGCGCGGATGCGGATGATCCTGGCTCAACGGCCCGTCCGGCGAACGGATCGACGCATCCGATCCGAGCATGACGTACGGCTCCCGCAGAATCCGCCACAGGTTGTCCTCGCTCATCCCAAAAAAGATTCCGCCGGTGTGAAGTTCGTCCGAATCCATGAGATGCAGAACGGCATCCACGGGCTCCAGGGAGAGCTCTTTCGCCACGCGGATCAACGGCAGGCCCTGAAACGACCTGTTCGCCGGATGATGAGTCGTACCCACGGTGACGCTCTCCCAGTACAGCGCGTCGCGCGAGGCGGCCAGTTCATCCCGGATTCGTTTCCTTGTCTGCGGATCGCGCAATCGCTTCAGAACGACTTCGCGACCACCTTCCGACGCCCAATCGGGCAGTATTACATCGAGGTCGGTGCAAGCTGCCGTGTAGGGATAGCGGTCGGAAGCCACCTCGATACCCTCATTCCTCGCCCTGCGGATCTTGTCCAACGCGGCGTCGAGCAGATGCCAGTTCTTCCGGCCCGACGTCTTGAGGTGGGAAATTTGAACACGCACACCAGATTGCCGGCCGATGTTGAGCGTCTCCTCGATGGCCTCGATCAGTCTCGCGCCCTCGCTCCTCATGTGGGAGGTGTATATCTTGCCGCGTTGTGCGACAACCTGCGCGAGACCGATGATCTCCTCCGGCGGCGCGAACATCCCGGGCGAATAGATCAGGCCCGTGCTCAACCCCGCCCCTCCCTCGTCGAGGGATCGGGCCAGCAGGTCCGCCATGGCCTTGAACTCCGAATCCGTCGCCGGCCGCCCTTCGTAGCCGAGAACTCCCGCACGAATCGCGTTATGACCAATCAACAGGACCACGTTGACCGCCGGCCTCACCTGCTCGAGCAACGCGCGATACTCGGAAACCGTCGTCCACGGGCCGGGGTACTTCTTATCCCGCCAGTCCGAGGGCATCGGGTAACGCCCGACTCGCGGGGCCGCTGAGGCGCCGCAGTTTCCGCACACTTCGGTCGTCACGCCCTGATGGATCTTGCTCGGCGCGGAAGGCTCGATCAGCAGGTACGCGTCGGAATGGGAATGGACATCCACGAAGCCGGGGCAAAGGGTCTTGCCCGCCGCATCGATGGAGCTTCTTGCCTCCGCACCCGAGAGGTCACCGACGTCCGCGATCCGGTCGCCCACGACCCCCACATCGGCGCGGACCGCCGGGCCGCCGGTTCCGTCGAGCAGTTGACCACCTGTGATCTTCAGGTCGAACATGGGCGTAGTTTAGCAGGACTTCATCAACGATTCAGCACGGCAGAATCATTGACAACAGAATCATTTGTTCAGTGTTTTGAGCATTACGATTCGCTGGTCAAGGTTGATCCACTGGATTCTGTCCAAACGAGTATGGCTCAGAAGCCGCCTGAGATGAGTTTCGTACGACTTGAGATGTTGCCGCACCGAGGACAGATGCCACGCGGTGCCGTCAGTCAAAATACACATCTTCTGGGTGCCGACAACACGGCCGGACACGACGATTTCAATGGGTTGGACACCATGATCCGGACCGCCCAGAAAATGCAGGAGGGCCTCTCGGTAAAGATTCACATCCAGGAAAGCCCCCCAATCTGCAAGCAGTTCGCAGAGGGTCTCCCGCAACAGCCGGCTTGGCTTGTCATCGCCACACCATTCGTCGCCAGCCAGCCGGAACGCAGACCGATCCTGCCGGCGAAGACGTGTGGATACAAATCGCGACTCAACCGAGCCGGGGCGAAAGTTCACAAGCTTGCCGTGACAGAGGCCGGTCAGCAGGAGGTAATGAATAAGCTGCTTCTGATGATTGCCGTTGAGCACATCGACGGCTTTCAATTCGTAGATGACTCCTCGATCCAGCAACATATCCAGGTAGTACGGCTTCGAGAATCCTTCATAGGAAACTCGAAGCAACACCTCCCGGTGCAACTCGAAGCCTCCCATCCGGCATCGCTGAGCCAACTCGTCCTGATAGACCCGTTCGTCGCAAAACCGCCCTAGCGTGTTGTGTATGTCAAACGCATGCCGCATGACCTGCCGGTCCACCGCGTGAAACTGCTCCTGTCCCGTGAAATTCAGCTCTACGCCATATTCGATCGGCATCCGGATATCTCCATCCCAATGATTCTGCCGCCATGATTCTGTCACCCCCGGGACGGCTATGGAGTTTCTTTGCTTTCAACCGGTGCTGCGCCGACTTCCGCCTGGCCGGTCTCCCGGCCGCCGAGCCGGGCGACGACTTCTTCCTGGACGGATTTCAACTCCGAGAGCTTGAGGCCCGGATCGGGGACGAGGAACGTCTCGCCGGTCTTCCGATGCTCGTACACGCGGACCTTCACCCCGTCCTCGCGCGTCTGCACGTCGCGTTCGACCAGGATGCGGCGGCGTTCCAGCATGACGGCGAGGATGTAGATCGTGTTCCGGTTCGCCGGATCCTCGGTCTCCATGAGTTCGCGCAGCAGCGACTCCGCCGTCTCCTTCTTCAACGGCTCGGGCGCCGGCGGAGGCGGCAGTTTGTACACGCTTTTCCAGACGCTGAGCGCGTTCTTCTTGGCCGCGTCGTTCCAGCATACGGCACAGCAATCGCGCCGCCCGTACCCCCCTTCGCCGAAGTCCAGCCGCGAAAAGAAGACTTCATCATCCGCAAACGTCTTGTTGCACACCTGGCAGCTGTCGCTGCGCGCCTTGATATTCCATTCCTGTTGATTCATACGGGGGATTCCTGTGCGCCGGCGGTCATCCGCGGCCTGAAATGACACTGCGATGTTCCATGAAATAGAGGATGCCGGAGGCCATCGTGATGAGGGCCACCCCGGAGGCAATGGCCAGCGCGATCACTCCGAAGCAGAAATCGTAGTCCTGCAACAACTCGGCGCCGGAGTCCCGCAGCAGGTCGTTGCGAACGGCCAGGCCGAGCAGGAGCGCCGAAATCGCGATGATCTGCCAGATCGTTTTATGCTTCCCCCATTTACCGGCGGCAAGCATCAGGCCCTTGTTCGCCGCGAGAAGGCGCAATCCCGTCACCAGGAACTCCCGGGAGATGATGATGACCACAATCCACGCGGGGACGATTCCGACCTCCACGAAGCTGACAAACGCCGCGCAGACAAGCACCTTGTCCGTGACCGGATCCATGAGGCTGCCGAACGAGGTCACGCCGTACACGTTGCGCGCGAGGTAGCCGTCCAGGTAGTCCGTGATCCCCGCGACCACGAACACCAGCAGAGCCAGGGTGCTCGCGAACGGGAAGTTCACCGAGAGAAAAGCCATCATGACGACCGCCAGGACAAGCCGGCTGAGAGTCAATGTGTTGGGTACATTCACGGGTTTTGCCGGCCTGGGGTGGGAATTTCGATATACGGATCGGGCGGCTCGCGAAGAACGGGCAGAGGCGCCTTCTTCTTCTCCGCCGCCGGCGCGGCCACCTGCCGGGGTTCGGTAATCCAGCGGCTGCAGCGGGTGATTCCGTTCACGGCCACAACGACCAGCACGATCACGCCGAGGCCGATGGCAACAGGCTTCTTCACTTTGTCGAAAAACACCTTGAGCCTGGACCAGTCGATTTCGATTTTCTTGCGCTCGGCGGCGCCCGAATTCGGCAGGGGGGCCTCCTGCGGAATCAACGAGGGCCGCTCTTTCGGCGAGTGCAGTTCCATGTATTCCTGGATCAGCGGCGCCGGTTCGAGGCCCAGGTACTCTCCGTACAGCTTGAGGAATCCCCTTACGTACATGGGCGCGGCAATCCGGCTGTAGTCGTCTCGCTCGAGCGCCTCCACGACCTGGACTTTCATGCGGGTCGCGGCGGCCGCCTGGGAGGCCGTCACGCCCTTCTGTTCGCGGGCTGCTTTCAGAACCTGTCCGATGGTCGCCATGAATCCGTTACTCCATGCCGTCCGGTTTATTCTGCGGTATCTGGCCATCCAAATCGACGAGAATCTCCCGCGGATCCGAGCCCTGCGCCGGACCCACCACTCCGCGGGCTTCCAGGATATCCATCAGCCGCGCGGCGCGCGTATAACCGATCCGCAGGCGCCGCTGAAGGGAGGAGGTCGAAGCGCGCTTGGTCTGCCGGATGATCTCGATCGCCGCCTCCAGCAACTCGTCATCCTCGCCGTCGTCCATGTCGATCGCGCTGGCATTTTCGATCTTGTCCTTGACGGCCGTCTCGTAGTTCGGCACGCCCTGCTTCTTCCAGAAATCCACGACGCGATGAAGCTCCGCGTCCGTCGTCATCGTGCCCTGCGCGCGGATCAGCTTGCTGCTGCCCGGCGGCAGGAACAGCATGTCGCCCTTGCCGAGAAGCTTGTCGGCGCCGTTGGCGTCGAGAATCGTGCGGCTGTCCACCTTCTGCGCCACCTGGAACGAGATACGCGCCGGGAAGTTCGCCTTGATCGTGCCCGTGACGACGTCGACGGACGGCCGCTGCGTGGCGAGGATCATGTGGATGCCGACCGCGCGCGAAAGCTGGGCCAGCCGGGCGAT
>ERZ1645192.927-NODE-927-length-24754-cov-6.053160_pt1 | contig 24754 bp, 22 predicted proteins | sample MGYA00575354_ERZ1645192 | MGnify/ENA primary metagenome ERZ1645192 (study PRJEB40844, sample SAMN11349763) | freshwater sediment metagenome | isolation source: river sediment | host: Sediment | place: India: Faizupur Khadar , New Delhi | collected 2017-02-21 ... | reverse complement strand
ATGGTTGAACGATTCAGCGCCCAGCAGCGGTGCAGCGGCCCAGGTTTTCGCGGACCCCCAGGTAAATCCGCCGTCTTTGGAGACGCGTCCGCGCAGCAACTCATCCTTAACGTTGATTTCGAACAATCGATGGTTCGCCCATCCTGCATAGAGCCGGCCATCGTGCCACGCTATAGCAGCCTCGTGCAGGTAGTGGTACCCTTCCTGCCTGGCCCGTTCAATTTCGACGTGTGTCACGACTGGCAGATCCCGCATTTGGTCGAAGGATGGAAATGGAACCTGCCGGTCCCACAATTGCAGAGACTCCGCATTGGCCGCCAATTCAACCGAGGAGATTTGGAGGAATTCGCCATCCGGTCCCGGAAGGATCGGCACGACCCATTTCGGCAGGTCCAGAGCGTCACCTTTGTTCAGAAGCCTTTGGAACACCGTGCAGACATTGGCCTCGCCTTCGAAAAGTATGAACTCGGGAATAGCCGCCTTCTCGAAACCGCGTTTCAAAAGGAAATCCGCCTGGCTGTCGCGCTGCCGCCCCGCACTCGGGGTGACCAAGTAAACAACTCCGGGTTTGGCGCACGTGAGACGGCCGCCTGCGATACTCATACGGAGAAAGCGGCAGCCACGAAGCGCGCCAGGAACTTCCAGTGTGGCATAGTCCCTGTCCAGGAAAAGTTTTTCGCCCGGATTCAACTCTGCGGTTTCTCCCCGGGAGAATTCCAGACCTGCGGCGGTTCCTTGCAACAACGGTTTGCCATCGATGTTGGCGCTGCGTTCCGAAACGGGTTTGGCGTTCGGATTCAGCCCTGCCGCCTTGTTGACGCAAACACGGATGCGCGCATCTGCTGTGAGCAGCTTTCCAGCCTTAACATCCTCCTCGCGAAAGCAGGCCATCAGGATTTCCTTGTCGTGACGGCGCTCCCTGTCGTAGATGGCATAAATCAGGCCGTTTGACGCCTGGACGGCGTCCGGGTAAGAGACATTTTTCCGCTCATCCAGCAGCAGTCCGCCAGTCCACGAGACCCCATCGTTCTCTGAGACAAACGCTTTGAGGTGTGCCCTTGCCTTCGCCGCATTCGGCGGGTCGTGCCGTATCATCAGGAGGTTGCCGCTCGCGAGCCGGCGAATGAAGAACCGGCTGACGGGGTGAGCAATCTTCGCTGGAACCACGTCGGACCAGGTTTTGCCGTCATCGGTCGAGACACTTTCGCCAATGCCATAGCGAGTGCGCACCAGCATCCAAAGGGAGCCGTCCTGCCGTTGCACGATCATGTGCTCGTCACAATCTCGATCTCCGGGCTTTGGTATCCGTGCGGCCCCGATTCGCTTGAACGTCAGGCCTTGATCGGAAGAGGAAACAACTCGTGCGCTGTCGTCTGCCCGCCAAAACGCCATCGGCAGGAGCCATCTCCCGCTCCGGTCCGTGAACGGTTTGTTCATCATGATGCCATCCTGCACAATGAGGGGTTCGGACCAGAGCGCATTGGACCTTGTGGATTCTGCAGTGTGAATGGCCAGGGTGTATGGTTCCTGTGAGTCTGCCCGGCGTTGTGCCCAGAAAAGCCATAGTCGCCCTTGCGGATCGTGCCACAGGCAGGGATCGAAGGCGCGCACCGGACCCTCGCGATCCGGATCGAGCACCAGCGCCCGTTGCCATGTTCGGCCGTCGTCTCCGCTGGTATCTACGATGATATAGTTGTTTTTGTCCTCCGTGACACCGCCGCCGTACCACGCGGCCCAGAGCCGTCCATTGGGCGCGCGTTCGATGGCAGGGATGCCCTGGAACATTCTGGTAGAGTCGGAGTATTCCGTTCCCGGGCTGGAATTGAGCGGGGGAAAAACTGCTGCTGCGCCAGGCAGAACCACATGGGCCAAAATGAAGAACAATGCGAACCTCGTGAACAGGCTTGCTCGCCGGATATTCCTTAAACCCCTTTCCATATTCATCTGAATAGGTTAGAAGCGCTCCTTTCCGGTTAGAAGTCAAAACCACATCCGTTCAATGTCCAAACCGTGCGGCTGCTGCAGGCCAGGTCCGTGGACGCACACCTCTTTATTCATATCCGCCGGGTTTTTGGTCAGTCAGGTGAGACCGTCTGCGTTGGAGGGCTCGGGTGGGGTCCGGGATCGAATGGGGACGATGGAAAAGCCCGGGACGATGATGACGCCTCATGCCGCAGCGAATGGGGATGCACTACAACGGGTCTTTACCATGAACGTTTTTCGTGGGCGGGGGGGGGGACGGCATTAATCCTGCTTCCGGGTGGGTGTGTATTTGAATTTCTTTGGCTTGTCTGAACCGCCGTTCGACATCACGCCGAACCCGAAGTTCATGTTTTACAGTCCGAAGCATCGGGAGGCATACAACCACCTGATGTATGGAATTCGGGAGCGCAAGGGGTTTGTGCAGCTTACGGGAGAAGTGGGGGCGGGAAAAACCACGCTTTGCCGGGCAATGCTGGAAAGCCTGGATGAACGATATTCCACGGCGCTGATTCTCAATCCGATCATGAGCGCGGACGAGTTGATTCGGGCCATTGCGGCGGAGTATGCGCTGCCGGTGAACGGGTTGGATCGGTTGGAGGTGTTGTCCGTGATCAACCAGTTTCTCTTGCAGCAGGTGGAGTCTGGACGTGAGACAGTCCTGATCATAGATGAGGCGCAGAACCTGACGGAAGAATTGCTGGAGCAGGTGCGCCTGCTGTCCAATCTGGAGACAAACAACCGGAAACTGTTGCAAATTGTGCTTTTGGGGCAGCCTGAGCTGCGGGACCGCTTGAATAGCCCGCGGTTGCGTCAATTGAGGCAGCGCATCACGGTCCGCTACCATCTACAACCGCTGAACCGGCAGGAGGTGCAGAAGTATGTGAAGCACCGGCTGCACCTCTGCGGTGGAAACGGCACGCCTTGTTTTACGGGTCCAGCGGTGTGGCGGCTGCATCGGTATAGCGGGGGAATCCCGCGGCTGGTCAACGCCGTGTGCGATAAATCGCTGCTGGCCGGATATGTGAGAAAGCAAAAACGGATCGGCTATTCGCTGGTCAATCGCGCGATTCGCGAACTGGAGGGAGAGATACACTAATGAGCTTGATAAACGACGCACTGAAACGGGCACAGCAGGCCCCGCAATCCCAACTTCCAACCGGCCCCATGCTGCGCCCTGTTGAGCCGGAGCCGGAAAAAATAGGAGTTAAGCGCGCCGGGTTGCTGTTGCCCATGGGGCTTGCCTTTGTGGCGATCGCATTGCTGGTGGTGACCTGGTATTTTGTTTTTTCAGGCAACGCTACGGGCCCGAAAGAGGTCCGGGCTGTCACGGCTGTTTCGCCGCCTGCAGTTGCCACTGTTGCGCCCAGTCCCGACGCCGAGCCGGAAGTTGCTGAGCCGGCGGCTCCAGTGGTCGGTCCTGATGCCGCGCCCGCAGTAGCAGCACCGGTTCCCGCGGTGCCGGCGGCGCCAGCTATCGTGACCGCATCTGCGGCGACGGAGCCCCTGCCTGCTGCGGCGCCTGCCAGCGTTCCCGTTCAGGCCGCGCCGCAGCCCACGCAAAGTCACGGGGATTTGAAACTCCAGGGCATTGTTCTATCGAAACGACCGTCCGCAATGATTTCCGGCCTGATTGTCTATCCGGGGGACGTTTTGAGCGGGCTCAAGGTAGTATCCATCGGGAACAACCGTGTGGAGTTGGCTTCGGAATCGCAGACGATTGTCTTGACTCTGCGCTAATCGTTTTGTCTGCTGGCAGGATAGCAGATGGACTTTTTGCGCAGGAAACTAAGGGAATCGCCGATTCACGCTCGTGTCACGCCCTATGTGGTCATCCTTATCCTGACATTTGTGCAGGATAGTTTTGGGGAGGATCTTCGTTACTGGCTGTATTTGGCGAAGATGATCGTGGGTGCGTGGTGTGTCTGGGAAATCCGGGATCTTGTGCCCGAGATGAAGTGGGCATTCAGCTGGGAAGCGGTCGTCGTGGGGGTGCTTGTATGTGTCATCTGGGTGGGTCTGGACCCCTATTACCCGAAACTCTCCTTCTTATTCGCGCAAACCGAACCATGGAACCCGGTGAAACATTTTGGCGAAGGCAGTTTGATGGCACTGTTCTTTGTGCTGGTGCGGACATTCGGTTCGGCCATTGTGGTGCCGCCAATTGAAGAGCTGTTTTATCGGTCCTTCCTTTACAGGTGGTTTGTGCGGAAGAAATTTGAAACGCTGCCGCTGAGCTGTTTCCATGCCTTATCATTTGTGGTTACCGCACTGCTTTTCGGCCTGGTGCATTTTCAGTGGGTTGCGGGCATTTTGTGCGCGCTGGGCTATCAGTGGCTGGTCATTCGCAAGAACCGGCTGGGCGACGCCATGCTGGCTCATGCCATTACGAACTTCCTACTGGGAATTTACATTTATTGGAAAGGCGCCTGGCAATTTTGGTGACCTGTGCTTCCGTGCGTTCTTTATGAGGATGAGCACCTGCTGGTGGTGAACAAGCCTGCGGGCATCAATACGCACGCGCCGGCGCCCTGGGCGGGAGAGGGGATCTACGACTGGCTGCGAGAGCGCGAACCGCGCTGGGCGAAGCTCTCGATCATACACCGTCTTGATAAACACACCTCCGGAGTGCTCGTGTTCGGACTTTCCCCGAAAGCAAACAGATCGTTGAGCGATCAATTTGAGGGACGTCGTGTCCGAAAAATCTACCTGCTGTTCACGGATCGCACCGGGCCCATTCCCAGCCGCTGCAAAAGCGCCATTATCAGGGCCGGAGAGAAATACGTCAGTCGTCCATGCCATTCCGGAGCTGTGTTGGCGGAAACGGAGTTTGAGGAAATGACATCGGAAGGGACTGCATGGCCGATTGACTGGCGAGACATGCTGCCGAGTGGAGCCCGGCTGGTGCAGGCTCGCCCCCTGACCGGGCGCACGCACCAGATTCGGATGCACGCTGCCGAGGCGGGTGTGCCTGTGCTGGGTGACACCCTTTATGGCGGCACCCCCGCTGAAAGGGTGTTTTTACACGCGTGGCAGTTGGAGTTAGCGCATCCCGTCTCCGGTGCGCCCCTTGTATTCAAAGCGGACTGGAGCCCCGGGCTCCCCGCGTTGCAGTTGCGTCGGGCAGTGATTGATCCCGAGGAGACAAATGCATACCGGGTGATCCACGGACAGGAGGATGGTTTCTCTCGTGTTTATGTGGATAAACTTGGCGAGTTTCTCCTGGCGCAAACGGAAAAGGAGATTGATGCAGACCAGCGCGCCAGGATCGAGAAACTGGCCGGGCGTCTCGATGTCTCAGGTGTCTATCACAAGGCCCTTGTTCGGCATACCCGCGGGGTCGGGCAGGAGGCATCGCCGAAGCTGGTTTTTGGCCAGGAGGCCCCCGAACGATTTGTGGTCCTGGAGAACGGGCTCAGATTCGAACTGAGCTTCCGGGAAGGCTACTCGGTGGGGCTGTTCCTGGATCAGCGCGAAAACCGGCGGAGGCTGATGCAGGGCAGGGCCGGACGAGAGTTTCCGCTAAGGAAGGAGCCGGAAGCACCGGTCGAGATTCTGAACGCGTTCGCTTATACGTGTGGTTTCTCGGTGGCTGCCGCCAGAGCTGGGATGCGGACGGTGAGTCTTGATCTCTCGAAAAAATACCTCGAGTGGGGCCGCCGCAATTTCGAATTGAACGGCATAGATCCTTCCGGGCACGACTTCATTTACGGGGATGTGTTTGATTGGCTCGGTAGATTTGGCCGGCGCCATCGGAAGTTCGACCTGATCATCCTGGATCCACCGACTTTTTCGCAATCGCGCGAGCACGGCCTTTTCCGCGCGCCAAAGGATTTCGGCAATCTCGTGGCGGCGGCGGCGCCGTTGTTGAAAGGTGACGGTGTGCTGCTGGCAGCCAGCAACGCCGCTCAATGGGCGCCGGAATTCTTTTTGGAGGCGATACGCGGCGGGTTTCAAACAGCCGGGGTCGAAATGAAGGCCGTGCATTACGTGCCGCAGCCGCCAGATTTCCCCGTCTCGCGCCTGGAGCCCGCCTATCTCAAGACGGCCTGGTGCAGGGCGGCTTAGATGTAATACATCTTCTTCTGCGCGGCCTCATCCACGAGTTGCTGGAATGTGATCGCATTCGCCGCTGTCTCGATCGACGTTTGAAGTTTTTTCCAGGCCCCTGCCAGTTCCTCTGGGCATTCCGGGTTGGACAGGGCGGGAGCGTCGAAGATGGAGCCGTGCATTGTCCGGAGCACATCGCCCATGGTGATCTTTGCGGGTTCCCGGCCAAGGATGTAACCGCCTTCCTTTCCACGAACGCTGCGAACGATGCCGCTGGTTTTGAGCTCGATCAGGATTTGCACCAGGTAATTGGCAGGGATCGCCTGCTCGGTCGCAAGATCTTCGACGCGGATGGCCCTGCCGGTAGGGTAATGCCTGGACAATCCCAGCACCGCACGGGCCGCGTAGTCGCTCTTAACCGAGAAATTCACTCGCTTACACTAGGCTGAAGGCATCCGCCGCGCAACTCCCCGGCCGTTGAATTGGGACGACATGGAAGCCTTGTCATTCAACAGGGGCGGGCTCTTACGGCGTCCGGGTTGTGGGAAACCATACGCGCATTTCGTTCGGCCCTCGATGGCACCAGGCGTAATAAGGAATACACATTGCCTCGTCACCCTGTTCGGCACGCATCCGGATTTGCGTGATTCCCCCCAGCAACTCTCGGGCGGGAATGATTTCGAAGCCAATCTTCCCGGGGAAAACCTTGTCCCGGACCTTGCCGGCATTATCGGCGCCCTCAACGCAGTAGAGCAAAGGTCCACGTTCCAACGCAAAACTGCCGCGGTTCGCCTCCACGGCGGGGTGGCTGAGAACCTTGCGAACAGGCATGGGAAAATCGAGTTCAACGAAGTCCCCTGTCTCCCACTTGCGCTTCAGGGAGATGTATCCACGCGGAGCATCGGCTGGTTGCTGCGTCTCGCTGCCGGTCCGGACCTTAAACGTGGTGGATTGGGGTGCGGCTTCGTAGCTGTAAAGATCCCCCGGCACGGGTCTGCCTGCAACCCAGCCCGGCACGCGAATGTGCAGCGTGAATTCGCGCGCCCGCCTTGCAGCCAGGTCGATCCGGACTTTGCCGTCCCAGGGGTATCGCGTGGTCTGTCGCAAGGTCACGGTTCCGTCGGGCAAAGCAATTTCAGCCGTGCTGCCGAGGAACAAATTAACGAACACATTGCGATCGCGGGTGGCGTAGGCGCAACCGGCCAGCCCGGCGATAAAGCGAACATCGTTGACGGGGCAGCACGAGCAACCGAACCAGGGAGCCCTTTCATTCGAGCCGTGATTGAATTTGGCTTTGCCGTCCGTCTCGAGTGGATTCGGGTAAAAGAACCGGTCTCCGCTGAGAGCAACTCCCGAAAGGAAACCATTGTATATGATCCGTTCCAGAACATCCATGTACTTGGGATCGCCATGAAGCAGAAACATTCGATGATTCCAGAAGGCGTTTGCGATGGCGGCGCAGGTTTCGAGGTAAGCGGTGGCATTGGGCAGTTCGTAATCTGCTCCGAACGCTTCCCCCTTGCTGCTGGCTCCAATGCCGCCGCTCAGGTGCATCTTTTTCGTGACGACATTATCCCAAAGCCGGTCAATAGCCTGGATCCATTGGCTGTCGCCGGTTAGCGCCGCGACATCCGCCACACCGGAATAGTAGTAACCCGCGCGGACCGCATGGCCGACCGCCTCGGTTTGTTCCGTGATGGGTTTATGATCCTGCTGGTAGGGCCCGCGGAGTTTGTGGGTGTCAGCGCGGCCGCGGATGTCGCAGAAAAACCTGGCCTGATCGAGGTATTTGCGTTCGCCGGTGGTCCTGAAGAGTTTGACAAGTCCGATTTCGATTTCCTGGTGGCCGGGCGGTTCTTTCAGTTGGTCCTTTCCGGGGCCAAAGGTGCGGCACACCAGGTCCGCGTTTTTGAGGGCCACGTTCAGTAGCGAGCGCTTGCCGGTTGCCTCGAAATGCGCAACAGCGGCTTCGTACAAGTGCCCGACATTGTAAAGCTCGTGGCTGACAGCCAGATTGGACCAGCGAGATGGTCCGAAAAAGTCCACTCTGCATCTGGGGTCAATTGTCCTTGCGGTGTAAAGGTAACCGTCGGGTTCCTGCGCGGCTGCGATCTTTCGGATCAGATCGTCCAGGTAATTGTCCAGCTTTTTGTCCGGGTTTAGAGCGAGAGTGTAAGCCGCGCCCTCGATCACTTTGAACACGTCAGAATCATCGAAAGGCGTGCCTTTGAACGGCCCTTCCATCAAATGGCCCGCCTTGGCAAAGTTGTCAATTCTTCCCGTCTCCTCGCATTTCTTAAAATCGTACCAGACGGTGGTCAGGCGATTGGTCTCGATGCGTGGCGACCAGAAAGAGTCATGCACCTTGATTTTGTTGAAGGGAACCGGCTTGCAGGGGTAATCCGAAACCTGGCCAGCCGCGCCCAGAGCGGCTGCCGCCAGGTAGCCACAGAGAATCGTGAGAATCCGCATGCATGGATTCTCAACCCTTCCCAAGGAGATTCAAGATAAATGCAAGTTTATGCTGACGCGACGAGGTTCGTCCGGGCAAACGCGATCGCATCTTCGCGGGTTTTGAGCTCATCCTGAAGCTGCCGCTCCCTGATTTCGTTTAACACTCTTCCAAGAGCCGGTCCCGGCTTGAACCCAAGGGAAATGAGATCGTCGCCGTTCACCAAAGGAGGTCTCACCTCCGGCCGCTTGCTCAGCTCGGCTGCCTCGCGCAGGAGAAAATCGTAAGTGTCCAGCTCGTGGTGCGATCCGAGGCAATCCAACTGGTGCAGCGCCAATTCGAAGTCAAATGTGGGCCGCAGGAGCATGCGTCTTAGAGTGGATTTGCGCATGCGAGAGGCGTCCTTAAACTGCATGTGGCTTTTCACAGCTCGCACCAGGAGACTGATTTCCTTGCGCGGAAAGCGCAGTCGGCTGAGGAGTTTTTCGGCGATTTGCGCGCCGGTCTTCTCATGGCCGTAATTGTGAATGACTCCTGTAATCGGGTCCCGCGAAAAGGTTTCGGGCTTGCCTATGTCGTGCAGCAGCACAGCCCACGGCAGCAACGGGTGGGCGTCTGCCGGAACATGGGCCAGCATCAGGCACACATGCTCGAAGACCGAGCCCTCCGGGTGGAACGCCGGATGTTGTGGAGAGGCAAGGCAGGGAGCAAACTCAGGCAAGACATGACGGAGCAACCCGCTTGCTTCGAGGAGCCGCAATCCTCTTTCCGCATGTCGCGGGTGAAACAGTTTCAGGAGTTCGTCGCGAATGCGTTCGGCGCTCACGCTCTGGATGCGCTCCGCGCGGGATCGAATCGAGTTTATGGTTCTGTGCTCGACCTGAAAGCCGAGCTGAGCGGCAAAGCGCAACGCCCTGAGCATGCGCAAATGATCCTCTCCAAAACGTTCTTCGGGATCACCGATGGTGCGGATGGTTTTCGCCTCCAGGTCCTTCCTGCCGTCCACCCAATCGTGCGTTTCGCCTGTGACCGGGTTGTGAAAGAGGCCATTGACGGTGAAGTCGCGCCGGAGGGCGTCTGCCCGCGCATTGCTGAAGGTAACTTTGTCCGGATGCCGCCCGTCCTGGTATCCAGCCTCCGCCCGGAAGGTGGCCACTTGAATGGAGAAACCGTTTTGAACGACAACAACGACCCCAAACCGGCGCCCTACAGGCAGGGTTTTGGGGAATATCTGCTCAATCTGATCCGGGGTGGCGGCTGTGGCGACATCGTAGTCTGAAGGCACATGACCGAGGAGAAAATCGCGGACGCATCCCCCTACCCAGAATGCTTCGAAACCCGCAGTCTGAATCCGGCGCACCACCTCGATCGCGGCTAGGCGCATCGGGTCGGTGGCAGCGTCGGGCACGGGCTTCATGAGTCCGGACCCCAGAGGCGCATGATGTGATCAAAGCCGGCCCTCACTTGCTCGGTCTTGAGCGAGGGGCTCAACTCGAACACACGCACATGGTTCCTCGTCACAAACGGCTTGAGAGCCGCAAAATCGATCGTGCCCGCGCCGGGCGGTTGGTGGTCGCGTCCGGGAAAACGCACGTCGTGGATGTGCATTCCGATGAGAGAGTCCGCCAGCGAAGCCAGGTGCATCGTGTGCGGCACCAGGCCAAGGTTCTCTTTGATTTGCGCGTGCCCGGTGTCATGCCAGTAGCCGAGCGCGGCGTTGTTCACGGACTGAAACAATTCCTTGAAATCAGCCTCGATGGGCAGTTCCTCGACGGCCTCGCGGTTTTCAGCGCCAAGCTTGATGCCGCGAGAGGCTGCTTCCGGCGCGATCTGGGCAAGGCATTCTTTCACGTGGGTGAAATGAAGGCTCTTTCTGGCTTCGCGTTTTTCGTCCATTTCGGCGCACAGGCGCTCGTATTTCCGGCTGTCGCGTTCGCCGCGCTCCACAAGATCGAGCAAACGTCGCGTGTAGTCTCGCATTTCGATGCTGCCGAGATGAAGGACCACAGCCTTTGCGCCGACCTTTTCGGCAAATTCGAGAGTTTTTAGCGTGTGTCGCACCGCCAGCTCCCGCTCACGGCCGCGATCGGATGAGAATTGGAACAGGTTGGGCGAGGCCGTGTTGACCCCGAGCGGCAGCGGACAGAAATTGTGTACGCTCGATATCCTGATTTCGCCACTGGACACGGCCTCAAGGATTCCGGAAACGAGGCTGATCCGCGTGCCGTGGCTCAGCTCGGCATACTCGAATCCCAGCTCGCGAATTTCGCGCAGCATGGCCCGGCCATCCGTGTGCCGATGCGAGTTCCAGCAGGTTGAAAAAGAGTACATGGATAAAAAAAGGCCGGGCGAAGGGTTCTCCTCGTCCGGCTATGAAAGCTTTCGCAGAACAAATCAATTACATGTCAGCGTAGCGCGCGCTCAGCATGGCTGAGAACCGGGCCGCCTTCTCCTTGCGGCGGCGGCGCTCGCTGGGTTTCTCAAAATGACGATGGCTGCGGACGGTCTTTAGCGTCCCTTCGCGATCAATCTTCTTCTTGAGCCGGCGGAGGGCTTTGTCAACCGACTCGCCTTTTTTCAGTTTAATTTCAGTCAAAACACGTTCACTTCCTCTCCGGGGACCTGGAAAGCAGCACCGGGGCGCCGTCAATCCCTTTGGTCAGGCTCAATAGGTTATGAAGCCGCCCAAGGATGTCAATGCGCGAAAAAGTTTTTGTGGGCGAAAAACCCTCATTTCAATCGTTTCCGGCGCCCTCACATTGCCTGCCCGCTTGAAATTCTGCCATGCAGGACCGATGCTGGCGAGTCATTAGATGAACGCCATTGAATCAAGGAATAGTTCCAAAGGCTCCTTGCCAGGGCTCGTCCTTTGGTTCGTGGTTGTTTTTTGTGTGGCGGCCATGGGCGCCCTGTTCATGCCTGGCCCCTGGTACGCCGGGCTCAAAAAGCCTTCATGGACGCCTCCCGGCGCCGTTTTTGGGCCGGTGTGGACCGCGCTTTACATCATGATGGCAATCGCTGCCTGGCGGGTTTGGAGGAAAGGCGGCTTTGCTCAGCAGAGCTTCGCTCTCAACCTGTTCATCGCACAACTCCTGCTAAATGCCGCATGGACTCCTCTCTGCTTCGGGTTGCACAACCTGCTGCTGAGCTCAGTGGATATCGTGGCGCTGTGGGTCGTCCTCGCTTTGACCATCCGCGCCTTTCTCAAAGTGGATCGGCCGGCAGGGTGGCTTCTGGCCCCGTACCTTGCGTGGGTCACATACGCGTCCACATTGAATATCGGGCTCTACGTCCTTAATTAGCCAGTGTGGTGCAGGCTCCCTGAAAGCGGTTTATTCGATGGGCCTAATGCAGCGGCCAAAACCTGGGTAGCAGGAAAAGCACTACTGGAGCAAGAATCAGCGTTAGCAGCCCGCCGGTTTTGAGGAAGTCCGCGAATCGGTAGCGGCCCGGTCCGTACACCAGTACGGAGGCCGGCTCGAAAGGCGTGATGAAGGAAACGGAGGCGGCAAGCATGATGGCAATGCCGAAGGTGCGCTCGTTGACTCCCAAATCTCTGGCGGCCTGCAGTGCCACAGGCAAAACCACCAGCGCGGCGGCCGCGTTTGACATTGGCTGCGTCAATAGAATCGTGACCACAAAAAATCCTGCCAGCACAGCAGTTACCCCGAAGGATTCCAGGCCCCAGACGATCCAATAGGCCAGGAACTCGTCGGCGTTTGTTATATCAACGGCTGTTCCGAAGGCGGTCATGCCCCCGATCAGGATCAGCAGGCGCCAATCCATGAGTTGATAAGCGCGGTCGATCGAGATGCATCTGAACAGGACGCTTAGCACAGCCGCAGCGAGCATTACAGGCCCCAGCGGGGCGATCTCGAGCATATTCAGGAGCATTGCGCCGCCGAATACCGCTACGGCGATCAGCCCGCGATACTTCCGGAGTGCTGCAATCGGCAACTCGGAGAGCACCGCCAGTTGCCGCTGCTCCTGGAGCGCAGCCAGCCTGTCTTTCTCTCCCTGCACCACCAGCAAGTCGCCCACCTCCAGCGGGATCGACCCGATTTTCTCCACAAGGTTTCGGCCACTCCTGAAAATCCCCAGCACGGTCACCCCAAACTGCTGATGGTAGTTGGTCTCCTTGAGCGTCCGTCCCACGACCACCGATTGCGGTGTGACAAGAGCTTCCACGATATTCATCGATTTGTCGGGCATCTTGAGATCGCCGAGCTTCCAGTCTGCCTTGATCTCGATGCCCTCGGATGATTTTACCCTCACGAGGCTCTGCAGCCCGCCCGTCACCAGCACGATATCGCCCTCCTCGAATCGCGCTGGATAGCCCGGCACAAACATCTCGCCGCCCCGCCGCACGCGCAAAACACGAAAGCCCATGCGGGAAAGGTCGGACGTGAAAATACGCTGCTGGATCAGGTGCGATCCGGGAAGGATAATGATCTCGCTCAGGTAATCCCGGACGGTGGTGTCGTCCAGCAGGCTCACATCCTTCTTGTTCGGCAGAAGCCACCGGCCGATTGTGAGCATATAGGCCACACCGACCCCAACGATGACGATGCCGATCGGGGCCAGCTCAAAGAGAGTTAGCGGCTTGAGGTGCGATTTTGACATGTAACCGCTCACAGCCACGTTTGTTGAGGTTCCGATCAGCGTGCATGTCCCTCCAAGGATTGATGCGAAGGCCAGCGGAAGCAACAACCGCGAGGGACTGATCTTTGCGCGCCGCGCCAGACCTACTGCGGGGCCGACGAACATCGCCGTCACAGTGGTGTTGTTCACAAATGCCGACACTGTGGCCGCGACAACCATGAGCACCAGCAGAATCACTGTTTCGTTTTGCCCCGCAATCTTGACAAGGACCCTGCCCGCCGCATCCACCACACCGGTTTCCTGCAAAGCGCCGCATAGGACGAAAATAGACCCCAGTACAATGATGATCTCGCTGCTGAAACCCTCGAACGCCTGCTGAGGCGTCAGTATTCCTGCGGCTATCAATACCAGCAGCAGGATGAAGGTGATGATGTCAACGGAGAGCACCTCCGAAGCAAACAACACCACTGCAATCACAAGCAGCCCGATCACAATGCCCATGCTCAAGGATGGCGCGAGCATTGTGGCAAGTGAGATTTCCATAAACCGTGCCCAAACTACTGGCATCCGCCCGAACTTGCAACAGGGTCGAGCCCGCTGTGTTCCGCGCGATTCTTGACCACAGCTCGTGAAAAGTGGACAGTTCCAAAAGGATGAGCGATTCAGGACAGCCGCCACCATTGCATTCCAGTTCAGAGGAGCCGTATTATCACGAGCCGCCCGGCTCCGAGCCCTCTATGGCGCAAAAGCTTAAGAAGCTCCTCGCGCCCGTCGGAATCGCTCTTGTTCTCCTGCTGAAGTTTGGCTCGAAGGTGAAGTTTCTTCTTATTCCCTTGCTGAAGTTCTTCCCCGTGATTTTAAAAACAGGAGGGACGATGGTCCTTTCAGTTTGGGCGTATGCCATGGCGTGGGGCTGGTGGTTTGGGCTGGGGTTTGTGCTGCTTATCTTCGTGCACGAATGCGGACATCTGGTTGCGGCGCGCACCCTGGGGATCAAGGTTGGGGCGCCGGTATTCATTCCATTCATGGGAGCGATCATTGCCATGAAGGAGGCGCCCAAGGACGCATGGACGGAAGCGTGGATCGGAATTGGCGGGCCGTTGCTGGGGACGATTGGCGCGGTGCTGTGCGAGCTTGTGCACCTGGCAACCGGAAACGAAATGTTTCGGGCGCTGGCTTTCACGGGCTTTTTCCTGAATCTTTTTAATCTGGCGCCTATTGGCTTTCTGGATGGAGGCAGGATTGTTTCAGCCCTTTCGCCGTGGCTATGGCTGGTGGGCGCGCTGATTATGGGTTGGATGCTTTATGTTCATCCGAACTTTCTGATTTTGCTGATCCTGTTGCTTTCTCTCCCCCGTCTGTGGTCGCTGTTTCGCCGCAAGACAGAGGCCGAGCAGCGCTATTTCGAAGTTTCGCCGGTCCGCAGGTTTGCCATGGCGGGTCTGTACTTCGGGCTGATCGCCTTCCTCCTGTTCGGCATGCGGCTCACACACATTGCGCCGGCCTAGGCGACGACTGGCGGTCAGGCTGTCGGGCCGCGATAAATGCACCTTGCGGTGCAGGTCTCGGCCACAGCGACCTCAGTGAGGAGCGGGAGGACCGGCTTGAGTTTGCTCCAAATCCAAATGGCGACATTCTCGCTGGTCGGGTTCTCCAGGCCGGGCACCTCGTTCAGATAGTAATGATCCAGCTGTTTGAGAATCGGTTTGAAGGCCTGTGTGATGTCGGCGTAGTCCATGACCCAGCCCAGGCGGGGATCACAAGGACCGGACACCGCGATTTCCACTTTGAAACTATGCCCGTGCAGGCGTCTGCATTTGTGAGTCTCCGGCAGGAGCGGCAACATGTGGGCCGCTTCGAATTGATACGTTTTTCTCAGTTCCATGGTTGTCATTAAGAGATTTCGCAATCGGTCCACGTGACCAGTTCTTCAAGAGCTTGGCGACCATCGTGACGCCACGTGAGCGGGGGATTCTGCATCGCCCCGAGCTCGCAGACCCTGGTGACGCCCCACCGGGCAAGCTCAAGAGCCATCTCCCGAAATGCGGGCTCTGGAGCCGCTAAACCGGCGGCAGAGACTTTGCCTCGCACGTTGTCGGCGCCATGCAGCGCTTGAGTGAGGTTCGACACACTCTTCACATATACAAAGCGGTTGAGACACGAGCCCTGAAATTTGGGATCGTTCTCATATACAACCGTCCAGGCGGTGGAATCCCTGCTGGCCCAGAGTCGTGTTTCTTCGGAATTTGCCGCCCTCAATGCGTAAATGGATCTGCGTGATGCGATTGTGGCAGCGTCTTGCATCGGCAGTTGGCCCCGTGGTTGAGACTGCTCGACCTTTTCCATCTGCTCCGCAAGCGCGGCGGCGAACTGGTCGGGCGCCATGAGCCCGCCTGTTTGCACGTAAACCACGTGTGGCGAGAGACAGCCGAGCTGGTCCCAAGCGGCAATGTCCGCTGCTGCGCCGGCTACTGCTTCGCTCCATTGCGCAGCGGCCTGCAACTGGTTTGAGACATAGCCAAAGCTCACCCGATGGCCGTAGCCGACGAAGCGCACGCGTGGCGGCACCCGCAGACGGATGCGCGCCAGCGACTCGTCTGATCCTGTGGCAGTGAGGCAATCGGCATGTTCAAACAAGACCCGTTCCAGCACGTGATTGCCCCCGCGCCACTCGGCCAGTTCGAGGCATGCCCCGAGCTTCCTGTCTTCTTCATAGAGCGAATGCGCGAAAAGCAGCGGGAAGAAAGAACCGCCGGTGGCGCACTTGACGAACTGCGCTGACCGCAGCAGAACTCCAAGAAGCATGCTCATCCAGGTGGGGTTCGGCAGGGTGCCAGCAGCGATATGCACCAACAGGCTGGGGGCCACCGCCACAGAAATCCTGTTCTGCGCGTCCTCGGGGCCGATGGCTGTAAGTTTGTCCAATCGATCGATGCTGCCGAGGTCCTGCTCGAGCAATGCGCGAAGGCTCTTCGATGTCACACCGGCAAAGAAGGTGTCCAACCCGTGCTCGATGGTTCGGCTGGAAAAACCCGTCTTTGCAGGGCCTTCCTCAAGCGCTCGCTTTCTCAGGTGAAAATCCGGCGAAAGCCAGTGGTATGCGACGCGTTCCAGCAATTCAATCATGCTCGCTGTGCTGCGCCCGGCGAGGAACTGTTCGCGATTTCGTTTCAGGGTCAGGCACGCTTCCCCGAGCATTGTCGGCGTTGCCGCTGCTTCGGGAGGCAGATCCGCAAGAAAGTAATTCGGGGTAAGCATGACTTAGAATGTTCGGGGAGTTGTGTCTGGAAAGGTGGAGGATGCTTCCATGTGCTCGGCTTTTCTGAGCGCACCCAAAAAGGGCAGGGCGGAAACCGACACCACGATAAGCGCCCCGATGACCGCGAAGACGGAGTTGTAGGCCGGGATGGAATGGGCACGTGGTCCCAGTGCACCGACCCATTCGCCCACGAGCCAATGCGAAAAGTTCCCAATAAGCCCCCCAAACACCATATAAAGTCCAAAGATCCGGCCCCGAACCGCGTCCGGCACAGAGTCCATGAGCGCTGCTTCAGTAATCGGGTATCCCGCCATGAAGAAAAACCCGTAACCAAGAAATGCGGGGATGACAAGAGCCGTTCCGAGGTGCGGGATGGAGGCTGCCAGGGCGGCGCCGCAGACCAGCACTGCGGCAGCCCAGCGCAGCCGCGCCTTGTCGCTGAGGTGTCCGAACAGCGGGTTGCTGACGGCGGACATGATGAACACGCACGAGAGCGCCAGGCCAGCGTGTTTCGGCGGGTAGCCGTGCGCCTTCTGTAGAAACAGGGAGGAGGCCGTGCCCATCGCCTGGCCCGCAAAATCGCGCAAACTCAGAATCAGGGTGGCCGCCAAAAAGAAAAACCACAGGCGTCCTGAACTGAACAAAGGAACCTTCCGGGTGCGACTTGCCGACACAGGTCCCGGCTTGGAAACGGATTTTTCCTCATCCGCAAGCCAAAGAAACAGCAACGCTCCCACGAGTCCCAAAATACCTAGATCAAGCACAGGCGCGCGCCAGCTTGCTGCTGCGGTCGCGCGCCACCCGCTGTAGAGTGGTCCAAGGAAGAACCCCGCACTGGCCCCCACACCTGCCAGCCCTAGCGCGCGGCCCCGTGCTTCGGGAAACAGTCTTGAGAGAAGGGCCGTGGCGGCCGGGTGATAGAAGCTGCCGCCAATCCCCGCTACTGCCGCAAAGATCAAGGCCGTGGCGTAGTTCGGGGACAGCCCCAGGCCCAGAAAACCCGCTGCATTCATGGCAAGGCCGCCTACGAGCAGTTTTTTCCGGCTGAACCGATCTGCGAGCACGCCGATGGAGTAGCTCGGCAGGACATAGGCCAAACCCATTACTGTTACGAGCAGCGTAGCCCGCCCGATCCCGCCCAGCTTCAAGTCCTGCTGGATCTGCACATAAAGGGGCAGCAACGCCACAGTGTACAGATGTGTGAAGGCATGGAGCATGCCTACCAGCCAGAGGGTGCGGGTCCGGTGACTATGCCACGAAGCTTTCATTCCGGTTCCTGCAGCAGCGAGCAACCCCGGGGCTCGGCCGCAGCCGCGCGCCCAATCAGTTCAAAGCCGTTGGCCCGCCTGCGTCCTATGTCTTCGGTCTGCAAATGCATGACAGAATAGACATTTGCCAGATCCAGCACATGAATCAAACCGGCATTCCCTTCCGCCGGCTCGAGCCCTGTCTCCGGAGAGATGACCTGTGCCCTGGCCCACGGCGGGAATTGGAAAGGTTCGCGGCGCGGCGCGCCCGCAACGCCGTTGTAAGCCTGCGAGCTGAGCTCGCTCATGCCGTACTCGGACACAATCATTGCGGGGTCCAGCCCGAGCATTTCGCTCAACAATGCATGCAGTTCGGCTTTTGCCATGGACCTGGACCGCCCCTTGTAACCACCGGTCTCCATGAGCCGCGAGCCCGCAGGAAGCTGCACGTGTCCGCGATGGCGCTTCAGATCATCCAGGAAATGGACGAAAGAGAAAGCGGTTCCAAGAAGCAGCACGGGCGTGGCCGCTTTCGTGTGCTTTTCGAGAGCGGAGATCGTTCTTTCAAAGGGCACGACCCAGGAACCGTTCGTGCTTACGGATGACATGAAAACATCGGCAGGCGAACCGAGTTGTTCCCGAATATGCTCGAACATGTGGGCCAGGGATGAATTGGGTGCATCGGCGACCCTCGGGGCGAGAATGACGAGGGCTGGGGGGTTGCCCGCGTCACCGCACTCCGGCAGCAGGTGCGCCTTGAACCACGGCCACAAAGAGCTTTCGTAAGCTTTGAGACTGTCGCTCGAGTGATAATGCCGGCTTGCCCGGGTCCCGGTCGTTCCGCTGGAGCAAAAGACGCGCTCTCTTTTGCTCTCTTCGAGACACGTCATCAAACCGTCTTTGAACGCAAAAGCAGGCACTGCCGGAATATCTCTCCAACTCCCGATGGAATCGGGTAGGCGGTTGGCGGCCTCACAGAAGCGTCTGAATGAAAGGTTCGCCGCGAATTGAAGCGCAAAAAGTCGAAGCGCAAGACGGTTGAAGCGGTCGTTTCGGGCGCTCAAGTCCTCGGTTCGCTGTATTGAATCGGAAATGAACTGCCGCAGGTCGGCAGTGAACTGGGAGAATGTCGCTTCGTGATTCACGCGGTTTTTGAAGGCTGGTTTTCCGCTACAGCCACCTTTAGGCTACGATATTCTGTCGAAACTGCAATCCAGATCCCTGCAACTGTTGAAAGCGAGGCTGCCCCACAATTTCGCTGTGCCGACAGCCTAATCACCTGCCGTTCTTCAGGTTAATGCAAATGTCTTCCTAAGAAAATCGCAGTTGCGTTTGTAGCTTTCGATCAGGTTCGCGCCAGCCGGGACGGCGCCCTCGATTTGAATCCAGCCGCTGTAACCAATGGCGTCCATCGCTTTTCTAACCATGTTGAAATCCACTTTCCCCTTGCCGAGCAAAGCCCCGTTCTCTTTCGCGTGAAATTCGAAAATGCGGTCACGCCCGAGTATTCGGATTTCTTTGAAGATATCGTAGCCGCGATCTGTTGAGTTGCAGACGTCGTAATACACCTTCACGGCTGTCGAGCCTACCCGATCTATGATTTGGAGGTGCTGCTCGGCGCTCAGCCAACTCTCAATTCCGAGGATGATACCATGCTTCTCAGCCTTTGGGGCGACGGCCTGGAGCCGCTTGACGACTTCATTCGTTCCTTCCGGGTCATTCCTGAGGTCGTTTTTGCTGAAGAAAGCCAGCAGGACAACGTTCGCCCCCATGCTCTTGCAGGTGTCAATCGAATCTTCAACCCATGGGATTGTTGCGGGATTGGACTTATAAGGAACCACGTTCAATTCACCAATCGCGAGCGAGGCCACTTGAACGCCGGTCTTTCGGGATCGTTCCATGACTTGCCTCTGCGCTTCAGTGGTTCGCATCCGCATATTGTCGGCTGCGGTTCCCAGACTGACCTGGACGCCGTCCAGGCCGATCTCCCTGGCCACGTCGAATGCCTCGGGGTTGGCAGTCCGGCCGAGGGACCAATCACATGCGCCGATCCTGATTCCCGGCTTTGAGTGCCGGGCGGCCGCAAGATTCTGCATCGGCAGCAAAGAGGCGACAAATGTCCCTGCGCTGATGCGTGCAAGAGCGTTGCGCCTGGAGATTTTGGAGGAAGCATTCATTAGAATCGGCTGCATGGGGAAAAGCTACCGCGGTCTCGGATATGAACAAGTCCAAAGCCGGGTTGCTGTCCGGCGCCATTTCCGATCATTTCCTGGGGAGCTGTTGAAACATAAAGCTCCCCGATCGCCACTCCTTCAGGGCCTTGCTTCTTACCAGGCGCAGCCCTGCCGCCTCAAAATGCCGCTGCACAGCGATGAACTCCGTTTTTAGAATGCCGGCGAGCACGATCGTGCCGTTTCGGGACAGGCGGCTGAGCAGGGCGTCCCTGTGTGCAACCAGCACGTTGGCAATCAGGTTTGCGCAGATCAGATCGAACTTCGTTCCGGTACGAGCCAGCTTTGCCACATTCCGCACGGCAAACCGGATTTGGCGGGCAACGCTGTTTCGCGATGCGTTTCCACGAGCGATCCGGATCGCCTCCGGGTCGAAGTCGAACGCTTCAATCTGCGCGAAACCCAGTCGGGCTGCGGCGATGGCAAGAATTCCCGAGCCGGTGCCAGCGTCGAGGAAGCTCGATGCGAATTTCCGGCATCTTACGATCTCGTTCAGACAGAAGGCCGTGGTCGGATGCTGGCCGGTGCCGAAGCTCAACCCGGGTTCGAGCACAACAACCTTGCAGTCCCTGGGAACCCTGATCTTCACCCAGGGGGGGCACACCTGGAGGGTGTTCCCAATGCGAATGACTTTGAAATGTCGCTTCCAGGATTCCGCCCAATCCCGGGGTCGCACCCGCTTAAGCTGGAACGTTGGAAACCGCATTTCCCTGGAGGGACGCACTCTCTCCCAGATGGCTGCGATCTTTTGGATCAACTCCGGATTCCATTGATCTTTTTTTTGAAGGTAAATCCCTACAGTTGTCCGGCCTGTTTCGAAATCCGTATAGCTCGTCACTGCAGGCCCGAAGTGATCGAGTAGGATCGGAGAAAACTTCTCTTCGAGTCCCGATGGAATCGTCGCTGTCGCTTCCCAAAATGCTTTTGAGCTCGTGGACCGCACGGGCATACACCTAAGACCCTTCCACAGCTCGGACTTGTGCAGCTACAAGCTCCAGAATGCCCGCTTTTCCATACGCAAGCATCGTCGCGAGCTGCTCCTCGGAGAATGTGGCCTCCTCGCCCGAAGCCTGGATTTCAATGAGCCTCCCCTCGGCGTTCATGACGAGGTTCGCATCAACCGAAGCGGCGGCATCCTCGGTGTAGCAAAGATCCAGCAGCACCTCTCCTTCCACGATTCCTACACTCACAGCGGCTACCGGGCTGAGCATTGGATCCACGGTCAGCCGTCCGGCGGCCAGGAGGGAGTTGATGGCCAGCTTCAACGCCACCGAAGCGCCTGTGATTGCGGCGGTCCGTGTGCCGCCATCGGCCTGCAACACGTCGCAGTCCACCCAGATGGTTCGCGCGCCAAGTTTTTCGAGGTCAATCGCGGCCCGCATCGAGCGTCCGATGAGGCGTTGAATTTCCTGCGAACGCCCCTCGACTTTGCCCTTTGAGCTGTCGCGCTGTTTGCGCTGGAGCGTCGAGTAAGGCAGCATTGAATACTCGGCGGTAATCCATCCGCCGGTGACCCCCTGTTCCTTCATCCAGCGCGGCACGGTTTCATCCACGGTCACTCCACAGATGACCTGTGTGTTGCCCCAGGAGATGAGGGTGGATCCGGTTGCGTTCGGGGCGATATTGTTCTGGAACCGCACCGGGCGAAGTTGACAGGCGCCGCGTCCGTCCGCTCTTGGGATGGCCGTCTGCAAGTTTGAGGTTTGTTGGTTCATGCCGTTGAAAAACTTAGGCCAGCGGCGAACCCGCGGCAACGCAGAACATTGGCGAACAGCAAAATGGACTACAGGGCCACGCAAACGGGACAGGCCCGGACAAAGTCGGTTTGCCGGCGCGCGCGCTGCGGGGACCGCACACTCGAACCAGCGGGCTTATTTCTGCGCGTCAATTTGATCGAAGATCTCCTCGATGCTTGTGCTGGAACCGGGGAGTTTTGGAGCCAGGATCTGCCGCACGTACTGCACAGCGTCTCTGATATTCCGGACGGACCTGGGCAGGGTGGCTCCGCTGGCGTTTGCGTGGCCGCCGCCCTGGAATTTCGCGGCAACTTTGAGGGCGTCCCCGTTTCGGCTCCGAAAACTGGCGATGACCGTTCCGTTTCCTTTGCGCATCATCGTCACCAGCACGGGGTATTTGGCGCACCCACGCTCCAGCAACTGATGCACGATCAGATTCGTATTCCCGATCACGGTATCTACGAAACCGACCGTTGGGCTGAGTTCCTCGATGTTTCGCATGCTCCATTCAATCCCGATCGGATCCTCGATCCTTCGTTTTACAGCCATGACCTCGAGCAACGGGTGGTTCAAAAGCTTCTCGATGGCGCCGTCCAGAAGGGCGTAAAGATTCCAGAACTGATAATGCTTCACGAGGTTGCCGTAATCGTTGGCAAGCTCGAATTCGGGATCGTCCTCAAGGAAAAGATCTCCGATGTTTGTGAGGTGCACCAGGCGGTCCAGTTCTGGCGAGCTGAGGCCATGCTGGACGCAAAGCTCATAGCAAAGAAGGCTGGCGGATTTGGTTACATCGTGAATCAACCTGGCGTTTTTTGGGACGAGATCGGTGACGTGATGATCCACCACCATCCAGTCCGGCTTGTCCATGCGGGCCTCGAATGCCAGGTCCGCGGCCCAACCCGATGCCTCGCGCAAGTCGCGCTGGCGCCAATAGTTGTAGTTGCAAGCTTCGATCCGGACGTCTGTGTCGAATAATCTCTTTGCCAGCCGGCGAAGCAGGACTCCCGCGACCAACCCGTCCAGGTCGCTCTCGTGCGTCAGGATAATTTCCGGTCTGCTGAAACCCTCTGCCATCGCGCTATTTTATATGCCCCGGGAGCGGCTGGCCAGAGATGAATTCTGATGATGACCCGGTGCGGGGATGCCCGAGGGGTGGTTTGGGGCGAGAAGCGCTGTGCTGCCCGATGGACAGTGCCTCAGCCGATGTTTCAGATGTCGGCTTGTCAGGAAACGATGGGTGGGACATGCTGCGAGCAAATGAAAGGCAAGTTGACTCTCGGAACGGTGCTGATGGCGGCAGCATTATCTACTGCATGCGTGTTGGCCGCGGACAACGCGAAACTGCGCTGGGTGGATATGACGACGTTGAATGTGGAGGGCAGGCCATGGAACGATACGGAGACTTACTACTGCCGTCTCCCATCGAAAGCTTCCGGCGCCGTGCCTGCCTCTGTGTACAACCTTAGCAAACAGACAGCCGGAATGCTCGTGCGGTTTGTGACGGATGCCACGAACATCCACGCTCGATGGGTTTTGACTTCGTCGAACCTGGCGATGCCGCACATGGCTGCAACGGGTGTGAGCGGCCTGGATTTGTATGTTCGTGACGAGGCCCGGTGGCGCTGGCTGGCCGTCGGGCGTCCGACAAGTCAAACGAACAGCGCTCGTCTTGTCTCGGACATTCCGCCGGGGGAACGAGAATATATACTGTATCTTCCCTTGTACAACGGCGTGAACTCTGTGGAAATCGGCGTGGCCGAAGGATGCAAACTGGTGCAAGCCGGTCCATGGGGCAAGGGGGACCGTAAGCCGGTTGTGTTTTATGGCACATCCATTCAACAGGGTGGCTGCGCCTCGCGCCCGGGCATGGTACACAGCTCGATTCTTGGCAGACGGTTTAATTGGCCCACAATTAACCTCGGTTTTTCGGGGTCAGGCCGGATGGAGATGGCGATGGCAGACCTGATTGCGGAGCTCGATGCGAGTGTTTACGTGCTGGACTGTCTTCCCAACATGACCGAAGAGCTGTTGAAAGAGCGTTTTGAGCCGTTTGTCCGGAAGCTGCGCGCGGCGCGCCTGAACACGCCTATTGTCATCGTTGAGGACCGCACTTACTCGAGCGCGTACCTTGTGGGTGGCCACCGCGAGCGTCACGAGCGGGGCAGGGCAGTGATTCGGGAGTGCTACAAGCGCCTGCGGAAGGAGGGTTGGAAGGGGCTTTACTACGTCGAGGGAGATTATTTGCTGGGCAGGGATGAGGAGGGCACGGTGGATGGCTCACATCCGACCGACCTGGGCTTTATGCGGCAGGCAGATGTTCTTGGCAGAACCATTGGTCCTTTGCTCAAGCCGGGCAGGTAGAGAACGAAAGCGAATCCTGTAAAAAAGAATGAGGCCGCCTCCTGGCGGCCTCAGCATTGATACCCGTTTAGGGGTTAAAATATCAGGTTAGGGTTTCGCGGCCCGTTCGGGTCTTCCGCCCCTGCCGGGCCTGCGATCTTCGATCCTGGGCTGATCGCCATCGGATCTGCGTCCGCGTTTCTCGGTCTTGCGGTCGCCCCTGGTGGCTTCGCCTTCAGGAGCGGCTGCCGGTTCCGGCTTCGGGGTGCTGCTTTCGACGCGCACCTTGAGGTTTGCTGTGACATCCGGGTGGAGGCGCAACTCGACTTCGTGATCGCCCAGGGTCCTGATGGGCGCTTCGAGATGAATTTTCTTCTTGTCGAGGACGATGTCGAACTGGGTCTTAAGCTGGTCTGTGATCGTGCCGCTGGTGACCGTGCCGAACATCTTGCCATCGTCGCCGGTTTTCACGGTGATAAGGCACGGCGGCAGCTTCGAGACGCTCTTCGCCAACTCGGTCATCGTGTTCAGTTCGTGCGCTTCGCGCTCGGCTCTGCGCTGCCGTAGAACCTCCAGGCGACGCTTGTTGGCAGAGGTGACGGGGATCGCCAGCCCTTGAGGGATAAGGTAGTTGCGTGCGTAGCCCGCCGCGACCTTCACCTGGTCGGATTCGGCTCCGAGCCCCACGATATTGTGAGTGAGAATGACTTCGGTCTTTGCCATAAGAAAAAAATGTGTTTAACGAGGCTGCTGTTATTAAATCAAAACGGTACATCGTCCTCTTCGGGAGGGGGAGCATCGGCGTCGGATGGTGCGGATGCTTCGGCAACCGCCGGGGCGGCGGCTGCCGCTGCCGC
>ERZ1645192.926-NODE-926-length-24757-cov-13.709173_pt1 | contig 24757 bp, 20 predicted proteins | sample MGYA00575354_ERZ1645192 | MGnify/ENA primary metagenome ERZ1645192 (study PRJEB40844, sample SAMN11349763) | freshwater sediment metagenome | isolation source: river sediment | host: Sediment | place: India: Faizupur Khadar , New Delhi | collected 2017-02-21 ... | reverse complement strand
GGGAGATTGCTTCAGTCGCTAGCGCTCCATCGCAATGACGAAACAAAACAGGAGGAAGATTGCTTCAGTCGCTGGCGCTCTTGCTGTAAACGCCATCAGGTGCACAAACAAATCAGCTCAGGCGGTATCCCTGGCCTGCCTGGCAAGGTAAAGGGCGATAGACCCGGCAGCCGCGGCATTGAGCGACTCTATCTTCCCGCGCATGGGCAATCTCAGCAACTCATCGCAGTTCTTCCGCACCAAATCGCGCAGTCCCGCGCCTTCGTTGCCGACCACCAGCGCCAGCCCGCCGTCCATGCGCAGCTGTGAGGGGGTCTTAGAGCGGGGGGCTTCGTCCAATCCGTACACCCAGATATTTAGCGCTTTCAGCTTTTCAATCGCCTGCGCCAGGTTGTACTGCGCCACCAGCAAATGCTCCGTGGCGCCCGAACTGGCGTGCACAACCGTCGGGGTGATTTGCGCGGCTTGCGCGGATGGGATTACGACCCCGTGTACGCCCACCACCTCAGCGGTGCGCAGCAGCGTTCCCAGGTTTTGGGGGTCCTGGATAAGGTCCAGCAGCAGGAAAAAGGGCGGCTCGGATTGGTTTTTCGCGTTCTGAATCAAATCTTCGAGCGCGGCGTAGGGGTACGCGCTGGCTTCCAAGGCAACGCCCTGGTGGTGGCTGGAAAGCAGGTCCAGTTTATCACGGGGGGCTTCCTCCGGCGCCAGACCGCGCAGTTTGGCCAGCCGCAGAACTTCGGGCAGCTGCCCTTCCATTTTGATCCCGCGCGCAAGCACGAGGCGGAAGACATGCCGTCGCCTGGCGCGTAAAACTTCGTAGACCGGATTACGTCCAGTGATCCACTCGCGCAAAGCTACTCCCAGGTCCAGGTCGTGCCGGTTTTGCTGTCTTCCAATACGACGCCAAGCGCTTTCAGGTCCACGCGCACCTTATCCGCGAGCGCCCACAACTTTTGGGCGCGCAGCTCCATACGCAGGGCGACCAGCAGGTCTATGAAAGCGTCTGCCTTGGTGGTTCCGGTGTTTTCCTCGTTCAACTGCAGCCCGAGCACGCCGGTCAGTTCCTCAAAGACCTGCACGGCGGGGACTAACTGCGCCTGGCTTGCGCCTTCCGCGCGTGCCTGGTTAATCGCTCTGACAAGCTCATACAGGGCAGCCAGCGCCGCGGAGCTGTTAAAGTCGTCATCCATGGCTTCTTTGAACTGCGAACGGGTTTTTTGCGCGTCGGCTTCCAGCGCGGCAGCTCTGGCTGGTTCCAGCCCGGGCGCGCCAGGGTCCGCGGCTTTCTTCGCGCTGAGCAGGCGCTTGTAGGCTTGTTCAGTCTGCGCCAGCACTTCGTCGTTGTAGGTGAGCGGGCTGCGGTAGGAGCCGTTCAGCACCAGCAGGCGCATCACATCGCCGGGATGCTCCGCCAGGAATTCGTCGATCAGGACCATGTTACCCAGTGATTTGGACATTTTCTCGCTTTTGAGCGTCAGCATGCCGTTGTGCATCCAGTAGGTCGCGAAAGGCTTGTGGGTGAGTGCTTCGGTCTGGGCAATTTCGTTTTCGTGGTGCGGAAAGATCAGGTCATTCCCGCCGCCGTGGATGTCGATTTGTTCGCCGAGGTGGTGCATGTTCATCGCCGAGCACTCGATATGCCAGCCCGGGCGCCCTTTGCCCCAGGGGCTGTCCCAGGCGGGTTCGCCGGGCTTGGCGGCTTTCCACAGGGCAAAATCCATCGGGTGCTCTTTGCGGTCGTCCACCTGGATGCGCGCGCCGGCGTTCATGCTTTCCAGACGCCGCCCGGAGAGCTTTCCATACTCCGGGTCGGAATCCACGCGGTAATAAACGTCGCCATCCACAGGATACGCGAAACCTTTTTCCACCAGCGCCTGGACCATCTCGAGGATGTGCGCCATTTCCTGCGTCGCGCGCGGATTGACTGTGGCGGGTTTGATGTTCAGAGCTTCCAGATTGCGTTTATAGTCATCGATGTAGCCCTGCGCAAGCTGGAAGGGGTCCGCTCCGGATTGCTTTGCGCGGTCGATGATTTTATCGTCCACATCGGTAAAGTTCATCACGAAGCGCACTTCATAACCGGAATACTCCAGATAGCGGCGGACAATGTCGAATACCAGCGCCGACATGGCGTGTCCGATGTGCGCGCGGTCGTAAACGGTCGGTCCACACACATACATGCGCACTTTTCCGGGTTCCAGCGTGTGGAATTCTTCTTTTTCGCGGGTAAGCGTGTTGTAAATTCGAAGGGTCATGGTCTACCTCGCGGTGTTAATCCACTTCGGGTTTCGCAAAAATCATGCGTCCTGCCGAAGTTTGCAGGATCTTGGTCACAGTCACGCTGACATCTTTATTTAAGTAACGCTGGCCGTTTTCGACCACCACCATGGTACCGTCGTCCAAATAACCGACGCCCTGATTGAACTCTTTGCCTTCCTGAATGACGCGGATGTCGAAGCTTTCGCCGGGCAGCAAAATGACCTTGACGGCGTTTGCCAGGTCATTAATATTCAGGACTCGCACGCCCTGCAGTTCGGCGATGCGGTTCAGATTGTAGTCATTGGTCAGGATCGGGCAGCGCATCTGGCGCGCCAGCACCACCAGCCGGTCGTCCACTTCGCGCACGCCTTCCACGTCAATGTCGCTGATGATGACGTTGGTATTTTCGTCATGCTGCAGTTCGGTGAGCACGTCCATTCCGCGGCGTCCGCGCTGCCTGCGCATGGAATCTGCGGAGTCGGACACATATTGCAGTTCATTAAGCACAAAACGCGGCACAATCAGCGTGCCGGTGAGAAAGCCGGTTTTGGCAATGTCGGCGATGCGTCCGTCGATGATCGCGCTGGTATCCACCAAAACGCGGTGTTCACCGTCCACCTGGGTGCGGGAGCCTTTGGTTGTCATCTTGTTGGAGAATGACCGGAATAGGTTCAGAAATTCCTGATTCCGGCTGAAAAATAGGGTCATCCCGAGGTACCCAAGTACAACCACAACTACCAGTGGCATGAATTGACCAAAAGGTTCGGGGAGAAGCGAGACCGGATATGCCAGCAGAGCAGAAATGATCAAGCTGATGATTAAACCAATCAACCCGCTGAAAAGTGCCTGCGGGGATGATTTTCCAAGACCTCTGCTGATTGCCTGGACAGGCTTAACGCTAATCCACGGGCTGAGTATGTAGCCAATCAGCATGAAGATAACAATGCAGATTACTACTGTGATTCCGTTGGTAAATGGGTAAGTCGCCCAAAATGAAATCAGGTAATTATGAATCGGTGTTCCGGAAAAGAAGCCAATGAGTCCAAAAATAACTGTGCCAATAATCCGTGATAATAAGATCGCGCTCATACAAAAAACCCTCCATTATTAAGGTACTGAATGAAAAAAAAGTATAAGTTCTGTGACAAGATAATAGCACTGTCAGGGCGCTAAGTCAACAAAACAGGCCTTTTCTTACGCAACTCATAGAGACGGTATTAAATACTGCGGTACCCCCTGCGCTTCTTTCGGGATTAATAACTTTCGAGGGGTTTATCTGCCGACGGTGGAGGAGTGGGCGCAGATTGGCGCGTCCGCGAGGCTTTCTTCGGCTGTTGGCGGGCGCTGAGGGATGCTTCCAGGTGGCTCATCGCGGCCGGGTCGTATATATACGCGTGGCAAATGTCGCAGACCCAGGCGGGAAAGCGTCGGATAGTCAGCAGTTGGCCTTCGATGACTGTGGCGTAAGGAATCCGTTTCCGCTGGATGCGACCAACCAGGCAGCGAGGGCAGGTTTCGGGGTGGGCTGGCAATGATGTTTTCATATGGAATGATTATACGCTTTTATTTGTGTTGCGTCTGTTTGAATTTTGATAGAAATATCGGACTTTATGGAGCTGGGAAAATTAATTTGCCGCCTGGACTAAATCCGGAATGACCAGGGAACGAATGGCATCGAAAGGAAAGTACACAAATACCGCCTTTCCGACGATATCATTTTTGCTGACGTATCCCCACTGATGGGAATCCGAGGAGTTGTTGCGGTTATCCCCCAACACAAAATAGGAATCGGGCGGAACGCTCCAACTGCCGGAATAACGCGGCAGTTCGGCGATGTAGGGTTCGGTCAGCGGGTGTCCGTTTACGCTCACAACGCCATTTTCAACCACCACCTGGTCGCCTGGCAGTCCGATGATGCGTTTAATGTAATCCTCTTCGCCTGCGCCCTTGAAATCAAAGACAACGATATCGCCGTGTTTGGGTTCACCGAGTTTGTAGGCCAGCTTGTTGACCACCAGCAGGTAGCCGGGCTGCAGCGTGGGTTTCATACTGATGTTTTCAACCCGCACACGCGAACTGACCGCGTTGATAGCCAGGAAAAGCACCAATGCCATCACAATTGTCTCGAGTGTGTCGATCCAAAAGCTGGCCCGGCGGGTCTTCTTTGGGGTGGGGTCCGGGTTCGTTAATTCAGGCGATGCCTGGCTGGTGTATTGTTCCAAGATATGTATTCCTATTCGATAGTATGTTAGCTGGGCTTATTATACAACTTTCAACCCGCTTAGTCCTCATTGCGTTCACGCGCCTTGAGCACAAGCCGAATTGGTGTACCAACAAAGGGGTACTCTTTGCGAATCTGGTTCTCGAGGTAACGCAGGTAGGTGAAGTGCCCCAGCTTCGGGTCATTGCAGTAAAGCAGGAATGTGGGCGGCTCGGAGCGCACTTGGGTGCCGTAGTAGATGCGAAACATGCGCCCGGAGCCTGAAGAGGGCTGGTGCATGTCCTGCGCGTTCTGCAGGATGCGGTTCAGCTGCGAGGTGGTCAGACGCACCAGACGTTCTTCCTGCACGCGCGCTACCATTGGCAAGACCTGGTTCACGCGCTGCCCGCTGGCAGCCGATATAAAGATAATCGGCACATAAGGCAGAAAATTGAGCGCTTGGCGGATGTTTTTTTCGAATTCAAGTGAGGTATTCGTATCCTTCTCAATGAGGTCCCACTTATTGACTATCAGGATCACCGATTTCCAGGCCTGGTTAATATATCCGGCAATGTGGGTATCCTGCGCGGTAACACCGGTGACAGCGTCTATCACTAAAAGGGCAACATCGCAGCGTTCAATCGCTTGCATCGCGCGCAGGACGGAATACTTTTCCACGCCAGGAATGATGGTTCCGCGTTTGCGGATGCCAGCGGTGTCAATCAGGGTAATTGGCAGGCCTTCCCAGGTAATCGGGGTATCTATAGCGTCGCGCGTGGTGCCGGGAATAGGGCTGACGATGGAGCGGGTCTCGCCGGTAAGTTTGTTTAACAAACTTGATTTTCCAGCGTTCGGCTTGCCCACAATCGCCACTTTGATGCTGGCATCTTCTTCTTCGTCTTCGACTGGCTGCGGAAAATGCGCAACCACTTCATCCAGCAGGTCGCCGGTGCCGGTGCCGTGGATGGCTGAAATCGGGAACGGATCACCCAACCCCAGCGAATAGAAATCAAGGGCGTTTGTGCGATAATGCTCGCTGTCCGCTTTGTTTACCACCAGGATGATCGGGGGATGATTCGCGCCTGCAACGATGGACTGCCGCCGGCGCAGTATTTGCACAATCTCGCGGTCTGCCTCGGTCACGCCTTGCTGGGCATCTGTCAGCAGTAAAATCACATCGGATTCTTCCATCGCGATTTCCGCCTGAGCGCGGATATCCGCGATGAAGTCGGCCGAACCGATGGAGAGCGGCTCCTGGCTGCGTTGGCGGGTGGGGTCAATTCCGCCTGTATCCACGACAAAAAAATCGTGCCCAGCCCAATCGCCTTCAGCGACCAAACGGTCGCGTGTTGTGCCGGGTACGTCGTCAATAATCGCCAGGCGTTCGCCGACCAGGCGATTAAACAATGTGCTTTTGCCTACATTTGGTCTTCCGACCAAAACAATCACGGGTTTCTTCATCTATACTTTCTTTCCAGATTTTTTTTGCAGCCGCGACTACCTGCTGATGACTACCTCAATAGACGCGGGCAGGATGGAATCGAGGTTAATGGCTGAGTCTGCCAAGGTAACCGTCGGAATTAGCTGGTAGGTTCCGGGGGTTTTGTTCGCCAGGTCCAGTGTGACGATAATATCTGCCGCATTCAGCTTGTCCAGTAGATAAAGTGGGCCAGAGACGTAAATATCCACCCTGTCGGGGGAAAGCGCTGCTTTCAAGCCCTGTCCGAGGTTGCTAATTTCCACCTGGATACCGGTCAGCAGGATAGAGGATTGTATGGCTGAAATGTTCACCTTGATGGTTACCTGCTGGTCGCCAACCACAACAATCCCCTCAGGCAGATTCAGGCTGACATCTTTTTCAAAGCTTTCAAACGCGCCGTTCAGGTTCAGCGGAGTGGTTTCAATGAAGGCAGGCATATTTGCCGCCAGTTCCGGGTCCGTGCTGTAAATAGTTATGTTTGGCGGGTCTGCCATGATACCTGTGAGGTAGAAGCCCTGCGCTATCTGCCCGGTGGTGACAATTTTGACGAACACGTTGCGGTAACCGCCCAGTTGGGTGATGGGAATTTCAACATTTACCTGGGTGGGGTTAAGGTTGATGCCAGTGACAATCACGCCGCGCGCGTCCAGGGCTTTCAGTTCCACCTGGCGGGAAATACTGGTGATGATATTGCTCAGATCCACGCTTGCGACCACCTGCTCAACTTTGAGCACCTGGCTTTCGGGTCCGATCACGAGGGCAGAGTCCTGCGAGAGCACAGGCGTGCCGGCTGTGTAGCCAATCGGCAAGGCTCCATTCTCACGAATTTCGACCGGTACTTCCTTGCTGAGGATGTTTTCGAGTTTTAAGGTAATCTCGGATGGAGATACCAGCGTCAACCGGGTCGGGCTCAGGTCTATTGCGATTTGCGGCTCAAGCGTATGCTCGCCGGCTTTCAGGCCTGATAGGTTAATATAGGCGTGAATGGCGTCAGGGTTGGCGGCAAGGCGTTCTTGTACGGAACGGGGTGCGCGGATGCTTACCTTCACTTCGTCGTCGTACTGTCCGGTGACGACCAAGTCCGGGTCCAAACCCAGCACGGTAATCGGGATAGGCGCGGAGTATTCGCGTTCCTCGTTCGGGTCAGCGCTGGAGACCGCGGACACCCACACGATAATGGCCAGCACCAGCGCCGTGAACAGAGTCGGCAAAAACTTTACAATCCAGCGGAGGGTTTTCATTTCGTGCTTCCTCCCTGTTTTTCGTCTTCAGCTTTCTTTTCTCCAGCCTTGGCGGATTTTCTGCCCGGTGTTTCTTCCGGGAGCAGAAACGCCCGTAAAGTGTTCAGCAAGCGCTCGCCATCCAGCCGGCGGATAAACCTGCCTTGATACGCGATGGAAATGCTGCCGGTTTCTTCCGAGACCACCAGCGCGACCGCGTCGCTTACTTCACTGATGCCAAGCCCGGCACGGTGGCGTAAGCCCATGGAGCGCTCGGGCAGGCTGTTGAGCACGCCGCTGGCAGAGAGCGGCATGACGCAGGCGGCCGCGGTGATGCGGTTGTCCTCGACAATAACCGCGCCGTCATGCAGGGGCGTGTTCGGGTAAAAGATTTGCAGAAGCAGTTCGGCGCTAAGATCCGCGTTCAGGTAAACGCCGTTCTTGTAGTACTGGGTCAGAAAATCATTGCGTCGGATGACAATCAGCGCGCCGTGGCGGCGTTCCGAAAGGCGCACAGCCGCTTTCGTGATTTCCTGCAGGGTGTTCTCCGTGCGTTCGCGCGTTTTGGGCGTTGACCGGCGGGTGAGGAAGTCCATATTCGAAAAACGCCCGACCCGCTCCAACGCGCGCCGGATTTCCGGGGCGAAGATGACCGGAATGACAAAAATCATAGCGGGGGCGATGGTGTTCACCAGCCAGGAGAAGGCGGGCAGGTTCACCAGCGAGGTGACCAACGTAATCAGGATGACCATCAGGAAGACCCCGCGCAGCAGGGTCAGCGCTTCCGTATCCCGCAGCATGTAAAGCAGAATCGCAAAAAAGGTCGTCACAAGGGCGATGTCAATCACGCTCATCCAATCAAAGCGCTCGAGAATAAAAAGGAAATTGTTGATTAATTCCTGCATGCGGGCACCATCTTACGGCTCGTCGGTGAAACTTAAGTATAACCTGTTAATAGACTCAGCGCTAACGCCTCATGACAAACGCCTCATGATAAAAGGTTGGACCGGACAAAAACCTCTCCCGGTACAAGCCCGTTCTTGCGCAAAAAATTCGCCGCGGAAAGCGGGTGCACATCCGCCACAACGGACTCACCGGGCAAAAAGCCCAGCTGTTTCGCGGAGAGGGGTGCAATCATTTCGTGCGGGATGTAGAGCGCCTTACATAAATGCTCTCCGGCGCAAATAGCCAGAACGGAGAGCGCGCTTTTTAGCTCTTCTGAGGCGGGGGTATAAGGAATGACGCTTTGCACCAGCCCCAGGAAAAACTCCAGCTTCCAGGAGCAGAGCGCGTCAAGTTCGCCCTCTTTAAAGCCAGCCAGCACCGAGCGGTGACTGAGCGAGCGGTAGATGTCTTCATCCTCCCAGGTCTGAGGGAAGAAGCGGTTTAGCAGCGCCCGCGCAGAAGTAAAAGCCTCGGGGCGCAGCGGCAGGAAAAGCTCACCACCGCGGGAGACAATCTCCGCGGCAGGGGCGGCCTGGAGCTTTTTCAGGCCGATGGTGGTTTGCGCGTAGGTATCCTGAAAGCTGCCGTCAGTGCTGATGATGTAATCTGAACGGCTGGTTTTTTCTTCCTGGGGGCTTTGAGAGCGGATGCGCAGCAGGGCATCGGCTTCCGTTAGACCGCGCGTGTTCATCAGGCGCTCCTGACGAAGCTCATCCCGGGCTGTGACCGTCCATACTGCGTCGCAGCGTGCGTGCAGCCCGGCTTCGAAAAGTTTGATAGCTTCCACGACCACCAGCTCCACGCTCGCCCGGGCAAGCACGGCTTCGATGCCCTCTATCACGAGCGGGTGCACGATGGCTTCCAGTTCACGCAGGGCGCCGGGGTCTTTGAAAACAATTTTCCCGAGCCTGGAGCGGTTGATTTGACCATCCGAGTAGCACAGGTCGCTGCCAAAGGCTTCCAGGATCGGTTGGTAAGCAGGCATGCCCGGCAGATAAGTGGACTGCGCGAGCAAATCAGCGTCGATGGTCAACGCGCCTTCATTTTCGAGGAATTGGCGCACGGCGCTTTTTCCTGACGCTACATTCCCGGTAATTCCAAGCAGTATGGGCATGGCTTTTAGCTCCTCCCGATTAAGTATACAGCAAATAACGCAGAGGCAGCGCAACCTAAGGACAGGATGCTATAATTTTCCTGTGATTACAGAAAGAATTTTATCATCTCTGCGCGCGGACTGCCGCTGGGACGCCAGCCGACCTCTGGTGGTTGGGGTTTCGGGCGGGGCTGACAGCCTGACGCTGGCGCATTGTCTCTGGCGGGCTGGCGTGCTATTTACGGCTGCGCATTTGGACCACGGCTTGCGCCCGTCTTCCGCGGAAGAAGCGGAAAGTGTACGCGCGCTGTTGTCGTCCTGGGGTGTGCCCTGCGTTGTGCGGTGGATGGACGTCGGGGCGTACGCCAAAGAACACAAGCTGGGAATTGAAGAAGCCGCGCGTCAGTGCCGCTATCAGTTTCTATTCCAGCTGGCGCAGGAAAACGGGGCGCAGGCAGTCGCGGTGGGGCATACCGCCGACGACCAGGTAGAGACCGTCCTGATGCATTTCATTCGCGGCTCCGGCATCAATGGGCTGCGCGGAATTCAGGCGCGCTCGTTTTTGCCCGAATTAGACACGCTGCTGCCGATTTTTCGCCCCATGCTGGGGGTCAGCCGCGCCGAAACAGAAGCCTACTGCCGGGAGAATCAACTTGCCTACCTGGTCGACGAAAGCAACGCGGACACGCACTTCTTCCGCAACCGCTTGCGGCATGAAATCATTCCGGCGCTCGAAGCCGCCAACCCGGCTTTCCGGCGGGTAATCCTGCGCAATGCCCGCGCTCTGCAGGCTGATGTTGAATTGCTGGCGGAACTGGAACAGCAAGCGCTGCGCGCATGCCTGAGGGAACAGAGCGCCGAGCAGATTGTGCTGGACGCAGGTGTTTTTGAGGGCTTGAGCGCAGGCTTGCAGCGGCGGGTTTTGATGCAGGCTGTCCTGCGCTTGCGTCCGGGGCTGCGGGATGTTGGTTTGGAAGCGCTGGAACGCGCGCTTGTGTGCCTGCAAGACGGGCAAGCGCGCTTCGATTTAGTTGGCAGCCTGGAAGTTTGGAACCAGCAAGGTATGCTTGCGCTGAGGCGAAAAGGCTTTATGCCCGTATTGCCGCAGTACCCCCAGCTTTTATGCCGCGACCGCTTTACTGTGAACCCTGGTGAAACACTGGGCCTGGCGGAGGGTTGGGGGCTGCGCGCCGAAATCCTGAGCGCCAAAGCTTACAAGAAAATCCCCTTACAAGAACGCCGCAGCCCGGAGCATGCCTGGCTGAACCCGGCAGACCTGAGCCTTCCGCTGGAAGTGCGCCCTGCCAGGTCCGGCGAACGCTGGTCTCCGCTGGGCATGCCCGGCAAAACCCAGAAGCTGAGCGATTTTTTCGTGAATCAAAAAATCCCTCAGCCTGCCAGGGCGCTTTGGCCGCTGGTGTTTTGTGAGGGATCTCTGTTGTGGGTAGCAGGGCTGCGGATTTCGCAAGCCTGGCGTTTGCAGGGCGATGAGATGGAAGTGCTGCACCTCAGCTTGGAAAAACCGGTGTAAAGCCCGGGCTTTATTCAATCCAGAAGACTTCTCTTAAGATGTTCTGTATAGCGCCGTAATCCGGCTGTAAAACCATCGCGCCATCATCTGTGACGAAACCCACCGCTTCGTTGGGGGTCAGCGTGTAGCCCTGCGCAAAGTCGGGTTTTAAGAACTTACCAAGCGGCATCATGTACAACCACATATCTCCGAGGCTCATATCCGTTTCGATGACGTCCAGCGCGGACTCGATGAAAGTGGGCAGACGCACCAGGTTGGCAGGGCTGGTGATTTTTTGGGCAATCGCGCGGGCGACTTCCTGCGCGCGGCGGGTGCGGTCAAAATCAGAGGAGTTCAGACGGGCGCGCACATACCACAGCGCGAAATTGCTGTCCATCTCGTGCATACCAGGTTCCACCACGCACCAGCGTTCGGGGGTGAAGTCGCATTGGTCTTCCATACGTTCGGTCACCTGCACGTTTATTCCGCCCAGCAAGTCCACCACGTACTTAAAGGCGGAAAATTCCGCAATAGCATAATGGTCGGGGCGGAAACCAAAATTGTAAGCCAGCGTGTCCCCCAGCGTCTGGTAGCCGCCTACCGCATGGGCAACGTTCAGGCGCTGCGCGTAATATCCGGGGATGTCCACCCATAGGTCGCGCGGGAAGGAAAACAGGTGGATTTCGTTGGTTTTCAGGTTAAAGGCTGCCAACAGCATCACATCTGTGCGGTAGCCGCTTTGGGGGGTGTAGTCCGAACCGAGCAGCATGACGGTCTTCACATATGGCGGGATCTGGAGGGCTTCGGAATAACCCGCCAGGTAAGGGTCTTCGCTTACTTCCGCGTTTTTGGTCCAGAGGTTGCTGAGGAAACTGCCCTCACCAGCGCGCGTGCGGTTGAGGCTGACCGCCCCAGCCCAGGCAAGGCCGACGATGAGCACGAGCAAGAATAAAATGACAGGAAGTGAGGACTTCCGCTCAGGTTTTTGCATATTCGTTTTCTTTCTGTTTATTTGATGTTGGTCGCCTGGCTAATCCTTAATTCTCCGGTGAAGTCAGCTCGTAGCCGTACTCTTTTGCCAGGCTGCGCAGCTTTTGCGAAACCTCGCGCCATTGAATCTTGGATATGCCTAATTTCTGGCGGATTTTATCCGGGTCCACGCCAGAGGTCAAGTCATTCAGGGCGCTGGTCCAACGGCACATATCGAACGAAAGGTGTTTGTCCAGTTCGGCGGCGTTGCCGATATCTTCCAGCAGATATTCCAGGCGGCGCTGAGACCAAGGGAAAACCGTGTCCTGAATATTGTACGCGGCAGCGTATTCCTGGTAGGCTTGCACCCATTCTGCCGACACTGGCACTTTGCGTTCTTTGTAACGGTAGCGCGGGCTGGAATAGCGGATGAAGAGGTAGGGTCCATCCGGACCGTCCAGCTCCACGTGGTTCGTTTTAAGGTTCAGACATTCGCCTTTTTTCATGGCGGTTTCGAGCACCAGTTTGAGCAGGAGATATGGGCGCAGATCGCGCGAGGCGGAAGTACGCAGCGCGTCCGCGGCATCCAGCGCGCGTTCCTGCTCGCTTTTGGTCAGGACCATAGGCAGGGGGCTGATGACAGTCTTTTGCTCAACCTTTTCCGCTGGGTCCATGGCGATAACGCCGCCGCGGGAGAGCCAGCGGAAGAAGGATTTTATGGAGGTTATGCGGCGGGAAAGCGTTTTCGGGCTGCAGGGCACCTTGCGTTCGGTTTGCAGCCAGGTCAGGAAATTTTCCAGGTCTTTAGTGCTGATCGTTCCAATCTGGGCGTCGGGGGCTAAAAAGCTGGCCAGAAGCTGCAAGTCGGCGCTGAAGGCTTTGAGCGTATGGGTCGAGCGGCCCTGGTCGTGCAGATAGATTTTCCAGGCTTGAATGGCGGGCTGCATCAGGGTGCTGGCCGTCAGGTGCGCGCTAAGGTTTTCAGAAGTCGGATTCATACTTGCTCCAATCAATTTCGCATAGATAAACTATAACACCAGTGTAATCGGGTTTTGCGCGTCTGTCAAACCTCAGTCGTTCAGATAAAGCGCTTCAGCAATGATCGGGTTGATGGCGTAATAATTGGGAATCAGCACCATGGCGCCTTCGGCCGTGATCCAATTGGTCACCGTTTCGGGTCCAACGGCGTATTGATTGATATTCTGGGTTTTCATCACTTCTGAAGCCAGCGACATGTACGGTAGGATATCGCCCAACTGCAGGTTGGTATCCACATACTCGCGGTAGGCGCCGTAGAGCTCGGGCAGCTTAAAAACCATGTTCAGGTTCATCGCCTTGCTGTAAATCGCTTTCACCACGTCCTGGGCGCGGCGGTTGCGGTCAAAATCGCTGGTAGTCAGGCGCGAACGCGAGTACCACAGGGCGGTGCTGCCGTCCATGTGCGTCATACCCGGTTTCATGGTACACCAACCGCTGGGGTCCTGTTTGCAGGAGTCCTGCAGTTCCTGGGTTACTTCCACATCAATGCCGTCCAGGCTGTTGACCACATCCTTAAAGCCGTTGTAATTGACCATCATGTAATAATCCGGGTGGATGCCAAAATTCGCCTGGAAAGTATCCGCCAGAAGCTCAAAGCCGCCCAGACCCCAGGCGGTGTTGATGCGGTTGGACCAGTAGCCCGGGATGGTAACGTACAGGTCGCGCGGGAAGGAAATCAGGGATATCGAGTGGTGTTTGGGGTTGAGCGAGAGCAGCATAATTACATCCGTGCGGAAGCCGTTGGCTGCGAAGTCGTCGCAGCCCAAAAGCAGGATGTTCAGCTGATTATCCGGCAGCTGGTCCTGTGAGATAAACGGCACCGGCGTGGGAGTGTAGATAGGCTGGGGCAGCAGTTCAATCGTACCGTCCTCGAGAATGTTGGCAAAGGCGTTGGGTTGGAAGGGCGTAGGCGTTGCGGCGAAATCCTTGAAGCTGATGCGATAAGGGAACGCGCTTGAATTTGCCGCCGCGCTTACCAGCGCGCCTGAGACCACGACCATCAGGAATGCCAGCGCGATGGCTCCAAACGCGATTAGGGTGATAATCTGATGCCTTTTTAGTCTCATCGTTTCCAACTCCTGGCTCAAACCGCCCGGTCTAGTGACTCTCCTGCGCTTCAGGTTGGGCAGCTGCGTCTAAAGGGAATAGCGCGCGCCAATGGGTAAGCTGCCCGGTTTCGCTTTTCAACCACCAATGCCCGCCGCGTTCGCGCAGCAGCCGCGCCGCTTCGCGCAGCGCTGTAATATCGCCAATGCCGGCAGGCGCTTCAGATTGCGGGTTCAGCAGTGTTTCGGGTAAGCGCTGTTGTTCTTCAGCGGTCAGCCCCTCGCCAGCGTGTGTCGTGAGGATTTCCAAAGCAGACCGCCCATTCTCATCCGGAGCTGAGCCGACTTTCAGTACGACCTCTCCATCCTCTGGTGAGGCGGCGAAGGCGTTAATCGCCAGATTTTCCAGAACCCGTTGCACAAGGGAAAACGTTGGCTGGTTCATTTCCGGCAGAGCTCCGAACTCGGTTTGCAGCGCCACGCGCCGGGAATAGAAGGAAAGAGCAACCTCGTCCAGGGTGTTTTGCAGGGTTTCCCGGGTACTTGCACCCGAGCTATGCGTCTCTTCCGGCACGGAAGCGCTTGGGTCGGTTTTAGCAGACTTGGTTTTTTCCGTTATTGCGAGTGTAGAAACTGGCTTGCCAAGCAGGTCGCCAAGCGCCGCGCGGGCATTCTCAAGTTCGTGACGAAGGCTGAGCGCGCGCTGTTCATTTTCCAGCAGGGCAAGCTCGAGCGCGGCTTTTTGCCCTCGCAGCGCGTCCAACTCGGTGAGCGCGTTCTGCTGGGCTTGCAGTTTTTCCTGCAGCGCTTCCAACTGCGCTTGCAGATATTTCTGACGCTGTTCGCGCACGCGCAGTTCAGCTGTGTAGGCTGCCTGTTCATTTGCGCGCGTGGAAATCAAGGTGCTAAGCTCGGCTTTACTGACAGATAAGGCATCCGCCATGTCACGCTTCTCACGCTCCACCTGGTTTACGTTGTACCGGCTTTCGTCTTGCAGCGCGCTTTCCGCTTGCACGACAGCCGCGCGCTCCAACACCTGGTTCAGTTTATCCGCAAGCGGGTTGAGGGCGTCCAGGTCCGCGCTCGTCCAGGCGCGCCGGGTGTACGGGTTGTGGCAGAGTAGGGCGCGCTTGCCGAACGGGAAAAGCAGCAGGGGTCCGCAGGCATTGAAGCCGCTGGCGCGCATGAGCGCTTCTTTCTCAGCTGCCAGGTCTTCGTCCGCATTGGCAGTCAGCGGTACCAAGTCCTCAAAATGCCGTCTCAGTTTTGGCACTTGTTTGAAAGGGAGCTGAAAAACCGGCAACTGTGCCTCGCTGATGAGATCATAGGCGCTGCTCACAGTAAAAGCAGGCGACTGCGGGTCTTTCTCCATGATCCCAACCACATCGCCCATCAGGTAGAGGCTCAGGGCGTGCGTAAGCGCGGCACGGATTTCGTTCACGCCCGAACGCAGCCCGACCTCCAGCAGCGCGGCTGTCATTTGCGGAGAACTGGCGCTAGCGGGGCGGGATTGTTCGCTGCGGCGGGACTGCCAGGCAGCGCTGATGAGCAGGGGGTAGTAGAGCAGTTGGCTGAGCATCACCCCGCTGGGCAGCATGCCTTCAGCGGGATAGAGGATGTTTACCAGGTAGCCCAGCGCGGCAATGAGCAATATGAGCACGCGCTCCAGTTTGTGGGGGCGCTGACTGCGCAAAGCAAGCACCAGGGCGATAAAAAGCACCAGCAGCGCGGCGGCGGACCAGGCCAGGCTGAAGACCGAACCCGCAAAAGCCTTATCCGCAGGCCAGGTGGACCAGGCCAGCACGCACAGAGCGCCCGCCAAAAGGGTAAAACTGCTAAGGAATATGAACAGGCGCATCAGGCGTGTGTTTAAGCGCCCAGTCAGCAGACCGCCGCTAAGCCAGATGAGGGTAATCAACGTAAGTGTATGGAAGACAAGCGGAAAATAGCGGGCGAGGTCTGCGTTTCCCTGGTAAATCAGCAAACTGAGCGTAAGCAGCAGCAGCTGCGCCGCGAAAACTGAGAAAAGCGCGGCGCGCAAAGCCCGTGCTGGCTGGTAACCCGCCGAACCGGTCCTGCGCAGCGCTATAACCGCCAATAAACTAGCGCACAGAAGGATGAGGTAATAGAGCAGTGCGTATGGAAAGACTGTGAGGAGAGGAAGTATGTCCAGTAGGGCTTTCATCAGCAGGCGCCAGGTTCGCATTGATTAGAGTTAGGGTTGCAAGAACTGTTCCTGTCGCTGCCCAGCGGACGCGCGGATCAGTTCTCCAGCTTTGCCAGTCCGATGCGCAAGCGGCGCAGGGTCTCCTGCTTTCCCAGTAAATCCGCCAGCTCGGTAGCGCCGCCCGGAGAGGCGGGCAGGCCGGAGAGCGCGGTGCGGATAGGCCACATGAGCGTGCCGGTTTTGTAACCTTGCGCGGAAGCAAACTCTTTGAGCGCCGCGAAAAGGCTCTCGTTATCCCAGCTTTCAAGGCTTTCGAGCAGCGGTATTACCGCGCGCAGAACTTCTGCACTCGATGCGAGCGTGGCTTTGGATTTCTGGTTTTCAAATAATTCCGCGCTGTATTCGGGCAGCGCGCTGAGGAAGCGGACCATATTAGGGATGTCGGTCAGTTTTTCGACGCGAATCTGAATCAAGCGGCTGATTTTTTCTGCGTCCAGCGCTTGAACTTCTGGAGGATAAAACGGACTGGCAGCCCGATGAAAGGCAGCCGGATCCATGGCGCGGATGTGCTCGCCGTTCAACCAGGTAAGTTTGTCTATCGAAAACGCCGCGCTGGACTTTCCGATGCGGTCCATGTCGAACGCCGCGATCAAGTCCTGCATGGTGAAGAACTCGCGGTCGTTGCCCGGGCTCCAGCCAAGCAGGGCGACGTAGTTCACAATCGCTTCGGGCAGGTAGCCCAGCTTGACCAGGTCCTCAAACGAAGGGTCGCCGGCGCGCTTGCTGAGCTTGGCGCCGTCCTCGCGCAGGATGAGCGGGAGGTGGATGTATTCGGGGATTTGCCAGCCAAAAGCCTGGTAGAGGAGGTTGTACTTGGGCGTGGAGGACAGGTACTCCTGTCCGCGAATAACGTGCGTGATTTCCATCAGGTGGTCGTCTACCACGTTGGCGAAGTTGTAGGTCGGGAAGCCGTCCGATTTGAGCAGCACCTGGTCGTCCAGCTGCGCGTTATCGATGGTAATTTTGCCGTAGACGTGGTCGACAAAGCTGGTGCTGCCGCTTTCGGGGATGCGCTGCCGCACAACCGGAGTGAGCCCCCGGGCGAAACGCGCCTGGACTTCCGCCTCGCTCAGCAGCCGGCAGGGGTCGCGGGTGAGGTCCGGATGGGCAGGCTGGTCTTCCGTGTCGGGCTTGTCATCTTTCTGGCAAAAGCAGTAATACGCCGCGCCCTTCGCAATGAGTTCCTCGGCATGTTTTTTGTAAATCGGCAGGCGCTGGCTCTGTACGTAAGGACCCTTGCCGCCGTCCTTGTCCGGGCCTTCATCGTAGCTGATGCCGGCCAGGGCCAGCCCGTTATAAATCGCAGCGAGCGCGGCGGGCACGTTGCGCGATTGGTCGGTATCCTCGATGCGCAGGATGAACACGCCCTGGTGTTTTTTCGCCAGCAAGTAGGCGTAAAGGGCGGTGCGCAAGTTACCGATGTGCATGTAGCCGGTCGGGCTGGGAGCAAAACGCGTTCTGAACATAAGATTTCCTGCCTGAAATAAAGAGTTTGTCGCCATTATCCTACCATAAACCCGCCCGCGGATACAGCCGCGCAGCTTGAAAAAAATCCCGCCATGAGGGCGGGATTTTTAGTCCGTTTTTTTAGTTTAGATAATCCGGTCGAAGAAGCGCGCCAGTTCTTTTTTCTGGTCTTTGTGCACTACCGCCAGCACTTCATCCGCGGTCTGGAAATCCAGCTCGCCGTGTGGGACAATCAGTTCTCCCTTGCGCAGGACAGCCACAATGGTGCACTGCGACGGAAAAGCCAGGTCGCGCAGCTTTTTGCCGTTGGCAAGCGCGTTCGGGGCGACCTTCTCTTCCACCAGGTCAAATTTGCCCTTGCGCAGCTTGTGCAGCGTGATCATATCGCCCAGCGACATTTCCTCAGCAATCAGGGCCGCCATCAAGTCAGCCTGATTTAGCGCCACATCCACGCCCATTACATCCGTGAACATCCAGGCGTTTTTCGGATGGTTAATGCGCGCGATGGTGCGCGGAATCATGAACTCGAAGCGTGCCAGACCAGTCGCGACCAGGTTGACCTCGTCCTGACCGGTAACCGCGGCTAAGACGTCCATCTTCCGGATGCCGGCAGCTTCCAGCACGTCCGGGTCGGTACCGTTGCCGATGTACACAATTTTTTCGGGCACATCCAGCAGAATGCGCTGTTTCTCTTCCTCGCGCAGCTCAATCAGACGCACTTCATGACCCTCGCTGATCAGATAATTCGCCAGGTAAGTGCCTACTTTGCCACCGCCGATGATCATTACTCTCATGTTGTCCTCCTTAGCCTTACCTACGCCCCGAAGATGCGGGTGACTTTATCCTTGGAGCCGAATTTCACAAACAGGTGCACGATGTCATCCTTCTGGAATTGCGTGGCGGCGTTCGGTATGAAGGTCTTACCGCTGCGAGTAATCGCGACCACCTGAATTTCGCCGGGGACTTCCGTCTCCTTAATGGCGTGATTGACCAGCTGCGGATTGACGTCCACGTCAATCAAGCTCACCTGACCCGCGCCTATCGTGCGCTCAATGTTGAGCTGCGAGTAAATAAGGGTGCTGATCAGCCGGTCAATTCCCAGGGTAACAGGCGAAACGGTCTGAATGCCCATGCGGCGGTATATTTTCGCTTTTTGCGGTTCAAAGACGCGCGCGGATACCCGCGGCACCTTGAAAACTGTTTTTGCCATGCGGGCGGCTACAAGGTTTACCTCATCCGAAGCGGTTACGGCTGCCAACGCGTCTGCGCGTTCAATGCCGGCATCCGAAAGAACCTTCTGGTCAAAACCAATTCCGACCACTTTCTTCCCTTTGAAAGTCGGTCCGAGCAGTTCAAAGGCTTTTGGGTCGCTGTCAATCACGGACACGTCGATGCCCTGAAGGCTCAGGTTTTTAGCGAGACCTGCACCGACACGTCCACACCCTATGATGATCACTTTCATATTGTTTCTCCTTTGCCGGCAAAAATTTGCTTTTGTTGGGCTCGTTTTTCCTTTTGCGTCTGTACTGCTTTACGAATTGCGTCCGCGATAGGCAGGCTGGGTATCCACAGCAGGTGGAAGAGCCAGTACTTGGGTTCAAACGGCCCCGTGCCGATGAAGCGCTGCATGAACGGAACATAAACAATCGCCAGGACGATAAGCAATTCACTCACAATGCCATACCAGATCAACTTATTGTTGAACAGCGGGGTCTTGAAAATGGACTGGCGCGTAGACCGCTGCGCGAACAGGTTACCAATCTGTGTAAACACCACCGCTGCCAAAGCCATTGATGTCGCTGCTCTATAAATCGGGCCGCTGGCTGGCAGGTCGACCCACTGACCGGCATACCCATTGGTCCAGTAGTAAAAGTAGAAAGCCGCCATGGCAGCCAGCGCTTGCACCGGTCCGAGGATCAGGTACGCGCGCGCCAGAAGGGACTTGGTAATCAGATGTTCACTGAGTTTCCGTGGGGAACGGTTCATCGTGCCGGCTTCCGGCGGCTCCGCACCCAAAGCCAGCGCCGGGACAATATCGGTGCCCAGGTCGATAGCCAGTACGTGCATGACGTTCAGGGCAATTGGAATGCGCGCCGCTGAAAGGGCGTGCGCGATAAAGGGCACAGCTTCGGGGGTGTTGCTAGTGAAGATGTAGGTAGTGAAGTGCTTGATATTCTCATAAACCGCGCGGCCTTCCTCAATCGCGCTCACGATCGAGCCAAAGTTGTCATCCGTCAGGATCATATCCGCGGCTTCCTTGGCAACATCCGAGCCGGAAATACCCATCGCGACGCCGATATCCGCTTTTTTCAGGGCAGGAGCGTCGTTCACGCCGTCGCCGGTCACCGCGACCACATTGCCAAGCTTCTGGAGCGCGGAGACGACTCTTAATTTGTGTTCTGGGGCAACGCGGGCAAAGATGACCTGCCCGCTTACCGCTTCCACCAGGTCTTCATCGCTCATGGTTTCAAGTTCCACGCCGGTAACCACGCGCAGGTCCTCGCCCTTCACGATGCCAATCCGGCGGGCGATGCTTTCGGCAGTGAGGCCGTAGTCCCCGGTAATCATGATGATGCGGATGCCAGCCTTGTGGCACTTCTCAACGGCTTCCGTGACGTCCACGCGCGGCGGGTCCATCATGGCGACCATGCCAAGGAAGGTCAGGTCAGCCTCGATGGTTTCCACCTGATAATCGTCCAATTCGCGCGGGAGCGTCCGCGCGGCGGCAGCCAGAACGCGCAGCCCCTGGCGGGCAAAATCATCGTTCTGCGCCATGATGAAGCTGATCCAGTCCTGGTTGAGCGGGACAATCTGGTCGCCCACGCGGATTCCCGAGCAAACATCCAAAATTTCGCGGATACCGCCCTTGACGTAAGCCACACGCTCGATGGCACCGTCCACCCGCTGCATGTGAACCACCGTCATACGCTTGCGGCGTGAGTCAAAGGGGAGTTCGGCGATGCTTTGTTCGTTCTGCAAGTCCGCCCGGGCATAGCCTGCTTTTTCAGCCAGGACGAGCAGGGCGGCTTCGGTTGGGTCTCCGAGCACTTTCCAACCGGTTTTTGTCCCGTCTTCCAGCGTTTCAGGCGGGAGCAAACGGGCGGTATTGCATTTCGCCTGGGTCAGGATAACATCATTAATCGCGCCTACAGAGCGAGAGTCCAGGGATGCGCCGTTTTCAGCGAAAGTACCCACCGGTTCGTAGCCAGTGCCGGAAACTGCAATTTCGCGCCCGGCATAGGGCTCGCCTTCACGCGTTGCAGGCACCCACACCGCGCGGACCGTCATTTCATTTTGGGTCAGCGTTCCGGTTTTATCAGTGCAGATAACATTGGTACAGCCCAGGGTCTCCACTGCGGAAAGTTTCTTAATCAAGGCGTTACGTTTCGCCATGCGCTGCGTGCCCATCGCGAGCGCCAGCGTGACGGTCGGCAGCAGCCCTTCCGGAACAAACGCCACGACCATGCCCAATGTAAAAATGAAGCTTTCTATCAGGGGGATTTTTACCAGCACCAGGGCGATGACCAGGAACAGGAGACCAACGCCTACCGCGATGACCGTGACGATCTTGGTAACGTTCTCCATCTCCTTTTGCAGCGGGCTGAGTTCCTCTTTCAGGGACTGTGTAATCTGGGCGATCCGGCCGAAGTTCGTGTTCATGCCGGTGGCGTAGACAATTGCCTTGCCGGAGCCAGCTGCCACGAAAGTGCCCGCGAATATTAGGTTAGGAATATCCGTGCGGGTCATTTGTTCGCCGCTGACAGGCTCCGCGGAGCGATTGACCGGGTGGGACTCACCGGTGAGCGTAGACTGGTTCACGCGCAGGTCGGAGCTGTTCAGCAGGCGGCAGTCCGCTGGGATGCTGTCGCCTTCCTGTAGGAAGATAACGTCCCCGGGTACCAGTTCTTGCGCCAGGACGCTGGTCTCTTCGCCGTTGCGCATCACACGTGAGGTGGATGGAAGGATTTTTTTGAGGGCTTGCGTGGCTTTCTCCGCGCGGAATTCCTGGAAGAAGCTGAAAGCGCCGTTGATGATATTCACTGCCCACACCGCGATGCCCAGCTCAGGCATCCGGGCGACAAACGCGCCGATGCCGGCAACCCACAGCATGATTGCCATGATATGCGTAAAGTTAGCCAGTAACTTGAAGATGAGCGGTTTGCCTTTGACTTCTTTCAGGACGTTCGGGCCGTACACGCTCAAGCGCCGGACGGCTTCGTCCTGGGCCAGGCCTTCGGGCCTGGAACCGAGCTCCTGGTACAGTTGATCAGGCGTCAATTCCTGAATTCGTCGGGTTAATTCCACACTTAACTGCGTTGCTTGTGCTTCCATAAGTTGGTTAATGATAATACTTTCTGAGGAGATGGATGAATTAATCTTTCCGGTTGTTTGCCAATCAGAAATCTTACTCTCATTAAGCGGGTTGTCAAATGGTTTTTGGCTTCCCGGGATGCTTTTCAACCCAGAGTCGGGCCGAATTTACATGGATTTAACAATTCGGGTTAGTTTAGGGCTGAAGGCTTTGTTGAAAAGCCTCCCACTTTTCCTGAAGTTGGGGCAGGAAATACTGTTCAAAATACAGGTTGCCCGGATCGGCTTTGCCGCGCCCCACCTGGTAATGCCCGAATACGTTGGCGGGGTCTATGTGATAGAACCAGAGCAGTGAAACCACCAGGTCGGTGGTTTTGTCAGTGGTTTTTTCGATGGCTTCCGTCATCTCCGGATTTGCCCAGCCTTCTATCAGGGCATTGAAATTGTGCCCGGACATCTCAATATGGATCGAACGGTTGTTGTAGGTTACCCACTCGCCCTGGTCGTTGTACTGCGGGGCGGCGCCGCTGCCGTGCAGCACGCCGTCCGGGTACATTGGCAGCATTTGCAGAATGTCGTATTGGCTGACTGCGAAGTGCACGGAATACCATTCGCCCAAGCCGTGATAAGTGCTTTCTGTACTCCAATCACGCGGCAGGTTCGCGGTTTGTCCATCGGTGTGGATGATGATGAGCTCGGGCACGATAATTTCATCCACGATATCCGCTTCCGGCAGCTGTTTGTACGCGTCCCCAAAGTAAACGCGCTGCCCGTCATCAGCGGTTTCAATGCGCGGTTGGACAGGCAGCAGCGCGAGGGGGTCCGGCGTGGGAGCAAGCGTGGGTGTGGCTGAGGTTTGGGGAGGTGGAGTTTTGGTTGGCGGCGTTGTTGGGCTTGGTAAAGGCGTGTTGGTCGCGCTGGGACTTGGGTTGGGCACTGCGGTTGGTACCAACGTACAGCCAGCCGCTGTCAGCAGCGTGAATAGAAGGTAAATCAGGAGTAACTGCGAAACTTTTCTCATTGACTTTTTTCAGATTAGCGGCAGCTCTAGTTTTAGCAGCCAAGTTGTCCGGTGTGTGCGCCGCCAAGTGTTCTATATAATAATACAACTTAACGCAGAAGCTCCGCCAAAGCCTCACCAAATTCCGAAATGCTGGTTTCCAGCGCGGCATAGCTGCTCCCGACCAGCTCATCGGGCCGCCCGGAAAGAACGATTATCCAAGCCTTGCCCTTGTATTCCAGGATGCCCATATCCGCGACGATGGGCGGTGTTGCGCTGGTGCCGCGTTTATTGTAGAACAAGGCGCCGGGGAGCATTTCGCTGAGCGGGCCAAGGTAGAGACTGTCGTTTTCGGTGCGCACAGCCATCAGACCTAACAAATATTCCCGCATTGGTTCACCCAGAAATTCGCCGGCGTAGAGACCTTCCAGCGCCCGAGCCAGGTCCACCGCAGTCGTCTGGCGGGGGTTCAGGCTGGTATCGACAAGTCCCCAATCCCTGAGGGTTGCGGCGCCAACTTTCAGGTTGCTCGCGTAAATTAACAATGCCGCGGCTGCATCCTCATCGCTTATGACTACCATGTCCGAGAGCAGCCGATCGAGCGTTTTAGTGCCGAAGTTGAGCATCTGCAGGTCCGCGGGGGAAAAGCCCTGGGTTTCCAGACCGTGCAGCACCAGCATTGCCAGCGGTATTTTAATCATGCTGGCGGGGTGAAAAAGCGAGTAGGGGTTGCTTTCATAAACCGGAGCGGCAGCGCCGACTTCTTTAATAATGCCGTTCCAGACTGTGCCTTCAGCCAGCACAGCATCCAGTTTCTGATTAAACTCCGGGAGTGCTGCCAGCCCACCCTTGCGGCGCACAATCATGAAACCGCCATCTCCGCTCAGACCGAGATATTTGGCGTACGCCAATCGGATTGGGTCGGTCAGCTCGTAGAACAAACCTGTTCCGGGTTTGGTCGGGTCGTACAAGACTTCTTCGGTAATCTTGAAACCTTCGCCGCGGTTCAGATTGGTGACGGTGTAAGCCGCGCCGTTTTTATCCACGCGCGTGACCACCAGCATATGGTCAAAGCCGTTGTGTTTGACGTACAGGTACAGCCAGTCGCCGGCTTGCAGCGGATTGGCTGCGAAGTCGTAATCGCGCACGCTTTGGGTGGTTTGGAAATAATCATATTCGCTGGGTGGGAAGTACTCGCGCTTGAGCACTGACATACCGCTGCATGTTCCGCCTTCGCGGGCGCAAAGCAGCCAGATTTCCCGTACGCTGGTGGTAGCCGGCAGAATGCCGCCACTGCGCATAATGGCGATGCTGAGCGGCCCGCAGGCGCTGCGCACGTTTTCGTAAGCGCCGCGGTTGTATTTGATGCTCTTGGCGACCGCGTTTGCTTCTGCGGTGGTGTCTGCAAGGTACTCCAGGCTGGCGCGGTAGAGGCTTTCTTGCAAGGCGCGCACACGTTCCTCGACCGGGTCGAGCGCTTGCGCGGAGGCGGTTGGGGTGGGGCTTAGGCTTGTCAGGGGAGCTTGGGTGGCGGTGAGGATGCTTGTGGGATTGGCTTCCGTCAATACTTCCTGTGCGCTCCCGGCGGCAGCGCTGGTGGGAACGAGTGCCGGAGTGTTGGTTGCAAAACCGGCGGAGGATTTCCCGGCGCTAACGCCCGCGCAGCCCCACAGGAGCGTGAGGATTATTGGGAGGAACAGAATACCGCGCAGGACTTGAGAGCGCGAAGAGGGTGTTGCGTGCTTCATTGGGTTTATTATAACGGCACGGCGGGGTTGCCGTGCGGTTTGAGGCTTTTACCTTCGCATGTAATTCAGAGCGCTTGTAATTGTTGTAGGGCGGCTTGCGACTTTCAAGCCGCCGTTGTCAAATATTGTCGGGTTGAAGAGCGCAACCCGACCTACGGACTATTCCTTCGTCCTCGCGAATCAGTTCTGCGGTCACTGCGAGACCCTTTGCCGAAAGGAATTGTCCTGAAGTATTTGGTTG
>ERZ1645192.925-NODE-925-length-24765-cov-10.911048_pt1 | contig 24765 bp, 25 predicted proteins | sample MGYA00575354_ERZ1645192 | MGnify/ENA primary metagenome ERZ1645192 (study PRJEB40844, sample SAMN11349763) | freshwater sediment metagenome | isolation source: river sediment | host: Sediment | place: India: Faizupur Khadar , New Delhi | collected 2017-02-21 ... | reverse complement strand
AAACGGGTTCGGCGGCGGTTTGGCTTGACAAAGCCAGTAAATCGGGTATTAATTAAACCGACCGGTCGGTATATTATTGCGAGGAGAAATATGCAAACCAAAAAAACATCCCGGGAAAAGATCCTGCAGTCCGCGGTGGAACTGTTTATGGAAGATGGATACGAGGCGGCTTCGGTTAACGATATCTGCAAAAACGCGGGCGTTAGCAAAGGCTCTTTCTATCACTACTTTGAGACAAAACAGGCGCTTTTTTTGACGTTGATGGAGAACTGGTCTTCGCTTACCATGCAGACTGTCTTGAGCGAACCGATTTCACCTGAGAGCAAGGTGGGGGATGTCTTAGTCCAGATGCCATATCGGTTTGAGATTGCTTTTACAGCGGCACCGAAAGGTTTTCCGATGTTGGTTGATTTTTGGCGTCGGGCGATGCATGAACCGGAAATTTGGAAAACAGCCGTGGAGCCATATCGGTATTTTATGGGGTTCTTCAAACAATTCGTCGAAACCGGTCAGACCGATGGCTCCATCCGAAGTGATGTTGAAAGCGGCAAGCTTTCTCGTTTGCTCGTGGCGGCGGCCATGGGATACCTGCTGCAAGCCGCTTTTGATCAGGAGGAAGCTGATTGGGCTGGCCTGACTTCGGAGGGGTTGAAAGTGCTTTTGGAAGGAATTGGAGGTTAATATGAATTTAGTTACTGGTGGGGCAGGGCATCTCGGAAACGTGCTTGTGCGAGCATTGCTTGATAAGGGCGAGAAAGTACGTGTTTTGGTGCTGCCTGGTGAAGATGTTTCTTCGTTGGAAGGGCTTGACTACGAAAAAGTTGAAGGAAACATCCTGGATTACACGCAGCTCTGCACGGCGATGGAGGGGGTGGAGCTGGTCTACCATTTGGCAGCCCTTGTGGCTATCACGTCCGACCAATACGATTTGATGTACAAAGTGAACGTTGAGGGAACGCGTAACGTGATCGCGGCGTGTCGTGAGATGGGCGTGCGGCGGTTGGTTTACACAAGCTCGATCCACGCTCTGGGGCGTCCGGCGGAGGGAACAACGATTGATGAGACGATTCCGTTTGATCAGACCAATCCTTCAGGCGCCTATGATCGTACCAAAGCCATCGCTTCGGCACTGGTGCTGGACGCCACAAAAAATGGTCTGGACGCAGTAATCGTCATGCCAACCGGGGTGATTGGACCCAACGATTTTCGCCGCTCTGAAATGGGGGAGATGCTTTTGAGCTGGATGCAGAAAAAGCCGTCCATCTCGACTGACGGCGGCTATGATTTTGTGGATGTGCGGGATGTTGCTGAGGGGCATATTCTGGCGGCTCGGTATGGACGCAGCGGTGAAACCTATCTGCTTTCGGGGACGCGCGTATCGGTGAAGGATTACCGTCGGCTTGTCCAGGAAGCTGCCGGGATCCACTCGGCAGAAATTATGATTCCTGGATGGTTTGTGAAGTTCATCGCCCCTGTTGCTGAATTTTTCTACAAAATCAGCCATACCCGCCCGAGGATTACAAAGTACGCGATTGAGACTTTGCTGAGCAATTCCAACATTACTTCGCGTAAAGCAGAGACTGAGTTGGGCTACCACAGACGGCAGTTGCATGAGACGGTGGCAGACACGGTTGAATGGTGGCGTGTGTATCACACGCGAATCAAACCCTCGCTCAGAAAAAGCTCGGTTTGATCGTTTCTTTCTACGGTTTTAGTTAGCTTTTGCGTGCCAACAGGACCAGGTCGCCGCTGGACGTTGGCGTGAAAGCATCAGCCCCAAGGTTGCCGAAGAGGCGGATATCCGAGAACCCAAGATCGGTAAGCTCGCGGCTCAAAGCTTCCGAAAAGACGGGCAACAGGTGGGTTGAGGTCAGTTGGACGTGCCAGGGGGCATCAGTTTTTCTGTGAAGGGAGAGGACATTAAACTGGATTTTCCCGTCCGCTTCAAAATCATAAAAACGTAAGAACAGCCATTCGGCTGAGCCTTCTTTTACACTCTGTGGATCCATCCAACGCTTTTTTTCACCCATTACAAGGTCAAAGTTGCGCATTTGCAGCAATAGTAATCCACCGGGACACAGGAGCTGTTTAAAGTCCCGCAGAGCGCGATTTAGGTCGGTTTTGGATGCTACGTGGGGCAGGGAGTTGCCGAGGCATAAAACCGCGTTGAAGGTGCCTGGCTCACGGAAGGTTTCGTTGATACTGCCAAACCCTGCGGTTCGGAAGCTCACTTTGGTTCCCGCCGCGCGGGCGTTGGCGTCGGCGAGACTGACCATTTCGGGGAAAAGGTCCGAACCGCTGACTTGAAAACCGAGTTGCGCGAGGGCGATGGCGTGGTGCCCTGTGCCGCAGGCGGTGTCCATCACCCGGATTTGAGAAACATCCTCTCCCAGGCTGCGGAGTTCTTTTTGGAGGAAGGGGAGTTCGTAAGCCAGACGGCTTTCCCAATTTACGAAGTGGTCGTAGACTGACGCGAGTTTGTCATACATGCTAAGCTCCTTTGAGGGGTTGGCAGTGAGGGCAGAAGTGCGTTCCTCTTTGCGCCACGGTGGTTTTTTGGATTGGTTGCCCGCAGGTTGGGCAGGGGCTGCCGGTTTGTTGGTAGACCTGAAAATGGTTCTGAAAGTCTCCTCCGCGGTAGACCCAGTCGATGCTGGCGCCGTTGTTTTGGATTCCGAGAGCCAGGGTTGCCCGAATGGACTCCAGAAGTTTTGCCGCGTCCTGGAGGGTGAGCGTATCGCTGGACCTCAGGGGGTGGAGGTTGGCTCGGAAAAGGGATTCATCCGTGTAGATGTTCCCTAGTCCTGCCAGAAAATGTTGGTCCAGCAGGAGAGGTTTGATCGCGCGGCTGCGTGTCTTCAGCATTTCGTGAAATCGTTCGGGGGTCAACGCGGGATCATCAGGTTCTGGTCCCAGGCTGGAAAACAAGTTTTGGGTGTCCCGCACGAGCCAGACCCTGCCAAATTTGCGCGTGTCGTTAAAGCTGAGCCGCCAGCCCGAATCAAAGTCCAGAGTCAGACGGTCGTGTTTGTTGAGGGGGCTTTGCGTGGGTTCCACCCTCAAATCGCCGCTCATGCGCAGGTGGATTACCAGGATTGACTCGGTGAGGTTGATCGTGATGTATTTGGCTCTTCGTCCAATGTTTTGGATGGTCTGACCTTGCAGGATTGCCTGGAATGTCTCCGGATCCGGCTCAGCCAGCGTTTTCTGCCAGAGGATGTGAGCGCCAAGGATGGTCTGCCCAATTAAAGACGGGGCACCAGCGGTGCCCCGTTTCAGATTGCTTGTGATGGTCTCAACTTCAGGAAGTTCAGGCACTTCGCTTACTCGTTGAACATTGCCCCGACGCTTGAGCCTTCATTTGCCCGCTTGATTACCTCCGCCAGTAAAGGACCAGTGCTGATGATGGTTAGTCGGTCTCCAAAAAAGGCTTTCTGTTCGGGGGTCATCGGGATCGTGTTGGTGGTGATGAACTGCTTCACAGGCAGCGATGCCAGTCGTTCTGAGGCATTCCCGGAGAGAACGGGATGGATGAACACGACGTATACATCCCGTGCGCCGTTGAGCTTTGCCACCTGGACTGCCTGCACGATTGAGCCGCCGGTATCGATTTCATCATCGATCAGGAGGACATCGCGTCCGTGGACATCGCCGATCAAGTTCAGCGCCTGGGTATGGTCCTTGTTGTCGATGCGGCGTTTTTCGATGAAAGCCAGCGGGATATTCAACGCCTGGGCGTAACGCCTGCCGTGTTTCGCGAAACCGAGATCGGCTGTTAGCAAGACGGGGTTGGTGAGGCGGGGCACAACGGTGAGGAGGTAAGGTTTGAGGATGTGGTAGGCGGAGAGCACATCTCCGGGGATGTCGAAGAAGCCCTGAATTTGACCCGCGTGGAGGTCCATGGTGATATAGCGATCCGCGCCGGCGACTTCCATCATCTGGGCGACGAGCTTGGCGGTGATGGGCACACGAGGTTGGTCTTTTCGGTCTGAACGACCGTAGCACATGTAGGGGAAGACCAAGGTGATGCGACCTGCCGAGTCGAGTTTTAGGGTCTGGGACATGATCAGCAATTCCATCAGGTTGCGGTGGACGGGCATGGATGTGGTTTGGATGATGTAACAATCCTGCCCACGCACTGATGAGTGGAGCTTGACAAAAAGGTTCTCATTAGTGAACTCAATCACATCCCGACCGCAAAGCTCCATGTTGAGATTCTCAGCAACTTCCTGAGCGAGGTCGAGTGAAGCCGAACCAGCAAAAAGGCGGATATTACCATAGAGCAAACTGTGCAGGGTCTTACCAGGGGTCATTTGTATTTTCAATCCTTTCAACGTCTCAGCCAATCCGATTTCAATACGCTCATTACGTGGACATCAATGTAGCGTCCGCGTTTATACTCCGCCTCGCGGAGGGTGCCTTCGTGGACAAACCCGGCTTTCTGATAGGCATTTCTGCCTCTCGGGTTGGTTTCGTACACCCTTAGCCAGATGCGGTTTAGATTTAGTTCCTCAAAGCCATAGCGGCACATCACGCGCATGGTTTCCGTGCCATAGCCTTGATTCCAATATTCTTTTTCACCGATCATAATGCCAATCTCGACGGAACGGGCTTTTTCATCGATCGGGAAGAAAGATGTGTTGCCGATCGCGACCCAGGCGTCGGTTTCGCCTTGCGGATGGACCTCAATGACCAGAACATGCTCATTGATGGGGCGTGTTTTCATTGCCTCGAACCAGGATTCTTCCTCAACCGTCCCCATTGGGGCGTAGACCTCGAGGTTTTCGACAACTTCCGGGTCGTTGATCCAGCGCAGAAACTGCGGGATGTCCGCGCGTTCTGCGGCTCTCAGGCGGATATTTTGACCGTAGAGGTAAGGCATTGGCGCTCCTAAGGTTCCAGCCGGTTTGGTCCCCTGAACAAGTAAACAGCATCCCGGATTGAGGGAAGGTTGAGCATGACCATCAGGAGGCGGCTCAAACCCAACCCAAGACCGCCGTGCGGCGGGCAGCCGTAGCGGAAGAAGTTCAGGTAATTCTGGATCGGCTCAAGGGTCAGACCCTTATCGAGGGCTTGCTGTGCCAGTTTTTCATAGCGGTGTTCACGCTGGGCGCCGGTTGTGATCTCCAAGCCGCGACCGAGCAGGTCGAAGCTCTTCGTTAGGGTGGGGTTATCTTCGTGGAGCATGTGATAGAACGGGCGCACAGTGAAGGGCCAGTCCTTGACGAAAACAAAATCGTGACCCATGTTTTGCTTGACGTATTCACCCAAAGCGCGTTCCGCCCCGGGGTCAAGGTCGCCTTTGCGTTCGGGGGGCAGCTTGTAATCCAGGCCCTTTAGGATTTGATAGGCTTCCGACATGGTCAGGCGTGGGAAGGGCACGGAGGGCACTTCGAAGTCGACGTCGAAATTTTCCTTGATGGCGTCATGGAACCTGGAATCAACTGCCTGGTAAACATATGCCAGCCATTTTTCCGTGAACGCCATGACATCTTCGTGGCTGTCGATCCAGGAGATCTCAAAGTCCACGCCGGTGAACTCGGTCATGTGGCGGGAGGTGAAGGAAGGATCAGCCCGGAAGACGGGTCCGATCTCAAAAATGCGTTCAAAACCGGCTGCCTGCGCCATCTGCTTGTAGAACTGGGGCGACTGGGCGAGGTAGGCGGTTCGGTCGAAGTATTCCACTTTGAAGAGCTCCGCGCCGCTTTCGCTGGGGGTGCCCATGATCTTGGGGGAATGAACTTCGATAAAACCATTTTCAAGCCAATATTCACGCATGGCTTGCTCGGCGCAAGTTTGGATTTCGAAAATCAGGCGGTTGCGTTCGCGGCGAAGGTCCAGATAGCGCCAGTCCATGCGGTAGTCCTGGTCTGGCAGGGTATCGGAAAAGGGTTCGAAAGGCAGGGGAAGCTCCGCGTTGTTCTGAACGGTCAGAGATTCGAGCTGGATTTCGATGCCGCCGAGTTTCACCACCTCGTTTTCGACCACTTTTCCGGTGATGGTTATTGCGGACTCAGTTCCGAGTGTGGAAATGACTTCCGCGAGCTCGGGATTGCCTTTTTTCCAATGAGCAATCTGCACCAAGCCGGTTCTATCGCGGAGGATCAGAAACTGCATGCTTTTTTGATCGCGAAGGGTCTGCAGCCAGCCCTTAAGGGTGACCTCCTGACCGATTTTTGCCTTCAGGTCTTTGATGAAAGTTCTTTCCATTGGTCTTACTCCGATGATTTCAATGTGTTAATGCGATTATACGCCAATAATTCGCGAACTGCCTCATTGGGTGATATTAACCGATTTTGGGCTTGCTCAACCAGGGAATCCACGACTTCGGCGGGAACATTCTGACGAAAATCGTTCAACAATTCAACGATCAGTTGGCGGCGAATGTTTGCCCGGATTGCCGCGCGATCCTTTGCGTGCCACTGCCCACTTTGGCGCAGGTAGTCTGCATGGGAGAGAACGGCGTCGGTCAAATGCTCAATACCCTCAAACTGGCTTGCCACGGTCTTTAGAACAGGCGGAACCCAGTTTTGGGGCTGTGAGACTTCGCCGGGGGAGTTGAGGGTATCCTCCAGGTGATGCCTGGTGATTGCCTTCGAGTAGCCCATTTCGACCATGTTCCGGAGGTGACTTGCGCTTTGGTCGGCGCCTGGTCGGTCGGCTTTATTGACCACGAGGATATCGGCAATTTCCAGGATACCCGCTTTGATTGACTGGATATCATCCCCCATGCCGGGGGTGTCTACAACAATTGTTGTGTGCGCAAGGTTGACGACATCCACTTCGGACTGCCCGGCGCCGACTGTTTCGATCAGGATGAACCCATAGCCGGCAGCGTCAAACACCTGGCTGAGGGCTTCGGTCTGCTCCGCGAGCCCGCCAAGCGCACCGCGGGATGCCATGGAGCGGATGAAGATCTGTTTATCGTCCTGCAAATTGAGCATTCGAACCCGGTCGCCGAGCAGAGCGCCGCCGGTGAAAGGGCTTGAAGGGTCCACCGCAATAATGGCGACTTTTTGGTCGGGCTGCCGCTTACGCAGCTCGCGCGCCAGGGCGTTCACAAGCGTGCTTTTTCCTGAACCAGGCGGACCCGTTACGCCGATTTTCTGGGCGGCACCGGTCTGGAGGAACAGCTCTTCAAGCGCGGCTTTGCCGTTGTTTGTGCCGTCTTCAACCTGGCTCAAAATGCGAGAAAGGGCAAGTCTGTTGCCCTTTCTCAGCGAATCGATAAAATCTGAGGTCATGCCAACGCTTTCGCGCTTACCGCTTCGCGGATATCTTTGCAAACCTGGCGCGTATCGGTGCCCGGTCCATAGATCTTGAACACACCTTGGTCAAGCAGCGGCTGGATGTCGACTTCGGGAATAATCCCGCCTACAAAGACGACCACGTCGGTTTGTCCGTTCGCCCGGACATCCGCCAGAACTTTTGGAACCAGGGCGTTGTGTGCGCCAGAAAGGATGGAAAGACCAATGGCGTCAACATCCTCCTGCAAAGCCGCTTCGGCGATCATTTCGGGGGTTTGGCGCAATCCTGTGTAGATGACTTCCATGCCATCATCCCGCAAAGCGCGAGCCACAACTTTTGCACCGCGGTCGTGACCATCCAACCCGGGTTTGGCAATTAAAACGCGAATCTTTTTCTCGGTCATTGACACTCCTTTTCGTTGTCGTTTAGATTATAACGCCAACCGGAACCTTTTGGGCATATCAGGGCAGCCTGTAGCATCTGCTGGAAGCAGTCAATCTCACACAGGACGACTGTCGCGATACTTTTCGATCCCGTTGATCCGCAGGATTTCGCCGTAGTAGAGCCGGTGGTAGTCTCCGCCGGAGTACTTTTCGTGGATGAAGGGTTCAAGGAAGTGCCGCGGTTGATAATCCGTGAAATATAGCTTGCCGCATTCCACGCTCAGCTCCGCTTCGGCAAAGGTTGGCGAACTCACCAAATCCGCCGCGATGGGGGTTAGCTTGGTTTTGGCAAGCTTGTTTTCATCTCTGCCTGAATGGCTGCCGAGATAGATCAGGTCCGCGCGGTACTCGGGGGGAAAGGCGGTCATCGTGAAATTGTCGAAACGTTCCATGAACTTATGGGTGTAACGGCTGGGACGCACCACAACCAATGCCGTCGGAACGCTCCACATGGTTCCAAAGAGACCCCAACCGATGGTCATGCAGTTAAATTCGCCTTTGGAAAAGTCGCCGCAGGTCAGAAGGACCATCTGACGGTCAAAAAGGTCGTGGGGTTGAACCGAAAACTCGATAGGATCAATTTTGTGTAAATCCATGCATACCTCCGAAGATCTGTCTCTTCCTATTGTAACAAATCCAAGCGCCTTGCCTGTTGTATAATTGCAGCCATGCCTGCCCCAACCAAAACCAACAAGAAAAAACTGAACCTCATCATCCGGTGGGGCGGGACAGTTCTTTCGATTGGCATCATGATTTACCTCCTCAGCCGGGTGGGTTGGGGGGAAGCCTGGCAAACAATCCGGCAAATAACAGCATGGCGAATTCTGCTCGTCTTGCTGTTGGTCTTTGTTTCGCGATTTGCCACTTTTGCCCGCTGGCACACCCTTCTAAAGGATCAGACCCCCACGCTGAGCATGATGGATACCCTCAAGCTCACGTTTGCGGGTCTTTTCGCCTCTAATGTGCTGCCGACTACGATTGGCGGTGACGTGCTGCGGCTGGCTGGGGCAGTGAGGTTGGGGCTCAGCACCAGCCTGGCTGCCGCTTCGCTGGTGGTTGATCGGTTGGTCGGCATGACGGGCATGGCGCTGATGGTGCCTTTTTCTCTGCCGGGGTTGAGTGCCTATCTGCATGGGCGGTCTCTTTCGGCGCAGGCGGGCAGCGCGGCTTTGCCATTCTTCAGCCGCCTCAAGAGGCTGTTTGAAAAGGTGCTGGATGACCTGCGATATTGGTCCAAGCACCCCTTTATTCTGCTTAAGGCGCTTGGTTTCACGCTGGTTCATCAGGCGGCAACTTACTTGATTATCCTGACATTGGTTGAAGGCATGGGAGAAACGCTCGGCATCTGGCAAATCGCCGGAATCTGGAGCCTGACCTATTTCATTACCCTTCTGCCCGTCTCCATCAACGGGCTTGGCTTGCAGGAAGTGACCATCACCAACCTCTTCACCCTGCTTGGGGGTCTCTCGCCTGCCACGAGCATCAGCCTCGCGATCATTTTGCGCCTGGTTTGGCTGGTTGGCAGCCTGCCCGGAGCCTTTTTTATTGGCGATGTGCTGGCTGGAAAATCTCCAGGCGAAATGGAAGAGACGCTGCCTGAGGAAACGCTATGAACCTGGAAGAAACCCAAAAATTTCTTCGCCACTGGCTGTTATTGCTTGGAGCAGCCTGCGTCTGGTTCGCATGGGACAGCCGCTATGTACGCAACATTTGGTTTATGGCGATGGTGGGTGTGGGGGTGGTGTGCGGTATTCTGTTTTTTCTGACAAGGGCACTTAAACCCGGTCTTATTGAAAAAATTCCATCTCCCAAAAGCAAAACAACCATCTGGGCGGCGTTCTCAGTGGTCGCGCTCACGTTAACCGTGCTTTTCTTCACCCTAAAATTTCACATCTTCAACTATGGCAGTGGAAGATTTGCCTTTTCTGTCGGCATTTCAGGGGTTTTCGCGCTGCTATTTTCGAATCAGGGAAAATCCTCCCCGTATCCCGAATTTGCAAAATGCCTGCTGGTTTTTGGCTTATTACACCGCGCGGGGGCATTTGTGCCGGAGATTCAGAGCGGACCTTTTGCGCTGGGTTGGTCGGAAGGCAGCCGGTTCTATAACGCATCGCTCTTTGCTTCGGAGAGCCTTTACGGCGTTCGGCTTCCTTTGCCAGTGCTGCATCCGAGCCGTTACCTGATGCAAGCTCTGCCGTTTTTTGTTGGGATCCGCTCGATCCTCTTCCACCGCATTTGGCAAGTGGCGCTCTGGATTGGAATGACGCTCTGGGGCAGTTGGCTGATGGCAAAAAGATTGGTAACCACGAAGCAGGTTTCGCTTGGCTGGTTGACGGCGCTGCTATTCCTGTTCTTTTTTCAAGGCGCAGTTTATTACCACCTGATGGTGTGCGTGGTTTTGGTTTTGGTGGGCTATAAAAAGGACAAACCTTTCAGGACGGCGGTGTTTGTGGTGCTTGCTTCGGCATGGGCGGGCATTAGCCGCGTGAACTGGATGCCCGTGCCGGGTTTGATGGCAACCGCGATGTACCTTCTGGACTGGCCTTTTGACGGAAAAAAGTGGTTCCGTTACCTGTTAAACCCTGTTATCTGGGTGGTTGGGGGATTTGCCGCGGCGATGCTTGCCAAGCAAGGCTATATTGCCATTTCAGGCGAGAACCCAGCCCTGTTTGACTCCGCTTTTTCTTCCGCGCTGCTTTGGCGCAGGCTGCTGCCAAACGCGACATTCTTCCTCGGCATCTTGCCGGCGATTCTGCTTGTGATGCTTCCTGGAATGGCGCTGCTTTGGCTGAAGTTCCGTCAAAAAAGCCTGCCGGCTATGCACTGGATGCAGTGGTTGGGTTTGGCTGGGATTCTCTTCGTTTTCTTTGCCGGCGGGTTGGTTGTGAGCGTAAAAATTGGCGGTGGGGGTGACCTTCATAACCTCGATGCATTCCTGGTCTTTTGGGCGTTAATTGTGGGAGGGATTCTGGCAAGCAGCCCTAATCCGCAAAAAGCGCAGCCACCGGCATCATCAAGCCAGGCATGGAAGTTTTGGATGGCTGTGGCGGTAATCGTTCCGGTTTTCTTTGCGTTTATGCGGTCAGGATCCTGGTCGTTCGGTTCCGCCCAGGCGCAAGGCGCGGACCTGACCAGTTTCAAGAATGCGATGGCTGTGCTAAAAGAGGAAGGCGGCGATGTTCTGTTCATCTCGGAACGCCAGTTATTGTCTTTTGGAGAGTTGGACCTTCCGGTTGTGGCTGAGTACGAAAAGGTCTTCCTGATGGAAATGGCAATGGGAAACAACCAGGAATATCTCGACCTTTTCCGCCAGAAGTTGAAAGAGCATGCTTTCACGGCGATTGTCAGTGACCCATTATCCACGAATATTCAAGGCAGCAACCGCGGCTTTGCCGATGAAAATAATGCCTGGGTGGAGCAGGTGGTGCTGCCGATGCTGGCTGAGTATGAGGGTGTGCTTTCCTGGCGAAATGGTGAAGTTAACCTGCTGGTTCCCTTGGGAGAGAGCGATTTAATCCAGCAGTTATTGTATTCCCAACAGCCTGGAAATTAAGCTTCCGGTTCGGGGTTGACCACCTCACGGATCGCGTAGGTTTTCTTATCCTGCGATTCGTAATACGTACGCATGACGAGCTCGGCGATCAGCCCTAAAAGCACTGCCAAGAAACCCAGAATAAACATCATCACACTGATCTGAAACCAAGGGGAGCCCAAAACAGACACCGCGGCAACGATCCTGCGGATGGCAAGCCAAAGGAAGAGAGCGACGCTGATGGTCATCAGCCCAAGCCCCACCCCGCCGAAAAGGTAGATTGGTTTTTGAGAGAATTTCATCAGAAATTGAACAGTGAACAGGTCCAGAATGACCTTTACGGTGCGTTCAAGCCCATAGTTTGCCTTGCCGTGCTTGCGCGGGTGGTGACGCACGACTACTTCGCTGATTTTACCGCCCGCTTCTTTCGCGTAGACAGGAATGAATCGGTGCATCTCGCCGTAGAGGTTGATCGATTCCAAAATCTCGCGGCGGTAGGCTTTGAGCGTGCAGCCATAATCGTGCAGGTGAACGCCGGTGCTCGAGGAAATCAGTTTGTTTGCCAGGTGTGAGGGTAGGTTGCGCGTCAGTTGATTATCCTGACGGTCTTTGCGCCAGCCGCTGACAACGTCGTACCCTTTGTTGAGCTCATCGAGAAGGACGGGGATATCTGCCGGATCATTTTGCAGGTCGGCATCCATCAGGATTACGATCTCGCCATTGGATTCGTTAATACCGGCACTGATTGCGGCGGTCTGCCCATAATTACGCCTGAACACGACCATTCGCACTCGATCCGGAGCCTGTTCATGCAACTGGCGGATCACCGCGACGCTCGCGTCGCGGCTGCCGTCATCCACAAAAGTGACATCCCAGTCCATCTCGAGCGGTTGCATGGCAGCAGTGATCTGTTCGAACAGTTCGGGTAGATTCTTTTCTTCGTTATAGACAGGCACGACAATCGAGAGTTTCATGGTTGCTCCGCGTGTAATAATGACTTGCCTGATTATAATGCCTGTCTGAGGCGGAACGGGAAAGTCAGGTATAATTTTTGCGATGAATACGAAAACCGATGAAAGCGTCCTGGGAGGGCACAAACAACCGGAAGATCCGGTTGATCTCGCGCTGCGTCCTTCTGCTTTGGACGAGCTGATCGGGCAGGAGCTGGTCAAGGAAAACCTACGGATTCAAATCCAGGCGACCAGGCAGCGAGGCGAGGCACTTGAACATGTTCTTTTCCACGGACCTCCCGGCTTGGGAAAAACCACCCTCGCGCACATCCTCGCGACGGAGATGGGTGTCAACATTAAAGTTACGTCGGGTCCCGCGATTGAACGGGCGGGCGATCTGGCTGCCATCCTGACCAATCTGCGTGCTGGCGACATTCTCTTCATTGACGAGGTGCACCGTCTGGGGCGGATGGTGGAGGAGGTCCTCTACCCTGCCATGGAAGATTACGCACTGGATATCATCATCGGAAAAGGACCTGCGGCGCGTTCGGTGCGCCTTAAGCTGCCGCGGTTTACTGTTGTTGGCGCGACAACCCGACTGGCTCTGCTTAGCGCCCCGCTCAGGGCACGATTTGGAGCGGTTTATCGTCTGGATTATTACGACTCAAAAGCTCTCTCCGATATCGTTCGCCGGGGTGCCCGTTTGTTGAACGTCCCTTGCGAAGAAGACGGAATTCTCGAGATCGCCCGGCGGGCACGCGGCACGCCGCGCATCGCGCTGCGAATGCTGCGCCGCGTGCGAGACTATGCCGAGGTAAAAGCCGGTGGTCACATCACGGCGGAAGTGGCTGAGGCAGGGCTTAGCATGATGAATATTGATGGAGTTGGCCTGGACGACATGGACAGGCGCATTCTTCTGACCATTATCGAGAAGTACAATGGCGGACCTGTTGGCCTGAACACAATTTCCGCCTCGGTAAGCGAGGAGCCTGACACCATCATGGATGTCGTTGAGCCCTACCTGCTGCAGCTTGGCTTTATTGACCGAACCGCCCAGGGGCGTGTGGCGACCAAAGCGGCGTATGATCACCTCGGAAAAACGTATGTGCCATCCGTTGGGCAGCCTGACCTTTTTAACGACGCAGGCTGATCACTTTCCATGAAAACCGAAGATTTTTCCTACGACCTGCCCGCGGCGTTTATCGCCCAGACTCCCGCTGAGCCGCGCGACCATTCACGCCTGATGGTGCTGGATCGTGCGGATGGGCAAATCAGCCATCGGAGTTTCTTTGAAATCGGTGAGTTTCTGCGAGCTGGCGACCTGTTGGTGGTCAATGAGACGCGCGTTTTCCCTGCCAGGTTTTATGGAACCAAACTACCCGGCGGTGGTAAAGTGGAGATTCTGCTGCTAAAAAAGATTGATGAGCTCTGCTGGGAGTGCCTGGTGGGGGGCAGCGGGCTGAAACCGGGGCGGAAGATTCAGGTTACCGGAGGTCCTACAGCAGAGGTGGCTGAGGACCTTGGCGAGTCCCGGAGGCTTGTGCGGTTCACGGAGCCGATTGAAGGTGCTTTCGACAGCGCGGGGCATATGCCCCTGCCGCCGTATATCCGCGCCTACAAGGGCGATCCCGAACGCTATCAAACCGTTTTTAATAAAACTGTGGGTTCCGCCGCGGCGCCAACCGCCGGGCTGCACTTCACCCCCGAGCTGCTCGAAAAATTGCGGTACCAAGGGGTTCGCCTCGCCAAAATTGACCTTCATGTCGGGTTGGATACCTTCGCGCCGGTCACGGAAGACGACCCGCAAACCCACCAAATCCATAAGGAGTGGTGCTCCATCAGCACGGAAACCGCCGACATGATCAACCAAACCCGCCAAAACGGGGGAAGGGTAATCGCGGTGGGAACGACCTCAGTGCGCACGCTCGAAAGCGCGGCTGCGCATAGCCAGGATGGCTTGCTGCAGCCGTGGAAGGGCGACACAAGCCTGTTTATCCTGCCGGGCTATCAGTTTAATGTGGTTGATGCCATGATCACGAACTTTCACCTCCCAAAATCCACTCTTTTAATGTTGGTCAGTGCCTTCGCGGGCAGGGAGACAATGCTCGGTGCCTACGAAGTTGCCAAAGCGGAAGAATATCGCTTCTTTTCCTTTGGCGACGCGATGTTATTGCTCTGAGGCAAGACTTTAATCTTTTTCTTATATCCATCCGTTAAACTAATATCCTGGAACACTAATTGCAACATAGTTTCTGTTGCATAGATCACAAAAAATGAGGAAAAGCATACTATGATGCGTTTTGATAAATTTTCTGAGCGTGCTCAGGATGTGGCTGCACGTGCAGCTGAGATCATCCAACGGTACGGTCATAACCAAATCGACTCTGAGCATATCCTTTTGGCGCTGATTGAGCAGCCTGATGGAACAGTTTCGCAGTTGATTGAGATGGGGAAGGTCGAGCCTGCCGTAATTGCGGACAGGCTGGATGTAATCCTGCGAACCACGCCAAAAGCTAATATCTTTGGAGGTCCAGCCGGGCAGGTCTTTTTGACTCCGCGGGTAAAGATGGTGGTGGACTTAGCCAAAACCGAAGCCAACCGCCTCGGCGATGAATACATTTCAACCGAACATCTCTTTCTCGCGCTGCTTTCAGAGAAAAATACCCAACTCGCCCGCATGCTGGATGAATTCGGTCTCTCTCGCCAGAATGTTTTTGAGAACGTTCTTGAGCTGCGAGGCAATAAAAAACCCACTGGTGGGAAATTCGAAACCCGTTACAAGACGCTTGAGAAATATTCCCGCAACCTGACACAAGCCGCGAAGGAGGGAAAGCTGGACCCGGTTTATGGGCGTGAATCTGAAATCATGCGCGTAATCCAGGTGCTCTCCCGCCGCACCAAGAACAACCCGGTTTTAATTGGCGGCGCGGGTGTTGGGAAGACAGCGATTGTTGAGGGGCTTGCGCAAAAAATTGCTAATGATGACGTGCCTGAGATTCTGGCAGACAAGTTGGTTGTTTCGCTTGACCTGGGAGCCATGGTTGCCGGAACTCGGTTCAGAGGAGAGTTCGAGGAACGCCTGAAGAACACCATCGAAGAGATCCAGGAATCCGACGGTGAGGTCATTTTGTTCATCGATGAGCTGCATACCGTGGTTGGGGCTGGAGCCGCGCAAGGCGCCATGGACGCCTCCAACATGCTCAAACCAGCTCTGGCGCGCGGCGATTTGCAGTGTATCGGCGCGACAACCAGCGATGAGTACCATAAATACATCGAAAAAGATGCCGCGCTTGAACGGCGATTCGCGCCAATTTATGTTGAGGAGCCGAGCATTGAGGATACCGTGCGGATGCTGCGCAGCCTGCGGGACAGATATGAAGCCCACCACAACGTGGTGCTTTCCGACGGAGCGCTTGAGGCTGCCGCCAAACTCTCCGCGCGGTATATGACCGGACGGCGTCTGCCCGACAAGGCGATTGACCTGATGGACGAGGCGGCTGCCAAGCTGCGCGTAGCCTTGTATTCGATGCCAGATGATCTCAAGCAGGAGAAGAAGGAAATTGACCGACTATCCGCCGAAGAAGAACAAGCCGGCGTGGAGCGCGACTATGAACGCGCGGTCAAGCTCAAGGCGGAAAGGTTGCGGCTTGAAGAGGAATTTAAGGAAAAACGGGGCGTTTGGGAAGCAGAACATAAGCTGGATGATATTGTCGATCCGGATGATATCGCCGCGGTTATTCACCAGTGGACCGGTATTCCGGTGACACAGCTTCTTGAGTCGGAATCGCAAAAACTGCTCGAGATGGAAAGCCGCCTGCATGACCGAATCGTGGGGCAGGATAACGCCATCCACGCCATTTCTGACGCGATCCGACGGGGGCGTTCGGGGTTGAAGGACCCCAATCGTCCGATCGGTTCGTTCATCTTCATTGGGCCATCTGGCGTTGGGAAGACGGAGCTGGCAAAGGCGTTGGCGGAATTCCTCTTTGACGACGAGGATGCTTTGGTTCGGGTGGACATGAGCGAATATCGCGAGCAGCACACCGTTTCACGTCTGTTTGGCGCGCCTCCTGGCTATGTGGGCTACGAGGAAGGCGGACAGCTTACCGAAGCGATTCGCCGCCGCCCATACCGTGTTGTGCTATTCGACGAGATTGAAAAAGCGCATCCTGAGGTTTGGAACTCGCTACTGCAGATCCTCGATGATGGTCGGCTAACGGATGGACAGGGCAGGGTGGTGGATTTCAAGAATACCGTTCTGATTATGACCAGCAACCTGGGGACGGAATACGTGAAAAGCAGCGGTTCGCTCGGCTTCCTTGCAAAGGATGACTCTGACGATGTTAAGGCTTCGCACGAAAAGATCGAAAAAGCCCTCAAGGATGCCTTCAGACCGGAATTCCTGAACCGGATTGATGAAATCATCACCTTCTCGGCTTTGACCAGGGAGGATGTGCTTGAGATTGTTGACCTTCAAATCAAGGAAATCATTCAACGCACTGAAGAATATCGTTTTGGGCTGGTGGTGGATGCTTCGGCGAAGGAGTGGCTGGCAGACCAGGGCTTTGACCCATTAATGGGAGCCCGACCGTTGAAACGCGCTTTGCAGAAGTTTGTTGAAAGCCCGCTGGCGATTAAGCTGCTGGAAGGCGGTTTGCAATCCGGCTCTTCCGTCCACATCTTCCACCAGGAAGGTAAGGACGAGCTAAGTTTCGAGACGATTGTGCCAAACCATGTTGGGGCGGAAGCAGGATAAGACTACGTTGAGAAGCGGTCCGAAATCGCGGACCGCTTCTCGTTTTTAGAACACGACCATGAGCGAACAAACACAAACCATCCTTAACCTGCTGCGCGAAGTCCCACTTTTTAGTGGGGTTTCTATTGAAGCATTGGAAGGGTTGGTTGATGAGTTTGTTTTGGTTGAACTGCCCGAGGGCGAATCGCTTTACCGAAACGAAGAGGAAACCGACGGTTTGTTTGTGGTCGATTCCGGTCAGCTCGGGCTGCTTGATGGGCAGGGCAGGCAGGTTGAGGTTGTAAGACGGGCTGAGGTCGTTGGAAAAGAAGCGCTAAACTACCTGCCGGTGCGTCAGAACACGGCGATCACACTGACTGACGCGCGGGTCTTCTTCCTGCCGAATCAGCAGGTAAACGCGTTGTACGCGGATGTGCCGGCTTTCAAAGAAACCGCGTCCGTCCTTTTTAACAGCAGCCGGCTTGCTTCTGAAACCCCGATGACCTGGCTTGAACCGGGTGAGAAAATCCACCTGATGGCGCGTAAGCACCCGGTTTTTCTCTTGTTTCGCGCCATCCCACCTATTGTTGCGTTTGGCGCGGTTTGGGTTTTGATGATGTTCGTCAGCTCAGTCAACGCCTTTTGGTCCTTAGCCGGGTTGGTGGCTGGCTTTCTCTTTTGTCTGCTTTGGCTGGTCTGGAATGTTAATAACTGGGCGAACGATTTTTACCTGATTACATCCCGCAGAATGGTTTGGGTGGAGCATGTCACCGGGTTTTACGACAGCCGGCAGGAAGCCCCGCTCAGCACGTTGATATCGGTCGGCATAAAAACTTCTCAACTGGGCTATTTACTGGGATTTTCGGACGTGATTGTCCGCACTTATATAGGCGATATTCGCTTTGAGCGGGTTGCCCACGCCCGCACGATCGGCAAGCTGATCGAGACTAACTGGGCACGTGGAAAGCGTGCCGATGTTGACCTGGACGCTAGGGAGATTCGCAAAGCGCTGCGCCAGAAATTTGGAAAGGACGCTGAAGAAATCACCGCCAAAGACCTGCAAGAGGAGCTCGGCACGGTCAATCCTGCGCCAAAAGAAATCAATTTCTTCCAGTGGCTGTTCAGGGATTTTGTCCGGGTGCGGCACGACGTTGGGGGCACGATTACCTACCGAAAACACTGGCTGATTCTGCTGCAAAAGCTCCTTCTGCCTTTGATGGTTCTGGTTCTTTCTGTTATCTTTGTAGTTGCAATTCTCACCCGAAATCTAACACAGGTGGACTATACCATGGGGTTGGTGGCGGGATATTTCATGATTTTTGTTGCCGCGGGGATGCTGATTTATCAATATTTAGACTGGCGCAACGACTTGTTTCAGTTGACTGCCAACCAGGTTATCGACCTGGACCGCAGGCCGTTCGGGCGTGAGTCGCGCCGTTCTGCTCCGCTTGAAAATATCCTGAGCATCGAATATGAACGGCGGGGTTTCATACCCATGCTTTTTAATTACGGAACAGTCTATATCACCGTTGGCAACACCCAATTAACTTTCAACGATGTCTATCAGCCTTCGGTAGTTCAACAGGACATCTTCACCAGGATGGAGAAGCATGCCAAGGAACGGGACGATCGTAACACCATGCTCGAACGGGAACATGTTGCCCAATGGTTCAAAATCTTCCAGGAAGAAGCCGAAAAAGGCTTAACCATCTCTTCACAGACCGAAATCACCCATGCTGTTTCACCGATCAAGCAGCTATAAGGGGCAGTTGCTTGCCCGGATATGGGACATAAAAAACAGACACCCGAACCCTCAGGTGTCTGTTTTTTGTAAGTGATTTTATCGTTCTATAACGATCAGCTCATCGACGCTGACTCCTGCCTTTTAGCTGAGTTAGAGACCAAGCGCAGCAGCGACACCCAGACCATAAGCGGGGTCAGCTTTTGAGCAGTTTTCGATATGGCGGCGCTTGATGAATTCAGGCGCGTCACCCATGGCGCGGGCGGTGTTCTCGAAGAGAACTTGCTGCTGCTCCTTGCTCATCAGGCGGAAAAGCTTTCCGGGTTGGGTGTAGTAATCATCATCATCCTCACGGAAATTCCAACTGTCCACAGCGCCAAACACATCCAGCGGCGGCTCTTTAAACTCAGGCTGTTCCTGCCAGACGCCGAAGCTGTTGGGGTGGTAGCCCAGGGTTGAGCCGTGATTGCCATCCACCCGCATCTGACCGTCGCGGTGGGAGGCGTTGGCGGGCGCATTCTTTGGGGCGTTCACCGGGATCTGATGGTGGTTGACGCCAAGGCGATAGCGATGCGCGTCGCCGTAGGAGAAGAGGCGTCCCTGAAGCATTTTGTCCGGCGAGAAACCAATGCCCGGAACGATAGCGGCAGGGGTGAAGGCAGCCTGTTCCACATCCTGGAAGTAATTTTCCGGGTTGCGGTTGAGCTCCATGATGCCGACTTCAATCAGAGGGAAGTCGCCGTGATACCAGACTTTGGTCAGATCGAAAGGATTGTAGGGCATGGCTTTTGCCTGCTCCTGGGTCATCACCTGGATGTACAACTTCCAGCGGGGGAAATCGCCGCGGTCGATGGAATCAAGCAGGTCACGCTGGAAATTCTCGCGATCTTTCGCGACAATCTCTTCGGCTTCCGCGTCGGTCAGGTTTTGGATGCCCTGTTGGGTTACCCAGTGGAATTTGACCCAGACGCGTTCGTTTTGGGCGTTGATCATGCTGTAGGCATGGCTGCTGAAGCCGTGCATGTGTCGGTAGGAACGCGGAATGCCGCGTTCGCTCATGGTAATGGTGATCTGATGCAGCGCTTCGGGGAGGGAAGTCCAAAAATCCCAGTTATTGGTGGCTGAACGCATATTGGTGCGTGGGTCGCGCTTGACCGCGCGGTTGAGGTCCGGGAAGAAATGGGGGTCGCGCAGGAAGAACACAGGCGTGTTGTTCCCGACCAGGTCCCAGTTGCCTTCTTCAGTGTAGAACTTGGTGGCAAAACCGCGGATGTCGCGTTCGGCGTCGGCTGCGCCGCGTTCACCGGCAACGGTGGAGAAACGCACAAAAACTTCGGTTTCTTTGCCCACCTGCTCAAACACTTTGGCTCGTGAGTAGCGGGTGATATCGTTTGTGACGGTGAATTTGCCAAACGCTCCGGAGCCTTTGGCGTGCATGCGGCGTTCGGGGATCACTTCGCGGTCGAAGTGAGCTAATTTTTCGAGATACCAGACATCCTGCATCATCATCGGTCCGCGGGGACCGGCTGTGATGGCGTTCTCGTTGTCCGGCACTGGAGCGCCAGCGGCTGTTGTAAGTTTCTTGTTGTCAGTCATTTTAAAAAATCCTTTCTTTACCTTGATGGTTGGTTATATGTAGAATAGTTATTTATAGAGAATTATTATCTCTAACGAGAAAAAAAAATTAAACATCGGTCACTTGCTGGCATTTTGGGCAAAGACCATAAAAAACCTGCTGCTGTTGCTGGACTTTGAAGCCGTACACGTCCTCAATTTGTTGGTTGATGGTTAGCATGGAAGGCAGGGCATCGCCATCGATAATCTGACCGCAGCGGGTGCAGATCAGATGGGGGTGTTGGAAGGGTTTGTTGCCGTCATAGCGACTCTGACCATGTAGGTCGATCTCGAGGATTTCATTGTCCTGTTTGAGCAGGGCGATGGTTTTATAAACGGTCGCCAGACTGACCGTTGGGAACTGCAACCGCAGCCGCTCATATAGCTGAGCCGCGGAGGGATGACCTTCGGATTCGGCGATTAGGTGAAGCAGTCCAATCCGGTGGGATGTGATTCGGCAACCGCGTTCGCGCAGCTTGGCGAGCATCTTTTGGTAACGGAGTTCGGGGTCGGTCTTATTATTGATAATCATTATCTTTAGCTAACGGTTATTATATAATGACAGGAGATCACATGTCAAGAGGCAAAAACGTTGATTCACCGAGCGGCAGACTCTTTTTGCCATCGGACTGCGCCGGACACACGCCAACTGATGCATCAGTTTGAATCCTCATATGCGTTAAGGTAGAATATTGAAAACAGTAATTGGAGATTTATGGCAATTTTAGACATTGTGACCTTTCCGGAGCCATCTCTAAGGCTCAAGGCAAAACAGGTCACCAAATTTGATTCTGAGCTGCAAACATTGGTTGAATCGATGTTTGAGACAATGCGTGATGCCCCTGGCGTGGGGCTGGCGGCGCCACAAATTGGTCAGTCGCTGCGACTGGTGGTGGTTGAATACACCGATGATGAGGATGAGAACGCCAGACCAAAGAAGTATGTGTTGGTCAATCCGGAGATTGTTAAGCGGTCCGAAGAAATGGTTACCGATATTGAAGGCTGCCTGTCTCTGCCGGGTTTGGCAGGTACGGTCGAACGGCATGAGGCGGTCACGATAAAGGCAAAAAATCGTTTTGGTAAACCGTTGAAAATCGAAGCTGAAGGTTGGCTCGCGCGGATCTTCCAGCACGAGATCGATCATCTCGACGGTGTCCTGTATATCGACCGGGCTGAAGAAGTGTTTGAACCCACACCTGAGGAAGCAGCACAGATCAAGGATTAATGTACCTCACCCGACTTTCGCTGACGAACTACCGAATTTTCTCCCGCCTGGAACTGGACTTCCCCAGGCGGGTAGTTTTATTCACCGGGCAGAACGCGCAAGGAAAGACTTCGATTCTCGAGGCTGTTGGCTACCTGGCTAATTTCTCTTCTTTTTCGGCTGCTAATGACCGCCAGTTGATGAATTTTAATACCCCCAGCGAACCAATAATGGTTGCACGTCTGCTTGGGGAGTTTCACCGCGAGGGAAGGCAGCACTCGATTGAAGTTCGCCTGATACAGGACGCGGCATCAAGCCCATCCACGCCGCGTTTTTCCAAGCAGGTGCTGCTCGATGGCGTGAAAAAACGCGTTTCTGAAGTTTATGGTCAGTTCAACGCGGTCACATTCCTGCCCCAGATGTCAAGGGTCATCGAAGGCACTCCTGCCGACAGGCGCCAGTATTTTGATGAGATTCTTTCACAGGTGGAGCCTGGATATTCGCGCCACCTGAGCGCCTATTCCAAAGCCCTGACCCAGCGCAACGCACTGCTTAAGACCCTCGCGGAAGCTGGAGGCAACCGAAACCAGTTGGAACCTTGGGATGAGCTGCTCGCAAGGCACGGAGCGGCTATTATGCGGGCTCGCATCCTGGCTTTGGCGGCGCTTGAAAAACAGGCGATTCCGATTCATCAGCAGTTGACGCGTGACCTCGAGATTCTGCAATTTCACTATCAGCCTTCCTACGAGCCGCTCAAAAAACCCGCCGGGCAGTTGGCGCTGCGTTTGCAGACCAATCTGGACCGCACGGGCATCAGCTCAGATGAACTGGAGCGCGGGCTGTTGGCTGCCTTGAAGCAAAACTCCCATGCGGACATACAACGGGGACAAACCACCATCGGTCCCCACCGCGACGAGGTTCGCTTTTTGAGCAATCAGGTTGACCTGGGCGATTTCGGTTCCCGGGGTCAAACCCGCACAGCTTTGCTCTCGCTCAAGTTTGCGGAGGTGGGCTGGATGAAGCAGCGCACGGGTGAGTGGCCTGTTTTGCTGCTGGATGAAATAATGGCGGAGCTTGACCCGCAGCGGCGCAAAGATCTTCTGGGAGTGGTTGGTCAGGTGGAACAGGCGTTTCTCACTGCCACGGATCTCGATATGTTCCCATCTGATTTCGTGCGGGATCACGAGGTTTGGCAGGTAAGCCAAGGGATCGTGACACGACCATGAACCGCAGACCGATTTCCAGGCTTCTTCTCCCGCGGGTGATGATCCTCGCGGTCCTGGTGATCAATTTGCAGTGCGCTTTAGCCTTCATTGTTAATCCATTGGCGTATGCGGCATCGTTTGAGCTTGTGGGTGAGCCCGGACGCGCGGCAGTAATTGGGATTGGCATCCTATTCCTTATGTGGCAGGTGCCGTATGTTTTCGCGCTTTTGCACCCCAAAAAAAACTATCGCTCTTTGGTGGAAGCGGTGCTGATGCAGGCAATTGGGTTGGTAGGGGAGTGGTTTTTGCTGCGGTCTGTTCCAGCGGCAAATGCGATGCTGCGGGGGGCTATTCGCAGGTTCGTCCTCTTTGATGCCGCGGGTTTGCTTTTATTGCTGCTTGCCGCATTGTTCACCCATCACTTCATAAAATCTGATTTCGGAGAGACTCATGCTGACTGACCTTTTGTTGAAAAACCGATCCTACCGCCGGTTCGATGAATCCGTTCCGGTAAGCGAATCCGACCTGCGAACGTTGGTTGATGCCGCGAGATACTGCCCCTCGGCAGCCAACCGTCAGTTATTGAAGTATCGCCTTGTTTACGAACCGGCTGAGAATGAAAAGGTTTTTGCGTGCCTCAAGTTTGCGGCATACCTGCAGGACTGGTCGGGACCGGCTGAGGGGGAACGACCAACGGCTTATATCGTTGTGTTGGGCGATGAAAGTATCTACAAATTCTCGGAAGTGGACGCGGGGATTGCCATGCAGACGATCCTGCTGCGCGCGACCGAGCTGGGGTTTGGGGGATGTATTCTGGCATCTGTCCAGCGTGATAACCTGCGAAGAGCTTTAGCTTTGGATGAGCGGTTTCATATCGGTTATGTGGTCGCGCTGGGGAAACCCGCTGAGGTATCCCTGATTGAGCCGCTTGAGCAGAGCGGCAGCATCAAATATTACAGGGATGCCAACGGCATCCATCACGTTCCCAAGCGCAGCCTGGAAGACTTGATCGTCTGATTTTTCGGGTTTACTTGCGTTGGTCGCTGCCCTGCGAAACCAGCCCCATGCAGAGCGACTGGGCTTCAAAGGTCAGGTTTTTTTGCGTTCGGTTCAGCACCTCAAAGCTCCAGCCGAGCGGTGTCGGTCTGGAGGCGGTCACAACCAGACCGTTTGGAGCTTTGTAACCACCGCTGAACGTGGGGGTGTTGCAACTCAGCTCAACCAGCTGGCTTTTCCCGGCTGGAATCACAACCGACTTGGTGGCTGGCGACAGAGAAGGCAGATTATTTGCTCCAACAAGGCACTGCGCATAGGCATTTATGGTTTGCTTGCCGCGTCCCTGGTTTAAGACTAAGAACACCCACTCACCGCCAACCAGCCGCGACTCGAGCACCTGGAGATTAGGGGCTTTGGATATATCGTAACCACCGCTGATAACGGTTCCGGTAGTCTGACAGGAAAGTTTCAGAGAGGCAATACTCTTCCCATCCACAATTTGCTCGATGCTTGCAGTTTGGATCTTTCCGGCGTAGCCTGAAAGGCAGTTGACGTAGACCGTCACAGCTTTTTTGGTTTTGGTTTGGTTGCTCAGCGTAACCTGCCAGCCATTAGATATAGGCTCGCTTGCCAAAATCAGCAGATCATCATCTGCTTCATACCCGCCAGAGACTGCGAAACCATCCGTGGAGCCACATACAGCCGAGAATGTCTGGGTCTTTCCGGAATCCACCTTGAACGCCACCTTCACCTGCTGAAGGCTGAAGGGCATGTTGGTTGGGGTGGAGGTCGGGCCGTTTGTTGGGGCGGCGGTTGGCGTGTTGGTGGGCTCGTCTGGAGGTGTGGTGGAGGTCGGTGTGTTCGTGGCAGTGGGGGAGGGATCGGTTGACCCGGCTGATGTCGCGGTCGATGTTGGAGTGAAAGTTGGGGTGCTGGTTGAGGTTGCTGTTGAGGTCTGAGTAACCGTTACAGTGGAAGTGGCTGTGTGGGTGGGGGTGCGGGTGGGCGTGGCTGTGGACGTGGGGGTGATGGTGGAGGGTGCCGTGCCCGTGGGTGGGTGGGTTGGCGTGGGAGAAGGAAGGCGGCGGTGGTAGTAC
>ERZ1645192.923-NODE-923-length-24785-cov-10.012616_pt1 | contig 24785 bp, 19 predicted proteins | sample MGYA00575354_ERZ1645192 | MGnify/ENA primary metagenome ERZ1645192 (study PRJEB40844, sample SAMN11349763) | freshwater sediment metagenome | isolation source: river sediment | host: Sediment | place: India: Faizupur Khadar , New Delhi | collected 2017-02-21 ... | reverse complement strand
TCTCCGACTGTGTCGCCTCCTACTTTCCCGAGTTCAAGCGGGTCGGGCTGGAGATGATCACCGCCCAGGGCGGCATCTTCGGTTGGGTCTCCAGCGGCGATGCGCTGATCGCTGCGCTCGGTTGAGCGGGGCGGTCCATGCTGCCAGCCCTCTGCATCGGCCACCGTGTGGAACTGGCCCGACCCCAGGCCGGCTGCGTCCATTCATGCTTCGAAGGGGCCGTCAATCTGCTGATCGAGGGGAATCTTTGGAGCCTGCTCGATGGCGCGCGCAGTGATCTGCCGTTTGGCATTCGTCTGGCGACCGGCACCGCACCCGGTCGACTGGAATTGCGGGTGGGGCAGCCGGTTCAGGCGAAAGCCGGCTATCTGGGTGTTGGACCGCTGACCATCGACTGCCGCATGGCCATGCGCTGGTGGCCGAGGGGCTGGTCGGCGCCGACGGCGGGCTTGGCGGCGCGGCTCGATCGGGTCGAGCGGATCGCCGCGCCGCGCGCCTGGCGCGATTCCGCAGAGATGGCCGTCGCCGTGACCGAGGCGCTGCTGCGGCGCGGACCGGGCGCGGCGGCCATGCTCTCCGGCACGGTGGGTCGGGTCGTGGGACGTGGACCGGGGCTGACGCCGGCCGGAGATGACGTGCTGGTCGGCATCCTCACCGTGCTCGGCAGCACAGCGGCCAGGCCGATGGGTGCGTCGCTGCGGGCCCGGCTGGTCGCGGCGCTGCGGCCGTGGCTCGGGACGACCGGCGACATCAGTCGACAGCTGCTGCAACAGGTGATGCAGGGCTCACCGGGCCGTGCGCTGCATGAGCTGGGGCAGGCGGTGGTCGAAGGCATGGACGAAGCGGCGATGCAGAGTGCGCTGGAGCGGCTGCTCGACAGCGGCGGCAGCTCCGGTGCCGACGGCTGCATCGGTCTGATCGCCGCCTGCCGGCGGTTGTGGCTGCCGGCCGAGCGGGCAATCGCATGAACAGCGCTTCGCGTTACTACGCCAACCGCTACCAGGATTCGGTGGCGTTGATGAAGCTCTCCGCCCAGGTGATGGCGATGCCCGGCGTCGAACTCGCTGCGGTGGTGATGGCCTCGGCCGGCAACATCGACACCCTGGCGGCGGCTGGTCTGGGCCGGTTCGAGGTGCGGCCCAATGACATCATCGTCGTGGTGAAGGGCAGCGAAGCGGGTTGCGCTGCGGCGCTCGAGCGGGCCGATGCACTGCTGACGGCGCCTGCCGAATCGGCGCCACAGGAGGAGGGCAGCGTGCCGCTGCCGATCACCAGCCTGCACGGGGCAGTGCGTCGTGATCCGGGCCACAATCTGGCGCTGGTGTCGGTGCCCGGCGATTACGCCGCGGCCGAGGCGATGAAGGCGCTGCGTCTGGGCATGGATGTGATGCTCTTCAGCGACAACGTCCCGCCCGCGGCCGAACTGACACTGAAACACTATGCGCGACGGCACGATCTGCTGGTGATGGGGCCCGACTGCGGCACCGCCATCATCAACGGCATTCCGCTCGGCTTTGCCAATGTGGTGCGCCGCGGGCCGATCGGCGCGGTCGGCGCTTCGGGCACCGGGTTGCAGGAGGTGACGTCACGCATCCATCGGTTGGGTTCGGGCATCTCGCAGGCGATCGGCACCGGTGGCCATGATCTGTCGGCCGAGATCGGCGGCATCTCGATGTTGCAGGGGTTGCAGGCACTGACGGATGACCCGGCCACCCGCGTGATCGTGCTGGTCTCCAAACCACCGGCGCCGGCGGTGGCCGAGGTGGTGCTCGCCGCCGCCGAGGCCTGCAGCAAACCGGTCGTCGTCATCTTTCTCGGCGTCGACCCGCGTTCGCTCACCCGCCAGGGGGTGCATGGCGCCAGCACGCTGGCCGAGGCGGCCGACCTGGCCGTCACCCTGGCGCAGGGCGAGATGCCGGCAGCAGCGCCGCCATCGATCCCGGTCGAGCTGCTGCATCGGTTCGGGGCACTCTGCCGGTCGATGGCACCGACACAGCGCCATCTGCGTGCACTCTTCTGCGGTGGCACCTTCTGTTTCGAAGCGCAGCTGCTGCATGCGGCGGCTGGCATCGCGGTCGCTTCCAATGTGTCGACTGCGGGCAATCCACAGTTGGAGCAGGCCCGGATCGGCCCCGGCCACAGCATGGTTGACCTGGGTGATGACCTGTTCACCCGGGGTCGCCCCCATCCGATGATCGACCCGGTGCTGCGCGACAGTCGGCTGCTGCAGGAGGCGGACGATCCGACGACGGCAGTGATTCTGTTCGATGTGGTGCTCGGCCATGGCGCGGCGGCCGATCCACTGACGGGCCTGCTCGGCGCCATCGAACAGGCCCGGAGCAGGGCGCTGGCGGCCGGTCGGCGGCTGCTGTTCATCGCCCATGTCTGCGGCACCGACCAGGATCCGCAGAACCGATCGGCGGTGGTGGCGGCACTGCGTGCAGCGGAGGTCTTCGTGGCCGACTCCAGTGCCGAGGCGGCGCTCTGGTCGGTGGCCGTTCTACGCGACTGTCTGGGGGGTGCTGCATGAAGTCACTGTTCCAGCAGCCGCTGAAGGTGGCGAACGTCGGCTTGCCGGCGTTTGCCGAAAACATCGCCGCCGCCGGCGGTGCGGTCACCCAGTTGCGCTGGGCGCCGCCGGCCGGCGCGGATGCCGACCTCGGCTGGCGGCTGGCCATGCTGATCGGCGATCCGCGCGTCGAGCAGGCCAACCGCACCGCCTATGCGCGTTATCTCGCGGCGCGGCCGCGGCTGGTCGATCTGCAACTGGCGCGCGATGCCATTGCCGCGCTGGGCGGCGGGGAGCGGCGCATCCTCCATGCCGGTCCGCCGATCGACTGGGCACGGATGTGCGGCCCGCAGCAGGGGGCGATTGCCGGGGCGATGCTCTACGAAGGCTGGGCCGATTCGCTGGAGGCGGCCGCACGAATGGCCGCAGCCGGCGAGGTGGCCCTCGAACCCTGCCATGACCATGGGGCGGTGGGGCCGATGGCGGGCGTGATTTCGCCGTCGATGCCGCTCTGGGTGGTGGAGGATGACGACCACGGCAACCGTGCCTACTGCAACCTCAACGAAGGGCTGGGCAAGGTGCTGCGCTTTGGCGCCAACACGCCGGAGGTGATCGCACGGCTGCGCTGGCTCGGCACCGACTTTTTCACCACGCTGCGCAGGGCCGTGCGGGCGCTGAATGGTGGTGAGCTGAAGCCGCTGATGGCGCAGGCATTGCAAATGGGCGATGAACTGCACAACCGCAACCTGGCCGCCTCCGGTCTGCTGTTCAAGCGGCTGGCGCTGGCGCTGCTCGACAGCGGCCTCGACAGCGGCGCGATCTGGCGCGCCCTCGGCTTCATCGCCGGCAACGACCACTTCTTTCTCAACCTGTCGATGGCGGCCTGCAAGGTGATGCTGGATGCGGCGCACGGGGTGCCCGGCAGCAGCCTGGTGACCGCGATGGCGCGCAATGGCGTCAACTTCGGCATTCGTCTGAGTGGCACCGGAACACAGTGGTTTGAGGCGCCGGCCAATCCGGTACAGGGGCTCTATTTCTCCGGCTATGGCGTCGAGGATGCCGCTGCCGACCTCGGCGACTCCGCCATCACCGAGACCGCCGGGCTCGGCGGCTTCGCGATGGCCGCCGCGCCGGCGATCGTCCAGTTCGTCGGCGGCACCGCGGCCGATGCCAGCGCCAACAGTCGACGGATGCTGGAGATCACGCTGGGCAGCAACCCGGCCTTCAGCCTGCCGCCACTCGATTTCGCCGGTACACCGGCCGGCATCGATGCCCGGCTGGTGGTCGACTCCGGCATCCTGCCGATCATCAACACCGGCATCGCTCACCGTCAGGCCGGCGTCGGCCAGATCGGTGCCGGCATCACCACTGCGCCGCTGGCCTGCTTCAACGAGGCCATTGCCGCGCTCTGCCAGATGCTCGACCGGAATGGGGAGACGGCATGAGCGAAACGGCCGTCATCGCACTGGGTGGCAACGCGCTGATCAGCGATGCCGGACATGAGGCGATTCCCGATCAGTATCAGCGGGTCTGTCGTGCCGCGCCTCATCTGGTCGACCTGATCGAACAGGGCTGGAGAGTGGTGATTTCTCATGGCAATGGCCCGCAGGTCGGCTTCATCCTGCGGCGCTCGGAGCTGGCGGAGGCCGAGGTCGATCCGGTGCCGCTCGACTATGCCGTGGCCGACACCCAGGGGGCGATCGGCTGCATGTTCGTCAAGGCGCTGACCAACGAACTGACCCGCCGTGGCCTCGACCGCCCGGTCATCGCCCTGGTGACCCATACGCTGGTCGATGTCGACGATCCAGCCTTTGCCCGGCCGGACAAACCGGTCGGCGCCTTTCTGAGCGAGGCCACCGCCCGCGCCAGACAGCAGACGCTGGGCTGGAGCATCATGGAGGATGCCGGACGGGGCTGGCGGCGGACGGTGCCGTCACCACAGCCGCGACGCATCCTTGAGAGCGCGACCATCCACCAGTTGCTGGAACAGGGGGCGGTGGTCATCGCGGCCGGCGGTGGCGGCATTCCGGTCAGCATCGGCGCGGACGGCCTGCTGAGCGGCGTCGAGGCGGTGGTCGACAAGGACCGCGCCAGCAGTCTGCTGGCGCAGGAGCTGGCCGCACGGATGCTGATCATCCCCACCAGTGTCGCCCAGGTGGCGATCCGCTTCGGCACACCGGCCCAGCAGTGGCTCGATCGGCTCACGGTCGAGCAGGCCCGCGACTACTTGGCTGCCGGCGAATTCGGTGCCGGCAGCATGGCGCCGAAGGTGGCGGCGCTGGCCGACTTCGTTGCCTGCACCCCGGGGGCGGTCGGCGCCATCGGCCTGCCGGAGCAGATCGCGGCGATCGTCGACGGCCGGGCCGGCACCCGCATCACCGCCAGCGGTTGAGCGCCACCAGTTGGGAGCGTGGCGTCAGCCGCTCATGGGTTGCTGGCCGTGAAGAGCGTCGTGAAGAAGGGTTCCGAGCTGGCATTGGCCGGCGCGCCCGAGATCACCTGCATCCGGTAGGAGCTGCCGCTGACGCCCTTTGGCAGCTCAGCGACGATCTCCTGGTTGGAGTGTGTCTTGACCTTCAACTGCCACCGGCCCATCACCACGCTCGGCATGGAGCTGCCGAAGTGGTCGCCCTGGATGGTCAGCAGCGTCTGCTGGCTGTCAACCTTCGTCGCGTCGATCCTGGGGTCATTGGGGCTGCCGTTGCCACGTCCGGCCTCGACGCCGTTGGTCAGCAGAGCGGTGCCAAGCAGGGTGGTAAAGAGGGCTTTCCTGTACATGAGAATATCCTTGTGAACTTGAATGGTGGTGAGAGGACGAACTTCCGATCTTCTGCTTTCGACATGACGGAACCGTTTTGGACACACCTCCTCCCTGTTGTGGTCAGTCGGACTCGATGGCGTTGGCCTTTTCAGGGTCGGGAATCAGGCAGACGACGCTGTGCCGCTGGGCTCAATCGGCCAGATCGGCTATGGCCGGTTGCAGCGCCGGCTGGGTGGCCTTCTCGCTCTGCGCGCAGCCATAGAGCAGCGCCGCCATCAGCAGGTAACCGACAGCCACAGCCGGATGGTGGCCGATGCCGATTGCCTCGCCATGCATGAAGCCGAAGAAGGTGAGCAGGCTGCCGACCAGGGCGAAGCTGGCGGCCTTGATGAAGTGGCGGTCGATGATGCAGGCACCGATCGCGGCCAGAATCAGGCTGCCGAGGATGGCGCCGCCGCCCAGCACGCTCAATCCCTCATAGAGCACGCCGCCCTGACCCAGCTTGTCGAGTCCGACGCTGGCGGCGCTGGTGCCGGCCGCGGCCAGTGCGCTGTCGATCTGCAACTTGCCCCAGGCGGCCACCTGCGGCACCAGCGCCAGGATCACCACTGGCGCATGGTTCTTCGGGGTCTCCTGGAACGCTTGGGCACCGATCAACATGCCGATGTAGAGCAGGATCGGGGCGATCGCCACCACCGGAATCAGCGCCATCAACACCGCGATGATGCCGAACCAGGAGAGTATCAGCACCATGATGCCGGTGGCAGCCGAGTAGCCGATGCGGCCACCGATCGCCTTCCAGCCCGGATGGCCGATGTAGACCGCATTGATGAAAGGATTGCCGAGCAGGCAGCCGATCAGACTCACCACGCCATCGGCGGTCAGCACGCGGGTGGTGGGAAAGTGGTCGCCGCCGGCGGCTGCGCTCTCGACATTGTCCATCGCCTCGACCAGGTCATAGATGCCGAACGGAATGGCGGTGACCAGGATGATGCCGATGAACTCGAAGCCGCTGAAGACATGGCCGATCACCGGCAGCGGCAGCGAAAAGCCGAAATTGCTGAATGACGCGCCGAGCTTGGCGAGGCTCATGCCACCATAGTTCAGGCCGAACGCGGTCGAGCCCCAGGCGATCAGACTGCCGACGGCGATGGCGACCAGTCCGGCAGGAGCACCCTTGAAGTAGCGCACGCCGCCAAACCAGTTGAGGACGATGATGGCGAAGCAGATCAGACCGATGGCCGGGGTCATGAACATCTCCAGCGCCGGGCGCATCGAGATGAAGGCGATCGAGACGCCGGCCAGTGCGCCCAGCAGCGCCGCGCGCGGGGTGATCCTGCGGATCCATGGTGCCACGAAGCCACCGGCCATCAGCACGAAGCTCTGCACGAAGACCCAGGTGAGGCCAGCTTCCCAGCCGCGGATCGGATCGCCAGTCGCGGTGGCGATCGGCAGCATGATGACGAACACCACCACGAACATGTGCGGCACGCTGATGCCCGACGGCAGCGCACAGACATCATCGCGGCCGCTCTGTCTGGCCAGCCGCCAGGCCAGCCAGGCGTAGTAGAGGGTGGAGAGGAACAGCATCAGTCCGGTCGCGGGCAGGATGCGGCCGAACACCAGATCGCTCGGCATCTTCAGCACCAGCGTCAGCAGACCGGTCAACACCAGCAGGTTGAGCAGGATGTTGGTCCCGAAACCGAAGAAGGCATTCCAGTCACCTGAAGTCCACAGCTTGGGTTGGGTTTGCATGGCCACAGCTCCTCGGGTTGGTCGATGGTTGGGTCGGTGATCGGTTCGTTTGGGTTGCTGAAATTCATCCGTCGGGTTTGCGGGCCGACAGGCTGGCCAGATGGTTGCGCCAACCGCCCAGGGCGGTGATGTCGCGGCCATGCTCGACGGCGCCGGCCTGACCGATGAAACCATGGACGCTGCGGCCGTCGGCCAGCTCGATCAGCCCCAGCGCCAGCGGGGCGGGCACCTGCGCCAGCAGCTTGCCGATCTGGCTGCCCGGCAGGCTCCAGAGCTCCAGCGGCAGTGCCACCCCATCGCTGTCACTGCGCAGCAGGCAGGGGCGGGGCGGACCGCTGCCTTCGAGCAGCCGCATTCGATAGCAGGGCGCGGTGCTGCTCTCGGCCAGCAGATGTCCGCCCAGCTCCAGCAGTTGCCAGTTCAGCGGCAGGCCGCTCATGTGGGCGCCGCAGACCGCGATGATCTGTTCGCTGCGGTCGGCATGGCAGGCCTGTGCCGGTGTGAACGTGCGCGCTTCGATGGCCGCCAGCAACTGCTCGGCGATCCGGCACAGCCGGGCTTCGCTCCAGGCGGGCGCGATCAGGCTGACGCCACAGGGCACGCCGCTGGGCAGGAGTCCGACCGGAATGGCGATGGCACAGAGGCCGAGCAGGTTGACGAAGTTGGTGTAGAGGCCGAGGTGGCTGTTGCAGCGCAGCGGCTCGGCCTTGATCTCGGCGATGCGGTAGGGCCTCGGCAGGGTTGGCAGCAGCAGCGCCTCGACCTGCTGCCACAACAGGTCGGCCTCGCGCCGCAACTGGGCCAGACGGTGCTGCGCCCGGAACAGGTCGGCGGCGCTGTAGTCAGCCGCCTGATCGAGAATGGCAGCGATGGGCGGTTGCATTGCATTACGGTCCAGTTCGCCCACGGCGACATGGCGCTCCGCCACCCAAGGGCCGTCGTAGAGCAGCCGGCCGGCTTCGAGCAGTGGTTCGATTTTCGTCTCGACCCGTTGCAGTCCGCTTTGCGTCACGGCCTGCACCGCCCGGCTATAGAGCGCCTGGCTGGCCGGATCGCCGCCGAAGTCGAGCAGATCCGGCTCCGCCACGCCGATTCGCGCTGCATCCTGCCGCAGGGCGCAAGGATAGGCCTGCGGCTGGCTGGAGTAGGGGTCTGCGGCGTCGAATCCTTCGATCAACTGCAACAGCTCCCAACTGTCGGCAATGGTGTGGGCGAAGAGCGAGATGCAGTCCAGCGAACGGCAGGAGGGGCGCAGCCCACGGCTGCTGACCCGACCCGGCGTCGGTTTTAGTCCGACCAGATGGTTGAGCGCGGCCGGCACCCGTCCCGAACCGGCGGTGTCGGTTCCCAGTGCGAAGCTGGCCAGCCCGCGGGCCACGGCGACGGCCGAGCCCGAACTGGAGCCGCCGGCAATGTAGTCGGGGTTGAATGGATTGGGGCAGAGGCCATAGGGCGAACGGGTGCCGACCAGCCCCATCGCGAATTGGTCCATGTTGCTCTTGCCCAGCAGCAGCGCGCCGGCATCGAGCAGTCGCTGCACCACCGGCGCCGACTGCGCTGGCCAGTCGACAGTGGCGCGACAACCATTGCTGGTCGGCAGGCCGGCCACGTCGATGTTGTCCTTGACCGCGAACGGAATACCGAACAGCGGCTTGTCGGCCGGACCTGCCGCATCCAGTTCGCGTGCGCGCGCCAGCAGGGCGTCGTCATCGAGGCAGTGGATCCACACCCCCTGGACTCTGCTGCGCGCCAACGGATCGAGCAGCGACTCGACCAGTTGGCTGACCCGCAGTCCCTTGGCATAGCGGCTGCGCAGTGCGTTCAGATTCATGGTGGTGGCCACAGTGGTCATCGTCATCCTGGCCTAGAAGACCCACTTCAGCATGGCCTGGGCAACGCTTTCGGTGACACCGTCGATGCCGAACTTGTTGTCCCAGTACTGGTATTCGACACCAGCGTAGATCTTGCTCGGTGAGCCGGCCAGCGCACCCAGATCGAGCAGCAGCCGGGGTGCCGTCAGCAGGTTGTCTTCCAGCGGATCCTCGCCAAAGGCGTAGTCGAGAAAGCCCTCGAATACCCAGTTGAGGCTGCCGGTGTGGAACGGATAGAGCCAGGCCAGAGTGATCTGATGGCCGGTGTCGACGCCCGGCGCCTGACTGTTGCGGATGTAAAAGTTGGTCTGAAAGAAGGCGAAACCGGGCAGGTCGAGGTCGATCGCCAAGCCATAGAGGTAGGTCTTGTCGACCGGCTCCTCGGGCAGTTCCAGCGTCGTGGTGATCAGGTAATCCCTGATGATGCCGCTGGAGAGGTCGGCACCGAACATCTTGCCGAAACTCAGACGCGGCGAGAACTCGGCATAATAGCCGGTACCGGTCTGATTGCCGTTGCGATCGGGATTGGTGACATCGACGAAGAAGAAGTTGTCACCATAGGCCCAGCCATTGGCATGTTCGACGGTGATGATCGAGCGCTGCTGGTCGCCCAGTTCATAGTTGTCGCCACGCAGGTACTGGAAGTTGGTGGTGCTGAAGCCGCCACCGTCGGCCAGGCAGGCCGTGGTGAGGGTGCAGCAGAGTCCGGCCAGCAGGCCGCGGAGTTGCCTTGACGGGTGGCGTTCGATTGCGGTGTTGGGCAGCGGCTGGTTCATGTATCTCTCCGGCGTGTTGCAAACAACAATGAATTTATTGTTGTATACATTTGATGCGCAAAGCGTGCCAGTTTGTTGCAAGTGTCTAGAGTTAGATAAATATTGATTAAAATCAAAACGATAGGAGTCAGTTTCTGTTGTTCTGCCGATGATTCCAAAAAGAATCTGCCCCAAGGCTGGACATGTTCCGGTGTGATGAACTACAAAAGTGCAGAACACCAGCCAGACATTTCCAGGCCGGAGCGCCAGATTCACAACTTACGGTAGTGTGATGTCCAGCAAGCGCAGAAACCCGCAGAATGCCGACGCCATCCATCGTCGATTGAAAGAGATGATCCTCAACTTCGAGTTCTACCCCGGCACCCGGCTGACCGAGGGCGAGCTGAGCGAGCGCTTTGGCGTCAGCCGCACGCCGATCCGTGAAGCGGTGCAGCGGCTGGAGATGGAGCGGTTGATGACGGTGCGGCCGAAGCAGGGCTGTTTTGTCCGGGAACTCGACATCGACGAGATCAACGACTACTACCAGGTGCGCATGGCGCTGGAGCGGCTGATGCTGCAACTGGTGATCGAGCGGATGCCGCGCCAGGCGCTGCTCGATCTGGCTGCCGAGTGGGCGCCGAGCCAGATCCCGACCGATGTGATCGACGTGGAGACGATGGCGCTGCGCGATGAGTCCTTCCATCTGGCGCTGGCCACCGGCTGCGGCAACCGGGTGCTGGTGCAGAAGCTGCGCGAGATCAACGAGCACATCCACATCATCCGCCGGCTCGATTTCACCGATGTCGGGCGCATCGAGGCCACCTACCGGGAGCACCACGCCCTCTGCCAGTGCCTGCTCGACGGCCGGCTCGACGAGGCACTCGCGCTGTTGCAGAGCCACATCGAGCGCAGTCAGGAGTTTTCGCAGGGGCTGACGCTGCGGCGGCTTGCCGAGATGCGCACGGGTTGAACGGCGTGCCCTAGGGCCGGCCGTTGCGCCGCAACTCCAGCCGGCGCAGGAACTCCTGCATCAACTGCTGATAGAGCGCCATGCCCAGAATCTGATCCTCGACGCCGGCATCGAGGTTCGGGTTGTCGTTGATCTCGATCAGATAGAGGCGATTGCCGCTCTGCTTGATGTCGACGCCATAGAGGCCATTGCCGATCAGGTTGGCTGCCTTCAGCGCGAGCTGGATCACCGCTTCGGGCACCTCCGCGACCGGCACCGCGCGGTGGTTGCCGACCTTGAAACGGCCCTCGCCCTCATGCTTGACGATCTGCCAGTGGTGTTTCGACATGAAGTACTGGCAGGCGAACAGCGGCTTGCGGTTGAGCACGCCGATGCGCCAGTCAAACTCGGTGTAGACGAACGCCTGGGCCAGAATCAGGTCACTGCTGGCGAAGAGCTGCGCGGCCACCTGATGCAGCTCGGTCCGGTTTTGCACCTTGTGCACGCCGCGCGAGAAGGAGCCATCGGGAATCTTCAGCACCATCGGGTAGTCGAGCTGCTGCTCGACCCGGTCGATCTCGTCGCGGTTGATGATCACGGTGGTGGGCGCGGCCAGTTCATGGGCATCGATCAGCTCGGCCAGATAGACCTTGTTGGTGCAGCGCACGATCGAGTCGGAGTCATCGATCACCACCATGCCTTCACGCTCCGCCTTGCGGGCGAACTGGTAGGTGTGGTGATCGATGTGGGTGGTCTCGCGGATGAAGAGCGCGTCATATTCGGCCAGCCGGTCATAGTCGCGGCGGGTGACCAGTTCGACATTGATGCCGAGCCGCCGTCCGGCACGAATCATCCGCGCCAGCGCGCGCGGGTTGGAGGGGGCCAGCTTCTCGGCCGGGTCGTGCAGAATCGCCATGTCGTAGCGGAAGTGGCGCCGGGCGCGCGGTCGCCGCCAGCCGCGGTTGAGCAGCGCCTCGAGTGCGGCGAGAAAGAGCCGCTGCTGCGCGTCATCGAGCTCATGCAGCGCACCGGCCTCGATGGCGCGCACCTCCGACTTTTCGCCCAGATGCAGATTGACCCGCAGGATCGGTGCCGGAAAGGCCTCATAGAGCGCGCGCGCCAGCCAGGTGAAGCCGGGGCGCTCGCTCTTGCCAAAGTAGATGTTGAACGACAGCTCCTCGGCCGCGGCACTCTCCATCGCCGGACGCAGCATCTCCTGGTTCAGCTCCAGGGTGACCAGCTCGTAGAGGTTCTTGCGGTCGAGGTCGGCCAGCGTGCGCACCGAGGGCAGCAGCCGGTGCCGGCGCGCCTCGCCCAGCAGCGAGCAGTAGTAGCCCAGCGTCAGGTAGTGGTAGCCGCGGCAGAGGTTGATCACCCGCAGCGCGCGCGTCTCCTGCAGGGCGCTGCTGGCAAGGTAGTCGCGCGCCCGCACCAGCTCCACGGCGGGAAAGGTGGCGGGCCAATCCTCCAACTCTTCAACCAGAATGATCGCGCGGGACATCGTCACCTCGAAAATGGGTCGTCACGGTGTGGCTGATGGTTTGCCTTCGATCGCGCCGCCATGCGGTCGCGGATAGACTACCAGCGTCGCCATCTGCGCCGCCTTGCCGTAGCGGTTCATGCGGGCGAAGTCGCGGCGCAGGATCGGCATGTTGATGCAGTCCATGATGACCCTGTCGGAATTTTCATCCAGATAGGGATCATGGACATAGATGCAGCGCTCATCGAAGCCGGTCACCACCACCCAGTGCGGAAACTTCTCGCCATAGATGCGGTAGGAGCTGATCAGCACCACCGGCACCCCGCCGCGTCGCCGCGCCGCTTCCAGCTCCTCGATGGTGACGACACCGTAGTGGATCGGGATCGGCAACTGGCTCAGCTCGGCGATGAAGGCCTCCTGCACCAGGCGGATCACCGCCTTTTTCTCCGGATCGCGCACCGAATCGACGAACAGCGCGGCATCATCCTTGACATGGATCTCGACATCGAAACCGCGGTGGTGGGCCGCCAGTGCCAAGCCATAGGGCGAGCAGCCGCCATGCCCCGAGGTCATGAAGATGGTGGTCGACTCGCGCCACAGATTGAGTTCGAGCCGGCGGTCGAGCGGCAGTTCGGGCTGCAGTGTCTTCATCGCCATCATCAGCGCCGACGGACCGCAGGTGAAATCGAGCGTCTGCCGGTAGTAGGGCACGGCGGCCAATTCCACGTTGAGCTCGGGCGCCAGCCGCTTTTCGAAGCGCAACGCCCGCGCATGGTCGTCGTAATAATCCTCGTAGATGCCGAACTGGTGGTAGCCAAGCCGCCGATAGAGTGCAATGGCCGGCGGGTTGTCGGCCCGCACCTCGAGCCGCAGCGTGAGGCACTCATGCGCCAGCGCGCACGCTTCGGCCGCCTCGATCAGTTGCCGGCCAGCGCCCTGGCCGCGCAGAGCGGGATCGACCGCCACCGAGTAGAGGCGGGCCAGCGAGGTGCCCTGATTGAACAGCAGCATCACGTAACCCTGCACCGCGCCGTCTGCCTCCAGCAGCAGCGTGGCGGCCTTGGCCTGGGTCAGCAGATAGCGGAAGTTGCGCCGCGACAGCCGGTCGGTCTGAAAACAGCGGTTCTCGATCGCCAGCAGGGCGGTCAGGTCGCTGAGGCGGGCGGGGCGGATCATGGGCAGGCTGCCGGTGGAGTCGCAGGCCCGTCATGATAGGGCAGATCGTGCAGCCTCGGTCAGGCTGATGGGAACTGGTGGCGGTTTTTCACCGCGTGGGCCACCCGATTGCCGGCAAACCCGGCCGACGGCTCAGACCGGTGCAAGCAATGCCAGCAATTTGGCACGCACTTCGGCCAGTTCGGCGGCCGTGGCCTTGCCTTTTGGCACCGCCTTGCGCGCGCTCCAATCCAGGCTTTTGACCTGATCAGCCAGTGCCGCGCTCGCCACCTGACCGGCGATCATCACCTCGAAGGGATAACCCTTGATCTGCGTGGTCAGCGGACAGCAGAGCATCAGTCCGCTCTTGTGGTTGTAAGCCACTGGACTGAGCACCAGTGCGGGGCGGTGACCGGCCTGCTCATGTCCGGCCTGCGGGTTGAATTGCAGCCAGACGATGTCGCCGGCGTCGGGCACGTAGGGTGCCGCCATCAGCCGCTTTCCCGGCCGATGGCTGGCCCGAAGTCGGCTTCACCATGCAGGTTGTGCGGCGTGATGCCGGCGAGCAGCTCGGTCAATGCGTACCGTTTTGGCCGGATCGGTTCGATGACGATGCGGCCATCCTCCTCGCGCACATCGACGGCATCGTCGATGTGCAGATGGGCAGCCTCCATGATCGCAGCTGGGATGCGCACCGACGCGCTGTTGCCCCATTTCTTGATCAGCAGTTGCATGGTCCACTCTTCTTTGTATCGTCAATGTAGATACTCTAGCCCAAGCGGCCGCCGGGCTGCAACAGTATCGAAATGGGTATGGAGCGTGGGGCCGAGGCCTTTCGATGTCGGCCAAGCAGGCCGCGCAGCCGCAGAGGCCAGACCGGCAGTGCCGGCCATCAAGGCGCCGGCTGAAAGGCCGTCACCGGACGATCGCCCAGTTCGGCGCTGTCGAGTTCCAGGCGATAGAGTTCGCCGTTCTTCTCACGGTATTGCAGCTTCACCAGCAGGTAGTCCCAGTCGATGGCCATCCACACCTTGGTGTCGCGTTCGGCCTTCTCATCGACCTTGCGGATCACCACGGTCTTGAGCGGCCCCACGGCGGTGTCGAGCAGCGCCTCTTCGAGCTTGACGTAGGTGTAATGGCGCATCTTGTTGTTGCGCACCACCGGGTAGGTGACCGAGTCGAAGCGTGAGCCCTGGCAGATCAGGTCGAGCCGCAACTGCTCCTGCTGGCTCAGGGCATCCTGGGTCAGCGGTTCGAGCGGGAGCTGCCAGTCGTCGTTGGGGCGCTGACTGACCACGATGTGCTTCTTCCAGTCAAAGCGCAGGTCGAGGTTCTGCTTGTCGCCCTCGCTGCCGCGGCGATAGCGGTATTCAAGCGGTTGGAGCCGGTTTTCGGCACTGAGGCGAAAGCGACTCTGCTCCAGCACGGTAAAGCCGAGCACCCGCCCCTTGTTGACCACCTCGTAGCCATCAGCGCCGGGCGCCATGCGGTGTTCGCTGCTGATCGGCAGGCCATAGAGCTGGGTGCTGTAGGTGGCGCGGATCGACGTGTCGAGGGCGGTCCGTGCCGCCTCGCAGCTCGACCAGCCGGCGCGGGGCAGCAGCAGGAGCGTGCCCAGCATCCACAGCAGGGCGCGCGACAGTGGTGAAGGGTTGGAGTGAGGCATCTTGCGTGATCGGTTCAGGGTTCGATCAGAATCGGCGTGTCATCCTCGACCGCATGCCAGATCTCCTCCATCGCCTCGTTGGAGACGGCGATGCAGCCCTCGGTCCAGTCGCGGTTCTGATAGTTTTTGGCCGGTTTGGAGGGGAAGTTGGGCATGCCGTGGATCATGATCATGCCGCCCGGCTTGACCTTGCGGTTCTTGGCGGCCGTGCGGTCCTTCTCGTTCGGGTAGGAGACGTGAATCGCCTTGTAGTACTGGCTGTCGGGGTTGCGCCAGTCGAGCCAGTAGAAGCCCTCCGGCGTGCGGTCATCGCCTTCGCGCTGCTTGTGTCCCTTGGGGTTCTTGCCCAGCGCGACGCGGTATTCGCGGTAGATCACCCCTTCGCGCATCAGATAGAGCTTGCGCTGCGACTTGTTGACCAGCACCAGATCAGCGCTCGGCAGCAGCTCGGCCGTCGCCAGCAGCGGCCACAGCAGCAGTGACATCAGGATGGCGGTGGTGCTGCAGACAGAGCGGATCGGCTCCATTTCTTCTCCATAAAATGGATGGTTTATAGCAGGTTAGCTTCATATTTAAACGCATGATGTCAAAAAATCAATGGCCCGGTTCCGCTGGCGGCAGTGTCAGGCCGAACAGGTCATGTTCATCACTGTGTTCGATCCTGGCCTCCACCCATTCACCGACCGTGAGTTGCCGTTTGCCATGCAGATAGACCAGGCCATCGATTTGCGGTGCATCGGCCTTGCTGCGACCGATGGCCCCTTGCGGTGTCACCTCGTCGACCAGCACCTGCTGGATGCTGCCGACCTTGCGCCGCAGGCGTTCGGCGCTGATTTTGGCCTGGTGGGTCATGAAACGGTGGTAACGCGCCTGCTTCACCTCTTCGGGCACCGCATCGGGCAACTGGTTGGCCGCAGCGCCTTCGACCGGTGAGTAGGTGAAGCAGCCGACCCGATCGAGCTGTGCTGCGTCGAGAAAGTCGAGCAGCGCCTCGAACTCCTCTTCGGTCTCGCCCGGAAAGCCGACGATGAAGGTGCTGCGCAGCGTCAGCTCCGGGCAGATTTGCCGCCAGTGGGCGATGCGATCGAGGGTCTTCTCGCTGGCGGCCGGCCGTTTCATCAGCTTGAGAATGCGTGGCACGCCATGCTGCAATGGAATGTCGAGGTAGGGCAGGATCCGCCCTTCGGCCATCAGCGGGATGATCTCGTCGACATGAGGGTAAGGATAGACATAGTGCAGCCGCACCCAGACGCCCAGCTCGCCCAGTGCCTGGCAGAGGTCGAGCAGCCGGGTGCGCAGGGGGCGCCCCTGCCAGAAGCCGGTGCGGTATTTCAGATCGACGCCATAGGCGCTGGTGTCCTGCGAGACCACCAGCAGTTCGCGCACGCCGGCCCTGACCAGTTGTTCGGCCTCATCCATGACACTGCCGATCGGCCGGCTGACCAGGTCACCCCGCAGCGCCGGGATGATGCAGAAGCTGCAACGGTGGTTGCACCCTTCGGAAATCTTCAGATAGGCATAGTGGCGCGGCGTCAGCTTGATGCCCTGCGGCGGCACCAGTTGGGTGAAGGGATCATACGGGGTGCGCGAGGGCAGATGTCGATGCACCGCGCTCAGCACCGCTTCGTAGGCGTGGGGGCCGGTGACGGCCAGCACCTGCGGGTGCTGCGCGCGAATCTGCTCGGCCTCCTTGCCCAGGCAGCCGGTGACGATCACCCGGCCATTGGCGCTGATGGCCTCGCCGATCGCCTCCAGCGACTCCTGTTTGGCGGCATCGATGAAGCCGCAGGTGTTGACCACCACCAGTTCGGCTTCGCTGTAGTGGCTGACGATCTGATAACCATCGAGCCGCAACTGAGTGAGGATCCGTTCTGAATCCACCAGCGCCTTGGGACAGCCCAGGCTGACGAAGCCGACTTTGGAGGAGGACATCAAGGGGTACCCGCAGCGTGAAAGCCGGCCATTCTACCTTGATCACCGCACGGCGGCAGCCAGCACGCCGTGCGGGTGATCGAGCCGCCGGCCGCGACTGCTCAGCTTCTGGAGCGCCCTGCCGGGGCAAAGACGATGGGGGGTATCTCGCTGAACTGGCGCACGAAGTGGACCTTCATCCCGTCACGCAGGTAATCCGGCAGTTCGTCGAAGTCGCGCCGGTTGGCCTCGGGCAGGATCAGCTCGGCGATGCGGGCCCGCTTGGCTGCCACCACCTTTTCGCGGATGCCGCCGACTGGCAGCACCTGTCCGGTGAGGGTCAGTTCACCGGTCATCGCCAGCGGCCGGTCGATGTTCCGCCCCGAGGCGAGCGAGACCAGCGCGGTGGCCAGGGTGATGCCGGCACTCGGGCCATCCTTGGGGGTGGCGCCTTCGGGCACATGCAGGTGGATGTGGCTGCTGCTGAAGAACTCCGGATCGATGCCGAACTTCACCGCCTGGGCGTCGATGTGGCTGTAGGCGATGTTGGCCGACTCCTGCATCACCTCGCCGAGCTTGCCGGTCAGCTTGAAGCCGCGCCCCTTGGCATGGACCCGGCAGGCCTCGATCGGCAGGGTGGCGCCACCCAGGGCGGTCCAGGCCAGCCCGGTCACCACACCCACCTGCCGGATCGGCTGGTCGGGACGGAACAGCGCACCGCCCAGATGGCGCTCGACATCCTTGACGCCGATGTTGAAGCGCTGGCCGGGTGATTCGAGCAGCTCCACCACCACCTTGCGGATGATGCGCGCCAGTTGCTGTTCGAGGTGACGCACGCCGGCCTCGCGGGCGTAATCCTCGATCACGCGCCGCAGCGCGGCATCGCTGATCCGGCACTGGCCTGCTTTCAATCCGGCCTTGGCGAGCTGCTTGGGCCAGAGGTGGTGACGGGCAATCGACAGCTTTTCGGCGGTGATGTAGCCGGCAAGGCGAATGGTCTCCATGCGGTCGAGCAGCGCTGGCGGGATGGTGTCGAGCTGGTTGGCGGTGCAGATGAACAACACCTTGGAGAGATCGAGCCGCAGGTCGAGATAGTGGTCGAGAAACTGGCTGTTCTGCTCCGGATCGAGCACTTCGAGCAGCGCCGAGGCGGGATCGCCCTGGTAGGAGGCACCGATCTTGTCGATCTCATCGAGCAGGATCACCGGATTGCTGACCTCGACCTCCTTCAGCGCCTGCACCAGCTTGCCCGGCATGGCACCGATGTAGGTGCGGCGATGGCCCTTGATCTCGGCTTCGTCGCGCATGCCGCCCAGGCTGAAGCGGTAGAACTTGCGGCCCAGTGCGCTGGCGATCGACTGGCCGATCGAGGTCTTGCCGACGCCCGGCGGACCGACCAGCAGCAGGATCGAGCCTGCGATCTCGCCCTTGTAGGCGCCGATGGCGAGGAACTCGATGATCCGTTTCTTGACGTCGTCGAGCCCGTCATGGTGGCTGTCGAGCACCCGTCGCGCCTGCTTCAGATCGAGCTGATCCTGGGTGAAGCGGCCCCAGGGTACCGATGTGGCCCAGTCGAGGTAGTTGCGGGTCACGCCATATTCGGGTGAGCCGTTGTCGAGAATCGACAGCTTGTGCAGCTCGTCGTTGATCTTTTTTTCGGCATGGGGCGGCACCACCAGCGCTTGCAGCCGGCGCTTGAACTCATCGCTGTCGGCGGTGCGGTCATCCTTGCTCAGCCCCAGCTCGCGCTGGATCACCTTGAGCTGCTCGCGCAGAAAGAACTGCCGCTGCTGCTCGCCGACCTTCTGCCCCACCTCCTCGCTGATCTGATGTTGCAGCCGGGCGACCTGCACCTCCTTGCGCAGCAGCAGCAGCACTTTCTCCATCCGCTGCAGCAGGTTTTCGGTCTCCAGCACCTGCTGGAGTTCGGCCGAGGTGGCGGTGGTCAGCGTGGCGGCGAAGTCGGTCAGCGGCGAGGGCTGGTTGGGACTGAAGCGCTTCAGGTACTGCTTCAGCTCTTCGCCATAGAGCGGGCTCAGCGGCAGCAGCTCCTTGATCGCCTCGATGATGGCGATGGCATAGGCCTGGGTTTCGTCGCTGTGGGTCTCGCTGCCGCGCAGGTACTGCACCTGCACCAGGTAGGGCGGTGTACGGCTGATCCAGTGCAGAATCCGGAACCGTTGCAATCCCTCGGCGATGAACTGGATGTTGTTGTCGATCTTGTGCGGATGGTGGGGCCGCACCACGGTGGCAATCGATGGAAAGGCCTCGACCGGCGTCGAGTCGGCATCGAAATCGGGGACATAGATCAGCCCGAGCAGATGGTGGTCAGTCTCGGCCACCTGCGCAAAGCTCTGATGCCAGGGCTCGGCATCGACGATGACCGGCTGCACCTGGGCCGGAAAGAAGGGCCGTCCGCTGACCGGAATCAGCACCAGCTTGTCGGGCAGGTGCTGTCCCGGCAGCGCCGGCACACTGGCGGCCTGTTCCTCATCGGCTCGGGAGGAGGTGATCTCGTCTGCGGTTTCGATCGATTGACTCATGGGATCTTGCGCCTGCGGTCTCATGGAAAGGGTGGACCGCTGGATTGCGTCCACCGCGGTCATGAGACGGAAATGGGGGTGACAGGCGCGACTTCAATCCTTGGCGATCGAGGGTGACGGGAGCGTGGTGCGGCGCGAGGCCGGGGCTCAATAACCGAGCCGCAGCTCCATGAACAGGCCGTTGTTATCGTGCAGGCTGCCGAACAGCGTGTCGCTCTCGCCATGGTTCCATTCGTGCCCGAGGCTCAGGCGCAGATCATCGCTGAGGTCATGGCGAATGAGGGTGCGGACGATGCCATCATGCTGACCGAAGTCCTGCAGCGCGAACAGCTCGGCCCGCCACCGCTGGTCGCTGCTGCTCCAGGCCAGCCGCAGCGTTGCGCCGCGCTGGTAACGGTCGCGCTGGCCGGCCTCGACGGCATTGATGGTGGCGATGCCGCGTTCGATCGGGTTGGCCAGACGCTCCAGCGGTTCAAAATCCGACACCCGGCGCAGCAGGTATTGCAGATTCAGATTGAACTGCTCACCCAGGTTGCGGTCGCCGCCAAAGACGGCAAACAGGAAGGGGCGCTTGGAGAGGTCGCCCGCGTCACGGTCGGGAAAGTCGGTGTAGGCGGCCTCGGCGCGCAGGTTGAAGTTGCCGACGACGGTCGCGGCATCGGCGCCAAAGGTCTGTTGGCGGGCATACTCCCGCACCAGGATCAGCGGCCGGGCGGCGTCGAGCGCGCGCAGGTCGCCGCTGGGGTTGTGACCGTTGAACCAGGAGAGCGACCAGTCGAGGCCATCGCGGCTGCCATCGATCTTGATGGCGTGCTGGCTGTTGTCAGTGGGACGGCGGTCGTCGCCGGCGATCGAGAAGGGGCCGATCCGTTCGGCCAGCGGATGCACCTCGGGGCGGAACTCCGGAATCCAGTAGAGCTGAAGCTCGGCTGTCTCACCCAGGGGATGGGCCAACCGCAGCAGAGTGCTGCCGCGCTTGAGATCGTCATCCTCGACGAACATCCGTGTCAGATCGCGGGCGCTCAGGTTGTCGGTCGGATTGATGCGGTCGGCGCGACCCCAGGCGACGATCTGACGGCCGAACCGGATGTCGAAATCACCCAGGGTGTCGCGCAGGTAGGCTTCGCGCAGTTCGCCGCGTGACTCCGCTTGCCATGGGTGGGCGACATCCTTGCTCTGCAGCCAGCCCTCGGCATGGAGCGTCATCCCGGAGTCGAAGCTGTAGCGCTCACGCAGCCACAGCGATGCCGGCAGCAGGTTGATCTGGTCATCGACACTGCGGGTCGAGCGCCAGTAGCCGAAGCGCAGCGACTGGCTGAGACCGATTGCTTCGCTGGCCGTCTGCCACCCCGGCAGTGGCTCCATCGCCTGCGCAGCGGCGCCCAGCAGGAGCAGGAGGGTGAGGCCCGTCGTACTGACGACCTGCCTCATGGCTGCACATCGAGCGCACGGGAAGAGAAGGCATTGGCCGGTACGGCCACCCCCACCTCGAACTCGTGATAGCGGATGGTCGACTCATGCTCGGTCTGGACATTCTTCATGTAGAGCTCCATCGGCTGCCAGCGCTGGGCGGCGGCATCGACCAGCTTGAGATCACGCGCCGAGAAGCGTTTGAGCAGCGCGCCGGTCTCGTCGTAGAACTCGCTGCGCACCAGCACCCAGTTGTCGAGACGCACCCAGGAGACACGCCGACCGTAGCCGGTGGAGCTCTTGACGGTGTCGTCACGCGGCACGCTGTCGATGACGGCGGTCTGCGCGCCATCGACGGTTTCGTTCTTGATCAGCGTGTGGTTCCAGTCCGCCACCTTGTGCCCGATCACGTCGCCATGGCTGAAGTCGGTGCCGACGAAGGAGTCGCGTTTCTCGCCGGCGGCCAGGCGGCGCACCTTGTGCAGCGCCGGCAGATAGACCCAGACGTCATCCTCTCGGTCGCTGTTCTCGACCGAGAGCACGGCAGTGCCGCTGATGTTGGCCGGTGACAGAAAACGGGTCAGCCGTGAGCTGTGGATGCCGTCATCGGCCAGTTTTGAATAGCCCGTCGCCTTGCGTTCGAAGTTCTTGCCATCGCTGCCGGCCAGCACAAAGGTGGCCGCCTGCCGTGTGCTCTTGTAAAGCGTGACTTCATAGCTGCGCTGCATCACCGTGGTGGCATCGAGCGCGTCGGCATCCTGCTGCGCATGGGCCTGATCGGTCGGCCAGAGCGTCAGCAGCGCCAGCAGGCCGAGCGTCGCCGCGGCCGGTTCGAGCCGGGCCTGACCGAAGACGAAACCCGGTTTCAGCATCAGCAGCAGCACCGGGTAGAGTGTCAGGGCGGTCAGCGCGCTGACCAGCATGGCGACGCCGACCATGATGCCGAGCCAGAGGTGGATGTTGAAGCCGATCGAGAAGATCAGCACGCCATAGCCGCCGGCCACCGCAGTGGCAACATAGAGCACCGCCTTGCCGGCGGTGGCGTAGGCGCGGCGGGTCGCGGCCTCGATGTCACCGTCGCGGCGCAACTCCTCGCGCAGTCGGTAGGTGAAGTAGATCGCATAGTCGGCGCCGATGCCGACCGCCAGCGCCGCCACTGTCGAGGTGGCGATCTGCAACGGAATGCCGAAGAAGCCCATCAGGCCGAAGTTGACCAGCGCGGTCATCGCCAGCGGGATGATCAGCAGCAGTCCGGCAAACAGTGAACGGAACATCACACTGGCGATCAGCAGAATCGCCCCGGCCATCTGCAGCAGGTTCATGATCTTGCCCTGCACGATCATCTCGCTCATCGCAGTGGGGGTGGTGATGCTGCCGGCGATGCGCACGGTGACATCGGGCGGAAAGGCCTGGCGGATCACCGGCAGCAGTTGCGCCTCGAGCTGTTTGACATGGGCCGAGCTGTCGGTCTTGACGAAGGCCTGAATCACCGCGTTGCGGTAGCTCGGGTCGACATAGTTGTTGAAGTCGCCCTCATCGCCCGACATCGAGTAGAGCAGCAGGTACTGGGCGACCAGATTGGCATCGGCAGGGATGGTGGCGGTGGCTGGATCATCGCCATGCATCGCCCGGTTCATGCGCACGATGAAGTCGGCCAGCGAGATGGTGCCGCCCACCAGCGGATCTTTTTCCAGTTGCCGCTGGGTGGTCAGCATCGCGTTGAGGATGGCCGGATCCTTGATGGCGTCGTCCTGCTGACCCTCGATCAGTACATAGAGCGTGTTGCTGCCGGCCAGGCGGGCATTCATCACCGCATCCTCCTGCCGGATGGTCTGACTCGCAGTGAAGAAGGAACGCAGCGAGTTGTCCTGCACCACCAGTGTGGTGCCGCCGGCCGCAACCACCGCCAGCAGCAGGCCGCCGACGATCATCCAGCCGCGTCTTGGACTCAGGGCGACCGTGGCGAGCCGATCGATGATGCGGTCCCACACCGTGCGCTTGTGTTCGAGTTCGACCAGCTTCGGACTGGGCGGCGGCAGCATCGCCCGCACGGCGGGGATGAAGGTCAGTTCGATCGCCAACGCGCTGAGAATACCGAGCGCCGAGAAGCTGGCGAAGGTGCGGATCGACTGGATGCCGAACACCAGCAATGACAGAAAGCTGGCCGCAGCGATGACGCAGGCCGCCACCATCACCGGACCGATGGCGCTGACTGCCGTGACCACCGCTGCGCGGTTGGCGGCGCGTTTGTCTTCGCTGTGCGGCTCGATGGCATGATAGGCCTCGTAGTAGCGCTTCAGAATCTGCACCGCATGGCCAGCCGCCACGGCGATGATCAGAATCGGCGTGACATTGCTGAACGGGTCGAGCTGCATGCCGAACCAGGTCATGATACCGAGGCTCCAGACCACTGCCAGCAGCGCCGTCACCAGTGGCAGCACCAGCCCCTGTATCGTGCGAAAGGCCTCGAAGTGCAGCAGCCCGATCACCAGCAGGGCGATCGGCAGCAGAAAGCCCATGCGGTCCGAAAAGTGCTCCAGCGCCGACAGGAAGATCGGCTGGCCAGTCACCATCAGTTCGACACTTTCATCGGCAAAGGGGGCGATGGCGGCGCGCACGTCACGCTCGATGGCGCCGAAGCCGAGCGGGTTGGATTTAACCTCGGTGACCACGGCGGCGGTCTTGCGGTCCTTCGAGATCAGCACACCGTCATAGACTGGATTGTTGTCGATTGCTGTGCGCAGTGCGGCGAGTTCCGCCTCGCTCTGCGGCAGCTTGGCCAACATCGCCCGCGCGCTCATTCCCTCTTCGGTGCCGACGATGTTCTTGGTCTTGCTGGAGGCCAGACTGCGCTGGTTGGGCCGCACTGCGCCGGGGATCCTGTTCAGTGCCTCGGTGAGCCCCTTCAATTTTTCCAGCAACTTCGGCTCGATCACCGTGCCGCTGCGGGCGGTCATGCCCACCACCACCGTGTAGCGGTTGCCGAAGATCTGCTCGACCTTTTTGGTGGCGATCACATAGGGGTGGCTCTGCGGCAGCAACTGGTCGGTGTCGACGATCACCTCCATGTGGCGCAGCGGCAGCAGCAGTCCGACAGTGATCAGGCCGACCAGAAGCACGACGGTGCGGCGGTGGTCGACGATCCAGGAGATGAAGTTGAACACAGGGTTTCTCCTTGTTGTGGTTATTGTAAGAAGGTGTTGGACATGCGTCGGGCAGTGGTTTTCAGCCGCTCACAGTGCGGCAACCGCCCGCCGTTGCATCGGGTACTGCACGGGTTGTGGGCTGCGCCAGTGGCGGTCGAGAAAGTGCGACAGGTCGGTTTGATAGGGTTGCGGACAGTCCGACAGCGCCCGGCAGTGGCGGGCGCCGCGGTGCAGTGTCAGCGAGGTGGCGTGGCCTCTGTCCGAGAGCTCCCGGTGGTAGGCCGTGACATAGCCGGGGTCGATGATCGGGTCATTGTCGCAGAGGATGAAATGGACCGCTGTTTCGGCATCGAGCAGTCGCATCGCGGCGTGGTGATCTCTTTCGAAACGGCGGGTGATGCCCGCCAGCGGCCGCAGCAGCACGAAGGGCGCCGCATGGCGACGACGGTAGTCGCGGCCCAGTCGCCAACTGGCGAAGCGGCCGAACTGTTCGGCCTGACAGTCCATTGGCGAACACTCGAAGACCACCGCGCGGATCGCCTGGCGGGCCTGCACTGGCAGGTAGCCCAGCAGACGAAAGAAGATGAAGACGGCGCCGGAGTAGAGATGCACCACGACCTCGTCGTGCGCTGTCAACGAGGCAAAGCGGTGGGCCAGTTGGCGTGCCTGCCGGTCTCCCAGCCGGACCACCGTCATCTGCCGCAATGAGTGGCACAGCGGCGTCACGCTCTGTGCGCCGTGCTGTCGGTAGATGTCGGCGATGCCGCGGCAGTGCTTCGGCTGCATGTCAAAACCGCCGAAGATCAGTGCCTGGCGCTGCGGCTGGGGGATCGATGCAGCGTGCTCTGCCGTTGAACGGTCCATGTTTTCTGAA
>ERZ1645192.921-NODE-921-length-24799-cov-33.323392_pt1 | contig 24799 bp, 24 predicted proteins | sample MGYA00575354_ERZ1645192 | MGnify/ENA primary metagenome ERZ1645192 (study PRJEB40844, sample SAMN11349763) | freshwater sediment metagenome | isolation source: river sediment | host: Sediment | place: India: Faizupur Khadar , New Delhi | collected 2017-02-21 ... | reverse complement strand
ATATCCCCAATATTTTAAAGCTGTATCCAGCTCTTTGTGGTCTTTTGCATATTCCTGGAGGAAAATCTGCCTCTTCCAGGCTTCCATTGCCTGCTCCGCCGCCCCAGCATGACAGTGGCTCCGGCAGTGACATTGACGGATATAAACCTTCTTTCCTGTCTCCTTTTCCATCTTGTCCAGAGCGACCATGACTGCATCCAGGCGGAGGATCAGCGGACAGAAGCTCTGATCAGTCAGAGTCCCGTAATCCTTAACCATGTCCTGCCTGCCCCGCACCGCTGCTACGACAATGGCCGCCGTCTCGGATAGATCCAGGCTCAACTCGGCCTTGACTGAGGTTGCCACCAGGAAATAGCCAAATACGCCCGGGATCTCTCTCGCCACTTCTATGCCAAACCTGGGCCTCTTATGCCCCCATAGCAAGCTTATCCAGCAATAATGAGATCATGAAGCCGCACTTTTTTCAGAGCACCCAGTCCCAAGAGGTTGGCAGCAAATATCTGAAGCTTATGAGCCACAAGAAGATTTGCGAGAAAGGGCAGGTTCATCGAACCAGGTTGAAAGATGCTCAAGGCTGGTACATATAACCTAGGGAGGCTCAAGATCCAAGGAGCCGTTCAAGCCCAATGGGTATATCATTGCGGCAAAAAAGGAGAGCCATGCACGAATGCCGGCAAAAGCAGATCAGCCATCAAGAGCAGATACGGAAGATGGATGATGGATGGAAAGACGATCATTTGTTGCGGAGGCAACTTATTTATTATCGGAGAATAACTTGCAGACTGCTAAAATATATCAGGAGAATCTTATGGCCGAAGGGATTAATGATCGCACTCGATACATCGTTGATCTGAGACGCCACATGTGGATGGATGGCATCGAGGTGGAATTGCGGCGGCTCATCTGGCAGATTGCTGTGGTCGGCAAATACATCTCTGCAAAGATCCACGAATCCAATCGCAAGCTTGCCGGCCTGAAGAATATTTATGGCGAGGATCAGCTGGCTCTGGACCGCGTCTCCGACGATATATTGAAAAATATGCTCCGGAACTCCGGATTTGTTCGCGAGTATGCCTCTGAGGAACTCGATGATATAGTCACCATCGGTCGCGGGCAGGAGAAATATATTGTTACCGCCGATCCCGTGGACGGCTCATCTCTTGTCGATACCAATCTGGCCATTGGAACGATCATCGGCATCCACAAGAATTCAATTTTTGATTGCGGGCGAAGTTCAATGGTCGCCGCCCTCTATATCACCTACGGCCCTCTCATCACCATGATCTATTCCGCCGGAAAGGGCGTGCATGAGTTTGTACTGGATCGCGAGGGGGAGTATGTCCTGTCTGAGGAAAATATCAGGCTCGATGAGAGAGGCTCGATATTTTCACCGGGAGGTCTGCGCCGGGACTGGACGGAGGGGCATCAAAGGTATATCGATCGCCTGGAGGCAGACGGCTATAAGCTGCGCTACAGCGGAGGTTTTGTTCCCGACATAAATCAGGTGATAATCAAGCGGGGAGGAATATTCACCTATCCCGCCCTGAAAAAATCGCCCCAGGGCAAGCTGAGATTGCTGTTTGAGCTTCAGCCCATGGCCTTTATTGTGGAGCAGGCCGGCGGCATGGCCACGGATGGAAAAGATGAAATTCTCGATATCAAAGTGACTTCAGTCAATCAACGCTCGCCCATCTATATCGGCTCCAGGGCGGAAGTAACCATGGCAGGAGAATTCCTGTCCCAATAAATATCACTCGAGGGGGAAGCAATGATTTACCAGAATGAGGATCAGCTAAAGAAAGGATGCGCGTCCATTATCGCCTGTAAGGGCGGGGATGTTCTCATATTGGATAAGGCCGGTTTTCAGGAGAAGTTGATCGATGATCTGATCTATACCGTTGTTTTCAGTCCTGACCCTGCTACGAAAGAAGCTGCAGCTTATCTCATTCGCCAGGGCGCGGCCAAGCTGGGGATCTTCTCCGGGTCAATTCAATCCCTCTATGAGGCCATGGGCAGGAAAGACGTCGCAGGATTTACCGTTCCGGCCATAAATATCCGGGGCATCACCTACCATGTGGCTCAGGCCGTATTTCGCGCCGCAATCAAAGGGAATGTGGGACCGGTTATCTTTGAGATCGCCCGTTCGGAAATAGGCTATACCAGGCAGAGGCCCCTGGAATACACCTGCGGCATTTTGGCGGCGGCGGTTAAATCCGGCTGGAAGGGGCCCGTCTTTTTGCAGGGGGATCATTTCCAGATAAATGCCAAAAAATACGCTGCAGACGCGAAAAAGGAGACTGAGGCAGTTAAGGACCTGATCCGGGAAGCCATTCAGGCAGGCTTTTACAATATCGATATCGATACTTCCACCCTGGTCGATCTCTCCCAGACAGACATCAAAGATCAGCAGAAGACAAACTTCGCCCTTGCCGCGGAGCTGACCGCTCTGATTAGAGATCTGGAGCCTAAAGGCATCACTGTGTCCGTTGGAGGCGAGATCGGCGAGGTGGGCGGCAAGAACAGCACCGTGGAAGAGTTGCAAGTCTTTATGGACGGCTATCTGGAAGAGCTCCAAAAACACGGCAGGGACCACAAGGGAATCAGCAAGATCAGCGTGCAGACCGGAACCACCCATGGAGGTGTGCCGCTTGCGGACGGCACCGTGGCCAAGGTCAAAATAGATTTCGATGTGCTGGCTAAGCTCTCGGAGATGGCCCGCCAGAGGTACGGTCTGGCCGGAGCGGTTCAGCACGGCGCTTCCACACTTCCCGATGAAGCCTTTGACCGCTTTCCCGCCACAGCAACGGCGGAGATTCATCTGGCTACGGGCTTTCAGAATATGATTTATGACAGCAAGGGCTTCCCGGCTCCCCTGAGGGCAAGGATATATGATCATCTCAGGGCCGAATTAAGAGGGGAATGGAAAGAAAAGGACACAGAAGAGCAGTTCATCTACAAGAGCCGCAAGAAGGGCTTTGGGCCCTTCAAGCGGGAGCTATGGAGCCTGCCGGCAGATGTCCTGGATGAGATCTGCGCCGAGCTGGAGGGAAAATTCACCTTTTTGTTCGACAAGCTCAAGGTCAACGGCACCAGGCCAGTGCTGGATAAATTCATCAAACCGGTTGATGTGCCTCTTAAGATGCCCGGAGCGCTGAAAGGCTGAGGTGGCCCTAAAGAAAAGAGACAAAGAAAGCAGCGGCAATGAAGAAAATTATGAAATCTTAGAGGCACCTCAGCCGCTTTCTTTTGGAGATGCCGAGGAGCCTTTTCCCGATAATCCTCAAATTTTTATCTCTTTTCCCCGGAAAGATCTGCTATCCTGAACGCCTGGAGGAGATTAAAATAAGGGCAATATTTTGCTCTTCGAATTTAGAAGTCTACAATGAGGCTTAAAGACCGAAAAAACCATAATAGATCACATAGTTTATAGATAACAATGATAAATCTGCAATATTGATCAAAGAGCCACAGGTGGGATTGAGATGACTAAAATTACTATAAGCCTCATAAAGGCCGACGTGGGCGGCTTTCCTGGCCACTCGGCGGTGCATCCTGAGTTGATCGAAACCGCAGAGAAGAAGCTTGAAGAGGCCAAAGGGTCCGGCTCTCTGATCGACTTCAGGGTGCTCTCCTGCGGCGACGACCTGGAGCTGCTCATGAGCCACAAGAAGGGCTGCGACAGTGGAGAAGTGCATGCTCTGGCCTGGGAGACATTCGAGGAGGCCACAGAGAAGGCCAAGAAGCTCAAGCTCTATGGTGCGGGGCAGGATCTGCTCTGCGATGCCTTCTGCGGCAACATCCGGGGCATGGGTCCCGGGGTGGCGGAGATGGAGATCAACGAGCGGACCGCCGAGCCGGTGGTGGCCTTCATGATGGATAAGACCGAGCCGGGAGCCTTCAACCTGCCCATATTCAGAATGTTTGCCGATCCCTTCAATACCGCCGGACTGGTGATCGACCCCTCCTTCCATCACGGCTTCACCTTTGAGGTCTGGGATATCCAGGAGCACAAGAAGGTCTTCATGGACTGTCCAGCGGAGATGTACGACCTTCTGGCCCTCATCGGAGCCAAAAGCCGCTATGTGATCAAGAGGGTCTTCTGCAAGCCCGGCAGCAAGATCTCCGAGCATGAGCCGGTGGCAGCGGTCAGCACAGAGAAGCTCTTTCATACCGCCGGGAAATATGTGGGAAAGGACGATCCTGTGGCCCTGGTCCGCTGCCAGTCCGGACTGCCCGCGCTGGGCGAGGTGCTGGAGCCCTTCGCCCTGGGACATTTGGTCTCCGGCTGGATGCGGGGCAGCCACAACGGCCCCCTCATGCCCTGCTCCTTTGATACGGCGCATCCTACAAGGTTCGACGGCCCGCCCCGGGTCATCGCCGCCGGATTTCAGATGGCCTACGGAAGCTTCGTGGGACCGGCGGATCTCTTCAAGGATGTGGCCTTCGACCGGGCCAGGAAGAGATGTCTGGAGATCACAGACTACATGAGGGCGCACGGGCCCTTCGAGCCCCATAGGCTGCCCATGGAGGACATGGAGTATACCACCCTGCCCCATGTCATGAACTGCCTGGGCGATCGGTTTGTTAAGGCGGAATAACCGCCTTCCTATCCTCTCTTTTCTATGGACGGCTGGGCCTGAAGCTATAATAGTCAGGAATGAAATCAATGATGCTAGAAGATTCAGGCCGGGAGAAGATCATCTAATGCGAGACAACCAGGCAGGAGTGATTGAAAAAGTACAATCCAGGGGAGCAGCTGTGGATGCTGAAGAAGATTCAGCCGCTCCAGCCCGGCCCAAAATGCGCCGCCGCTTGAAGGTGGCTCATCCCGAGCGCTGCATAGGCTGCCTGGGCTGCATGTTTGCCTGCAGCCGCATCCGGAGCGGCACCGTCTCCCTGGACAGCAGCGCCATCAAGGTCCGGACCCAGGGTGGCATTGAGGGAGACTACCGGGTGGTGGTCTGCCGGGCCTGCCGCGATCCCCCCTGCGCCCGGGCCTGTCCCACCGGTGCCCTGGAGAAGAAGGCGGGCGGAAAGGTGGTCTTTCATAAAGATCTCTGCACCGGCTGCGGCAGCTGCGAGAAGGCCTGTCTGGTGGGGGCTATAGCCTTAGGCAAGGAGAAGATGCCCATAAAGTGCATTCACTGCGGCTCTTGCGTCGAGTTCTGTCCCCATGGAGTCCTGGAGATAGAGGAGATTCCTGTGGAAGGAGAATGAAATGCTGCGAAAGGTTCTCTACATAGATCTAACCCGCCAGGAGTCCTGGGTCGAGGAGAGGCAGGAGCTCTTTGAGAGCTGGATGGGGGGAACAGGTGTGGGAATCAGGCTGCTTCAGGAGCAGTGCCCGCCCGGTACGGATCCGCTCTCGCCTGAATCCCCGATCATCCTGTCCATTGGCCCCTTGAACGGCGTCTTTCCTGTGGCCACCAAGACCGCAGCCACATTCAAGTCGCCCCTTACGGGAAACCTGGGCGAGTCCTACGCCGGTGGCAGGCTCTCGCTGGCTCTGCGCTTCGCCGGACATGAGGCAGTGGTTATAAAAGGGCGAGCGGAGCGGCCTTCTTACATCTCCATAAACGACCAGGAGATCAGGATCAAGGATGCCACATCCATCTGGGGCGTGGATGCCCAGACCACAGGCATAATTCTGCGCGATCGCGAACCCGGTGTGGGCCGGCGCAGCATCATACGCATCGGCCCTGCCGGCGAAGCTGGTGTACGGTTCGCCTGCGTCATGGTGGACACCTACCGTCACTTCGGGCGGCTGGGGCTGGGAGCTGTCTTCGGCTCCAAGAATCTCAAGGCCCTGGCGGTATCGGGAACGGAGCATGTGGATGTTCCCGATATCAAGCGCTACAAAGAGGTCTACAATCGGCTCTACAAGACGGCGGTCCAGACCGAGGTGATGGAGAAGTATCATGACATAGGCACCTCGGTGAACATCAGCGTCCTCAACTGGCTGCGGGGCCTGCCCACCAAGAACTTCCTTCTCTCCAGCTTTCCCGAGGGAGAGAATATCGCCGGGGAGGTCTTCGCAGAAAAGCATCTCCTCCGCCGGTTCTCCTGCGCCGGCTGTCCCATAGGCTGCGTGCACATTGCCGCTCTCAAGACCGCCTTCTCCGAGCACCATGAGTTCGAGGTGAGACGGGTATCCTACGACTATGAGCCCATCTACTCTTTGGGCTCCAACCTGGGGGTGAAGACGGCGGAGGGCATTTTGCAGCTCATAGATGCCTGCGAGAGGCTGGGTCTTGATGTCATGTCCGCCGGCGTGGTCCTCTCCTGGGCCACGGAAGCACTGGAGAAGGGGCTGATCACCGAGAAGGAGACCATGGGCGTGCCTCTGCTATGGGACGAAGTGGAGGGCTATGCCAAAGCCCTAAATCTCATGGTCCGAGCCCCCAATGAGTTCTATGCCTCCCTGGCCAGGGGGGCGGAATATGCGGCAGCGAAGTATGGCGGCCTGGAATATGCCATGACCCTGGGGGGAAACGAGGTCTCGGGCTACCATACAGGGCCGGCCTCCATCGTGGGCCAGTTGGTTGGGGTACGCCACTCCCATCTGGACAACGCCGGATATGGCATAGACCAGAAGGCGCTTAAAAAGCCCATGGACCTGGAGACAATGGTCGAAGAGATCATCAAGGAGGACAACTCCCGGGGCGTCTTCAACTCCCTGGTGGCTTGCCTCTTTGCCCGCGGCGTCTACAGTGAGGAGAATATCATAGATTCGCTGGGTGCGGTGGGGATAGTCAAGAGAAAAGACGACCTGGAGAGCTTGGGAGAAAGGATCTTCCAGGAGAAATACAAGTTCAAGGTCCAGGAGGACTTCGACCTCTCCGCCGCCCGGGTGCCCCGCCGGTTTTATGAGACGGTCTCCGCCTCAGGCATGGTCACGGCAGAAAGGGTGCAGGAGATGCTCGGAATCTACAGGAAGAAAAGAGGATGGAGCTAGCGCCCCGTATCATCATCCGCCGATTCCTTTATCTTTTTCCTCTTCTGGGACGGTCTGAGCGACTTTTTGGCTGAGGCTGCCCCTCTTTCGCTCACCCCACTTTCATCCGCCAAAAGACTCTCCTTCTCTCTCTTCCTCCCCTTTATCATCCCCTTGCTCTCCATTCTCTCCTTGACCATCCTCCTGACCTCGTCTGCTCCCACAGAGAAGACCTCGCCTATCAGCTCCATGGCTGCATCCAGCTCTCTGCCCAGCATGGGATCGGCGCCGCTGCTCCGGCCGGCAAGAAGGCAGAGCCGTTCCAGGGGTCTGTCCACCAGCTCTGAGGAGTACCTCTGCGGCTTTTCCTGGAAGATTCGCAGCATGGAAAAGATGTAAGGATAGACTGCCGTCTCGGGATTGATGCGGTAGAAGGTGTTGGTCTTCTTCTTGGCCTCCGCCCGGGGGGAGGGCAGAATGCGCCTCTCCACGAAGACAATCTCCAGCCTCTCCAGCTTGTCCAGCTTGTTGATCAGAGTGGTCTGGTTCCAGAAGGGCCCTCCCCCCGTGGGCCCCATCTCCCGCCAGATCTGATTGAGCTGGACATAGCCTCCTTTGCGCCGCAGGTAGATCAGTAGAGAGGCCAGAGGGGCCTGATCCCTCTGCAGGGCAGTGTAGCGGGCGAACTCATCCAACATAGATGCTACCTCTAATGTGCAACTCTAAAGCATTTGTGGTTTCTTTACAAAGCCTTTTAAGCCTTAGCTGCCCTCAACCGCAGGGATATATGATGCAAGCCATAATTCTCGCCGCCGGGGAGGGCAGCCGCATGAGGCCTCTGACCGCCCGCCGGCCCAAGGTGATGCTGCCCGTGGCCGGCAGGCCTTTTTTAGAGCATATCATCCTCCGAGCCCGCACGGCGGGAGCGGATAGAATTGTTCTGGTGGTGGGATACTGCGGCGAGGCGGTGCGCTCCTACTTCGGTGACGGCAGCCGGCTGGCTCTGCAGATAGAATATGCCGTTCAGGACAGGCAGCTTGGCACGGGCCACGCCCTCCTGGCTGCTGAGGATCTGGCGGAGAGCTCTTTCCTGGTATTAAACGGCGACGTGCTTCCTGATGAGCCGTCCCTGCTTGCTCTGGCCAGCCGCGGGCCAGCCGTCTCGGCTATCAAGGTAGTGGACCCCAGCCGCTATGGCGTCTTTGTCAAGGATGGGGGCCGGATGATGTCAGTGGTGGAGAAGAGCGACAGCCCTCCCTCCAATCTGGCCAATGCCGGCATCTATCATTTTTCTGCCAGCATATTCGATGCCCTGCGGGCTATACCGCTATCGGAGCGGGGCGAATATGAGCTGACCGATGCCCTCAACCTGCTCGCAGCCAGAGAGAGCATAGCAATAGTGGAGCTATCCCGCTGGATGGAGATAGGCCGGCCCTGGGATATCCTGGCCGCCAATGAGACCCTGCTCAAAGATCAGGTCGGCCAAATCGTGGGAGTGGTTGAGAGGGGAGCCACACTCAAGGGAGATGTTTCCCTTGGTCGAGGCAGCATCATCCGCTCCGGAGCCTATATAGAGGGGCCGGTTCTGATCGGAGAGTACTGCGATATCGGCCCCAACTGCTTTATCCGGCCCACCACCTGCATCGGCGACCGGGTGAGGATTGGAAATGCAGTTGAAGTCAAGAACAGTGCCATCATGAACGACAGCAAGATCGGCCACCTCTCCTATGTGGGCGACAGCGTCATCGGAGAAGGCTGCAATTTCGGGGCGGGAACCATCTGCTCCAATCTGCGCCACGATGGCAAGAGCATCAAATCCTATGTCAAGGGAGAGAGGGTAGACAGCGGCAGGCGCAAGATGGGAGTGATAATGGGGGACGACGCCATGACCGGAATCAATACCAGCATCTATCCCGGTACGGTCATAGAGCCCGGCTTCCGGGGCTTGCCGGCAGCAGTTCTTAAAAGGCTGGTCTGCGCCAGCCAGCCGGCAGAAAAATAAAAAGCCTTTTCAAGACAGAGATAGATTGGCCCAGAGAAAGATGAGATCAAATGAGTGGTTCAAGGTTAGCAGGAGATCCTGATGAGAGATTTTATTCCCATAGCCAGGCCCATAATCGGCCAGGAAGAGATAAAGGCGGTAGAAGAGGTGCTGAAATCGGGCATGCTGGCCCAGGGAGAAGCGGTCAAGAGCTTTGAAGACGGATTTGCCGCATATCTGGGAGTGAAGAATGCCATAGCGGTGAACAACGGCACTGTTGCCCTGGACCTGGCCATAAAAGCCCTGGACCTCGAGCCGGGATCGGAGATCATAACCCCCGCTTTCACCTTCATCGCCACAGCCAACTGCGCTCTATATCAGGGCCTGCGACCTGTCTTTGCCGATGTGGATGAGAAAACATTCAATATCGATCCAGACGACATGCAGGAGAGGATCACCCCCCGGACCAAAGCGGTGATAGGAGTACACCTCTACGGCCAGCCCTTCCAGATTTCCGCAGTTCAGGAGATCTGCCAGGACAGGAGCATTGCTCTGGTGGAGGACTGCGCCCAGGCCCATGGAGCGGAATGGAAGGGAAAGAAGGTGGGCTCATTCGGAACGGGCTGCTTCTCCTTCTATCCCACCAAGAATATGACCACCGGAGAGGGGGGCATGATCACCACCGATGATGATGCTCTGGCGGCTCGTCTGCGACTCCTGAGAAGCCACGGGGATTCCGGCAAGTACAACCACATCACTCTCGGCTACAACTACAGGATGATGAACCTGCAGGGCGCTCTGGGCCTGGTGCAGCTCAGGCGGCTGGAGGAGTTTACAGCCAGAAGAATCGCCAATGCCGGATATTTAAATGATCACATCAAGGCCAGGGGCATAAGTACGCCTTTCCAGATGGACGGCGTCAGGCATGTCTATCATCAATATGTGGTGCGGGTAGAGGATGAGCTGCATGCTTCCCGAGAGAGGCTGATGGAGTACCTGCAGGCCAAGGGCGTGGGCAGCGCGGTTCACTATCCCAAAGCAGTCTATCAGCAGCCCTTCTATAAGGATCTGGGATACACCGATGTATCCTGTCCCGTGGCCGAGGATGTCTCCCGGCGGGTGATGAGCCTGCCAGTGCATCCTGCTCTATCAGCCGAGGAGCTGCAATATATATCGGAAACCATGAATTCCTTTGAGGCCTGAATATGGACGTGGGAGTTTTAGGCGTCGGTGCCATGGGGCGGAACCATGTGCGGGTTTACTCCGAGCTGAAGGGAGTGGACACGGTTTATGTCTATGATCCCCTGCCGGAAAATGCGGCAAAAGCGGGGGAGTATGCCAGCATATGCGCCTCCCTGGAAGAGATGCTGGAGAGGGTGGATGCAGTCAGCATCTGCGTTCCCACCCGATATCACTTTGAGACGGCGAAAAAGGTGATCCAGGCGGGCATAAATTGCCTTATCGAAAAGCCCATCACCCTGACAGCGGAAGAGGGCTCGAGGCTTCTCGATATCATAGAGAAATCGAATCTGGTGGTTGGTGTGGGCCATATCGAGAGGTTCAATCCCATCGTCTCCGAGATGGCCAAGATCGCCAAGAGGCCGGCTTATGTCTCCATCAAGAGGCACAATCCCACCTCCAGCCGCATCACCGATGCCTCGGTGGTGGAGGACCTCATGATCCACGATATCGATGTGGCCTTCAATGTGCTATTCAAGGGAGAGGAAGACTTTCATATTCACAGCGCCGGAAGCGCCAACTTCTGCGAGGCTCTGGCCGTATTCCCCCATTCTGTCCTGGCCATATCCGCGAGCCGCCTCTCCTCCAAAAAGTTCCGCACCTTTTATGTGGAGTCGGAGGACTTCACTGCGGAAGGCGACTTCATGACCCAGGAGGTTTACATTTACCGCAAGCCTGGCAAATACGGCGTGGAGAACGAGAGGTATCTGCAGGAGAATATCATCGAGAAGGTCCTGGTCAATAAGGTCGAGCCCCTAAAGGTGGAGTTAAAGGCATTCCTGGACTGCGTTAGAGCCAAGAAGAGCTTCCCAGTGACACCGCAGGAGGCGCTCAAAAACCTGCAGATCTGTGAGAGGATCAAAAGGGACCTGCATATCGGTACTCCCTAGGGGAGAGTTGGGGAGGAAGATGAGTGCAAGCCAGGGCTACTATGCCCATCCCACAGCCATCGTGGAGAGCCAAGACATAGGAGAGGGCACAAAGATATGGCATTTTGCTCATATCCGGTGCGGGGCGAAGATTGGCGACAGCTGCAACATAGGAAAGTCAGTTTACATCGACATCGGAGCGGAGATCGGAAATAATGTCAAGATCCAGAACTTCGTCTCCGTCTATAAGGGAGTGGCCATAGAGGACGATGTATTCGTGGGCCCATCGGCCACCTTCACCAATGACCTTTACCCCCGGGCCTTTGTCTGGAATGAAGAGCGCGTCTCCGCAACGCGCATCTGCAGAGGCGCCAGCATAGGAGCCAATGCCACCATCGTCTGCGGCATAACCGTGGGAGAGTATGCCATGATCGGGGCGGGCAGCGTTGTGGCTGAGGATGTGCCGCCTTTCGGCCTGGTGCTGGGCAACCCAGGTCGGCTGAGGGGATATGTCTGCCGATGCGGCAGGAGCTTAGATGTATCCAGAAAGGACAATGAAGGCAAGACCATTTATATATGCAAATCATGTGGCAGAGGGATAGAGATAAGAGATGGGTAAATAATGAAATCAGAGGCGGCTGGAGATAAAGCTGAGATCGCAGTAATTGGCCTTGGCAATGCTGGATTGCCCCTGGCAGCAGTAATTGCCGAAAGCGGCATCAAAGTTATGGGAATAGATGTGAATGAGGAGCGCTGCGCTCTCATTAATCAGGGAAAAAATCCTATTCCTGAAGAGAGAGGTTTGGAAGAACTCCTGAAGATTCATGGAGGTAAAGGGCTTATTGCCACACCTCGTTTCGAGGATGCTGTCGCCTGCCAGACCTTCATAGTGATCGTACCGGTTTTTGTTGACAAGAGTTTTAGTCCCGATTTCTCAATCATGGAAAATGCGCTTCGATCTCTGGGCAAGATCCTGAAAAAGGGAGATCTGGTAGTTCTTGAAACGACATTTCCGCCAGGAACGACAGAGGGGCCGGTGAGGAACTGGCTCATCCAATCCAGCGGCCTCGCCAAAGAAGATTTTCTCCTGGCCTACTCTCCAGAGAGGATAATGACCGGTTACAGCATTTCCAGGCTAAAAGAATTCCCTAAAGTGATCGGCGGAACCGATGAAGATAGCGGATTTCAAGCCTATAATGTTTACCGGAAATTCATATCTAACCTTCATCTGGTCTCCTCGTCCAAAGTGGCTGAAATGATCAAGGTGATGGAGGGCTCTTATAGAGATGTGAACATTGCCCTGGCCAATGAGCTCTTTAAGATCTCTGAGGAGCTAGGGATCGACTTTTTCGAAGCGAGAAGATATGCCAACCATGAATTCTGTCAGATCCATCTGCCATCCACGGGCGTAGGCGGCCACTGCATTCCTGTTTATCCCTGGTTTTTAATCAAAGAGATGGAAAAGCGCGAGCAATTCAGCAACTGCTGCTTGCTGTATACCTCAAGAGCAGTCAATGATGAGATGATAAAGTATTGGTCGGAAAGGATATTGCTGGAATGCATGAAGATCGACCGGCCTCTTGCCGAAGTCAAAATCTGCATACATGGGATCACATTCCGCAAGGGCTCTCGCGAGACCTATCACAGCCGAAATCTTGCTCTGGCCATGCACCTAGCCGAAAAAGGCCTGAACGTATATGCCTGCGATGACCTTCTCAGCCCACCTGAGATCGAGCGGCTGGGGCTGAAATACCTCGAACCAACCGATGCAGACATGATATTCGACTGCTTTAACCTTAAATTAGAGGTGCCTCGATGAAAATAGCATCGGTGGTAGGTGCTAGGCCGAATTTCATAAAGCTAGCCCCGGTATCAAGAGAGCTGAGAAAGAGCCATGAAGAGATAATAATTCATACCGGACAGCACTACAATTACGAGCTGGACAGGATATTCTTTGATGAATTGGGCATGCCCGAGCCCGACTACCACCTGAATGTGGGATCAAGCAGTCACGGCCGGCAGACGGGAGAGATGCTAAAGGGAATCGAAGAAACACTGATCCAAGAGAAGCCGGATGGAGTCATTGTCTTTGGCGACACCAATAGCACCCTGGCCGGAGCCCTGGCCGCAGTGAAGATGCATATCAAGATCGCTCATGTTGAGGCAGGATTGAGGTCCTATGATATGTCTATCCCCGAAGAGGTTAACCGGGTTTTGGTGGATCACTGCTCCAACCTCCTTTTCTGCCCCACCAGGACTGCTATAGAGAACCTCCGCGCTGAGAGGATGCTGGGTGAGATCTGTCTCTCTGGTGATGTGATGGTCGACATTCAAAACGAGTGCCTCAAGATTGCTGAGAGCAGATCCACTGTGCTGCAAGAGCTGGGAATCAAGTCTAAAGATTATTATCTGGCCACAGTTCACCGCCCCTGGAATACCGACGATCCCCTGACTTTAAAGGGAATTGCGGAGGCCTTTCAGGATTTGGGGAATGTAGTCTTTCCCTGTCACCCAAGAACAGAGAAATACCTCAAGCAGTACGGCTTATATGATGAGCTATCGTCAAAGGTCAAGCTCATCAAAGCGGTAGGCTATCTGCAGATGCTGGTCCTGGAGAAGAACGCCAGAAAGATCATAACCGATTCCGGAGGAGTGCAGAAAGAGGCATATCTGCTAGGAGTGCCGTGTCTCACATTGAGAAAGAGCGCGGTCATCGAGTGGCCGGAGACGGTCCAGGACGGATGGAACCTGCTGGTGGGCTCCAGAAGAGAGGATATAGTAAAGGCGGCAAAGGAGTTTGAGCCCATAGGCAAACAGCGTCAGGTCTTCGGTAGAGGAGACGCCAGCCGGAGAATCATAGAAGGGATCGAGTCCTTCGCATCCGACCCAAGCCGCCTGGAAAAGGCAATTTAGACAGGGAATAGAAGGATCAATTTTTCCAACAGGATAGAAGGCGCAAAATGAAAGTAATGTTGCTCGCAAACCAGCCGGAGAGGACAACCAGGCTCAGGCACTTTAAAGATAGCTTGAGACGCCTGGGACATGAGGTCGTAGTACCATCTTATAAAACCAAGAATTGGATCAGCATCGCCCTCCAGACAAGGGATCTGATAAAAAGGGAGAGGCCAGATGCAGTGCATATATTTAATGTCCCGGATGTCATCTACCACAATATATCCAAGCTTCGAAAAGAGCATTACAGCAAGCTGATCTATGACTACCGGTCTCCATGGGGCATAGAGCTGCAGCAGAGCTTCGGCATCCCTGGAAGGATATTCGGCGAGAGATTTGAAAGAGAGCTGGCGCAAGAAGCAGATCTAATAACCACGGTCAACACGCCTCTCAAGAAAAAAGTCGAGTCATATGTTCCGGATAAGAAGGCCATTATAGTGCCAAACTACCCGGACCGGGACTTCGCCAGTTCGACAAAGAAGGATGATGAGCCGGATAGCGATGGACCCCTGATATTCGTCGGCCGGGTCTGCACCCAGGAAGGGATAGGCAAGCTCCTAAGCGTGGCCAAAGAGATACCGCAGCAGGAATTCTGGATTGTGGGAGGGGGACCATTTGCACGCTGGTACCTTATGGGAAAGCCGAAGAATGTTAAAGATCTAGGCTGGCAGCCCTACGGCAGGGTAATGGGACTGGTAAAGAAGGCCAAACTATGCCTGATTCCAAGGGAAGATAACATCGTTAGCTCCTATTCCAACGACAGAAGCATCTGGAAGTTAAACGAATATCTGAATCTGGGCAAACTGGTAATAGCGTCAGGCATATCGCAAGAAGAGAAGAGAAAGAATCTCATCATAGTGAAAAGTGCGGATCTTACCGCTGAGATCATAAAGCATATTCGCGATCGTCCGGAGAAGCTTCTCCCTGAGGATTACAGGTATTGGCAGGGAAATGACCCCCTCATAAAGGAAATCTACAGCCGCTTATGAGGCATGGCAGCTCTTGGCTTCTCATTCCGCTTTTTATTTATTGCTCCTCTTCGGATAAATAACGAAATTCATTAGCGATGCCTACTTCAAAAGAAGTCTTTGGTTTCCAATTGAGAGTTTCCTGTGCAGGTCTGATGTCAAAGATGAAATCTTTTCCGCCCTGATGTTTTTGATGTTCTAAAGTTAATTTCGCGCCACTAATATTTTTTATAATTTCGAAAGTATCTCGTAATGAAATTCCTCGACCCGATCCCAGATTTATGATGCCAGTTGCACGTCTCTCGAGAGCAGCTATAAGAGCATCAACTGCATCCTCAATGTATAGATAATCGGTTTTAACCTTTCCATCGCCTTTTATGCTGACCTTTTCGGACTGGTCTAATCTTTTCGCCTTAAGAGCTGCTGAAATAAATCTAGGTATCGATCTGGTGTCATATGGACTTCGCTTGCCGGGGCCATAGAGCGAAACCATCCGGAATATTCCGATAGAGATTTTATTATTCTCTCCAAATATATTAAGTAGCTTCTCTACCGCCAATTTTCCTGCACCGTATGCGGAAGTAGGGCTCACGGGAATATTGCCTGCCTCGATATGGCTGCATTCAGAGACATCATATACTGACATTGTGCTAGAATATAGAAAATATTCGAGATCTTTGGGCAAAATTGCCAAGAGAGATGCGGCAATTTTTGTATTGCCGTCAAAACTTTCTAAACATTGTGATATAACTGATGTTGGATGAAGGTGTACAGAACCTGCTAAGTGAATGACTCCATCAACTCCTGCTAAAGCATTATTTTTCTTCAGCAAATCAATGGCATTTGGCTCATTCAAGTCGCACACTAATGGAATAGCCTTTACTCCGGATGAAGAAGATGTTGGATAATCCGGGGCTGATAGATCAAGAAGTATTAACTCATGGCATAGGGGGTTTTCCATATTCAAGATACGCTTGCAAAGGGCTGTTCCAAGAAAACCATTGGCGCCAGTGCAAAGAATGCGCTCATATAAAAATCTTGATCCCATGGATTTAATCTCCTTTTAATAGCTTAGAGATTCCATCTCTGAGGCTAATCTTAGGCTTGAACCCGATTTTTTCAATAGACTTCGTGATGTCAATTTTGCATTGCCTATGGCTCTCGGAAGAGGAACCGAATTGATTGTTGAGGACAATTGACACATCGCCACCAATTATATCCTTAATTAATTCTGAAAGTTGTAATAGAGTCACGTTGTTTTCAGAAGCAATATTATAAATTCCGGATTCGCCTCTCTCCAGAGCCGCTAATATCGCATCGACTACATCGTCTAAATATATATAATTAATTTCTTTGGATATATCCCCCGTAATGGTTATAGATCTGCCAGACTTTGCTTGATCAATCCAGCGAGGAATAGTAAGAGAATTATTCATACCGGGGCCATAGACGCTGGAGATACGCAGAGAGATCCCCTTTATAGTTGTTCTATGATTAATTACATTCAAAAATAGTTCGGCAATGTTCTTCTGCGCGCCATACAAGTTAATTGAATTCAGATCGAGTATTTCTTTCCAGACTTGTTTGGATGAAAGCGGATAAACTATATATGAACTTATATATATTACTTTTTCGAGCTGTTCCTCAAAGTTGCGAATTATTTCAAGGAAATTGCGTATGTTGAGATTTAGACTTAGCAAGGTATTTTTATCAAAGCTTTTATTCCAGTCTATATCTGATGCCATATATATTACATAATTTATATTCTTAATTTGACTTAAAACGCCTTTGATGTCGTTGTCTGTAAGATCACAATGGTATGCTCGTAGTCTACCAGTCTGCTTTACTTTTTCAGGGCTTCTGGTTAATAGCACTACGCCAAATCCATTCCTGATCAATACTTCAATTAGTTTGGTTCCTATAAAACCCGTACCTCCTGTTACTAAGACTCGCTTCAAAGAGACTACCACCTAAAGCAGGATAGCATATCATCATCCGGAATAAATAGCCTTCGTTAATTTTCAAGTCGTGGACCAAATTCACCTCGCAGAAAACCACATATTAAGTGAGATACAAATAGCTAAGTTAGCTTATTGACTTTATGAAGTCTATAAACTTGCCATGATCTATGGCGAAATTGCCAGAAATCCTCTGATTGGGAGAGACATTTCTGGTGACCACCGCCCCCATAGTGATGAAAGCCCCCTCACCCACGGTTAGCTTGTTGGAAATCGTAGCATTGGGGCCGATCCAGACGTCATCTCCGACCACGGTGCTCCCAGCCACCAGGGCACAGGCGGCGATCATGCATCTCTTTCCTATTACGGCATTGTGGGCAATATGGACCAGGTTGTCTATCTTGGTTGATTCACCGATCACGGTATAATCGCCACCGAACTTAGCCCTGTCCACGCAGGTGTTGGCCTGAATCTCAACACCTTTATTGATATGCACCCCACCGGTATGAAGGACTGGAAGCATCTCTTTTTCAAACCGTTCAAAGCGGAAGCCTTCAGAGCTTATCACGGCGCCTGCCCTGATGATCACATCATCCTCGATCAAGCTGTTCTCAAGGATACTGACATTGGGGCCTATTAAGCATCTTTCGCCGATTCTAACATTGTTCCCCGCCACATAAGCGCGGGGATGAACATCTGAGCTATCGCTGATGACCGTCTTGGTTGGTCGGCCGTAGAAATCGGTCTCCCTTGCCAGGCGGTTATGAATCTCGTAGTACAACCTCCTGGGATGCTCCGAGACCATCACGCCCAGGCCTTCGGGCATCAATTCCGCCAGCTCATCTCTGGTGACCACGCAGGTGATATTCGAGCAGCTCTTGAGCATAGGAATGTACTTGGCACTCTCCACAAAGGCCATTTGGCCGAGCTTGTTCTGATCGATATTTCCCAGGCAAGAAAACTCACCCTCCGCCACCACCCTGGCTGATTCATTCTTTATTTCACATAGCTTCATGGCCGGACCTCATGTGGCTGCCTTTGCAGCACGAAAAAGGGCATGATCTCAAATCATCCATCGAATCACCTCGAAGGCCTCTGCCAAAGGATAGCTACACTGTATGCCCCTCACCTTGGCCAGGCCGTAGATGAAGTCTGGGGAGAAATAATTCCTTGCCTTTTCATATTGAGATTGATAGCAGCGGAGCATCTCCATCTTTTTTTCCAGGTGCCGCTCCTCCAGGCGCATGAACATACCGGAGCTGAAGACCATATGATTCCATGGCAGCTCATAGCCTATAATGCTGGCATGCATCTTAAAGGCCCTTATGGCCTCATTGCTTACCGCTTGATGATCCTGATGGACATCGCTTAGAGCTGGAGTTAAAACGAGATCCGGCTTAAAATCGCGCCGCACGCCGACCAACTCTTCCAGTATGTCCTGCCTTCTCTCCATGAGCCGTCTAACTTGAAACTCATGGACTGAGGCATTGTTCTTTTGCAGACCCAGGCAGCTCAAAGCCTTCATGAACTCTCTTTTCAGCGTATCCCTGGGAAGATGCTCTGGCAAAGAGTCCTCTGCTATGGAAAAGACGATCCACAGGATCTCTGCGCCTTCTTCCACCATCCTGGCAATGCTACCGCCGCATCCAAGTTCTGCGTCATCGGTATGGGGGGACAAGATAAGAACTTTCACCTGGCACACCTTCTACGGATATTGATAAAATCCTCGACCGGTCTTCCTGCCTAGGCAACCTGCGCTAACCAGCTTTTTCAGGGCGAGACTGGCCTCATATTCTCGGCCCTGCGAAGACTCATGAAGATTTCTTATTATCTCCAGACAGAGGTCAAGTCCAATCAGATCCGCCAGCTCAAACGGGCCCATAGGATAATTGGCTCCGAGCTTCATGGCCCGGTCTATGTCCTCGACCTCAGCCACGCCTTCATCAAGCATGCGGCAGGCGGTGTTTATCATGACAAAGAGCAGCCGATTTACTATAAAGCCGGGAGTGTCCGCCACTACAACATCCACCTTGTTCAAACTGGCAACCAGAGCTCTGCATTTATCAATTGTCTCATCCGTAGTCTTCTTGCCTCTGACAATCTCCACAAGCTGCATTCGGGCTATTGGATTGAAGAAATGAAGCCCTGCGACCCTTTCAGGGTGAAGCAATCCCTCAGAGATCCGGCTTATCTGCAGGGAGGAGGTATTGGTGGCCAGTACAACATGGAGGGGACAGATTTGATCTAAAATTCTAAATGTATCTCTCTTGACATATAGATCCTCAGTGATAGACTCTATTACAAAGTCGGATGCGGAGAGCGGCTCCCATTCCGTTGTTGTGGTGATATTTTCGAGGAGGGCCTCAGCTTCGTCCGGACTCATCCTCTTGGAAAGCTTTTTAAATAGGACCTCAATTGCATTTATCAGTGCGGATCTGCTCCTGCTCTTCCATACGATCCTGCTTCCGGAGAGCAAAGCCACTTCTGCTATGCCTTTCCCTGTGATGCCGGTTCCAACTATGCCTATGGTATAGGTTTTCTGCAAAGACCGGCAAACATTCACAATGTCTCCGATATTATGGCGCTGGAAGCTCTTCTGGAAATGATAGGATCCATCGGAGTCCTTCAGCATTAAAACGTAATAGGGAATTAATGGATGGTCCTCGGAGGGAACATTGACCGATACGACCTCGTCTACAACATAGCGGCTAATATCAACCTTTGATACCACTCCACCACAGAAGACACAGACTAGGACCGGATAGTCCCATTCTCTGCCACAGTCTTGGCAGCAGTACTTCATATGCACCTTCTCATTATATGAACCACCGCAGTTCCTCCTACGCCACCCACATTATGAGTAAGCCCTATTTCAGGACGGGAGACCTGTCGCTCCCCTGCTTCACCCCGAAGCTGCCTTACGATCTCGCAGATCTGGGCAATTCCCGTGGCTCCCACCGGATGCCCGTCCGCCAGAAGCCCTCCATCGGTATTAACCGGCAGACGGCCGGACAGAGATGTCTCTCCCGATCTAATTAAATCCATGGCCTCTCCCTTGCGGCAAAAGCTTAGATCCTCCATGGCTATTACCTCTGCAACAGAAAAGCAGTCATGGACCTCGGCCAGATCTATGTCCGCCGGCTCAATATCGGCTGCATCGTATGCCCTCTTGGCTGCACATCTCGCCGCAGAAAATCCGGTGAAATCCTTTCGCTGTGAGATGGATATGGCATCAGTAGCGGCTCCCCGGCCCAGTATCTCAATATCCCTCTGTGAGAGGCTATTTCTTGAGACTATAAGTCCGGCTGCGCCGTCGGATATGGGACAGCAGTCAAAAAGCTTCAATGGGTGGCAGATATGCGGCGAAGAGCATATGGCATCTGCAGTCAGATCCCTATAATTGAAATGAGCCAGGGGATTTTTTGAGGCATTAAAATAGTTCTTGCGGGAGACCAGTGCCAGATCTTCCGGAGGCAGGCCAAACTTTTTAAGGTATTTGGCTGCGACTAATGCATACTGGGCAGGGAAGATCAGCCCTTCCTTTTGATCCCTCAGCAGATCTCCTGCCATGGCTATATTTTTATAAATTTTCTTATTCATCTGCCCGGTAAGCTTCTCTCCGCCCAGAACCATGATGTTCTCATAGTCAGACAGTAAGGATCCTGCCATATAAACAGCAGTCCCGCCTGATGCGCATGCTGCCTCAACTCTAAATGCGGGCAGGTTTGTCCCGGGAAGCAGGCTTGTGACCAGCGATCCCAGATGAAGCTGACTGGTGGTCGGTCCTGCCAAAAAGTTGGATATCACCACCGCATCTATATCCTCGATTTTTAGCGGGCTGTCCTGCAGCGTCTTTTGCATAGCCTCGTAAAGCATCTCCGGGAGAGACTTATCCAATATCCCGAACTTGGTCCTGCCTATGCCGGTTATAAACATCATTTGCTCCCTTTCTCGTGGTCCTTTGTGCCTATTAATCGGCAGATGGATATGACTTCTCTAATGGCATGATATTTAATTCTTTTAATCCTGCAAAAAGCTCTCTACCTGAAACATCCCCTTCAACTCTCTGATCTCAAATTTTGCCTCTATAAAATGCCCCGCCGTCCAGATGTTGGTCTTGGTGTGCCGCGATATCTCCCGCACGCTGTAGCTTCCCCCCGCCAGGGCCAGATAGGGGATGAGCTGGTCGGCCAGATGCGCGTCCACTGCCGCAGGAGACGCCAACTCCTGTATCATCTCCTCTGCCGCTCTTCGCCCCACCTTCTCCGCCGGATGGCCCCTCTCTCCCAAGCTGCTGGCACCCTTTCCCGCCGTCCAGAGAGTGATGCCGCTTCCGGTAGAGGCAAGCCGGCCCGTCTCCTGAAGGATCTCCGCCTCATACCCCGCCTCCTGCAGGCGCTCGATGGCTGAGGCAGCCTGCCGCTCCGCCACATGCTGGGGCAGGTTGGAGCAGTGGGATATGCCCATGATTCTATTCTGGGCTGGATTGAATGGTTCATAAGAGATATGGGCCGACTTGAGATGCGACGGCTCAACTTCCAGAAGCACCTCTCCTTGACCCCGGGGGTAGTAGCCCCTTCTCAAGAGCTGCAGCCCTGCCCTCCCTCCGAAAAAAGAGAGCGCCGGGAGAAAGACGTTCCTGAAGTAGTCCACGGTGGGAGACCACTGCACATCCGTCCCGCCCTGCACATACAGGGATGTTCTTTTCTCCGCATGCAGCAGGGCAGGCAGGAGACACTGCATCAGCAATGTCACACTTCCCGCCGTTCCTATCTCCACCCGTCGGCTACCGCCACAGATCTCCTGGGGGCAGAATAGAACCTCAGAGGAGCCCGGCTCGGCTCCTTTTATCTCCGCATTGCATATCTGGCCCAGGGCCCGGATGGCCTGAGCATGCTGAGCAGCCAATCCAGGCTTGGGCCGGCCCTGCCGGATTTTTTTTATAAGCACGCTCTTTCCGGTCACGGCGGACAGAGCAACTGAAGTGCGCACGATCTGGCCGCCGCCTTCTCCATAGGAGCCGTCTATCTCGATCATCTCATCTCCCCTGGCCTGATATCCTCCAATTTATGGTCCCGGCTTCCTGGCACTTACCTTGAGGCTGGAGATGGAACCCTCCACCTTTTTGATCTCCTCGGGCGAGCCCCTCAGACTGATCAAGATGGCCTGGCCGGTGGGATCATTGCTCATGCAGTACAGGGGAAAATCCGACTCCCCGATAACATCGATCTCCTCAAATCCTGCTCTGGCTATGACATCAAGATATCTCTCTTTTGAGACCGCCCCGGCCAGGCATCCCACATAGGCCTGGATGGACTGTTTGACGAAATCGGGCAGACTCCTCCGGATGACTATGTCCGATACCATCAGCCTGCCCCCGGGCCTCAGCACCCTGAAAGCCTCCCGGAAGGCTTTATCCTTGTTTGGAACCAGGTTGATGACGCAGTTGGAGATGACTGCATCCACAGAACCGTCCTCAACCGGCAGGGCCTCTATCTCCCCCCGCCGAAACTCCACATTGCTGTAGCCTCCCTTCCTGGCATTGGCTGCTGCCCTTTCCAGCATCTCCTCGGTCATGTCCACACCTATGACCTTACCTTTTTCACCCACTGCCCGGGAGGCCAAAAAACAGTCGAATCCCGCGCCAGAGCCCAGGTCCAGGACGGTCTCGCCCTCCCTTAGTGCCGCCAGGGCCACGGGATTTCCGCAGCCGAGTCCCAGATTGGAGCCTTCCGGCACCGCCTCCATCTGCTCCTCAGTGTATCCTATCTTTTTGCTTATCTGCTGCGGCTTGGCCGATCCGCAGCATCCGGATTGGCAGCATGAGCTGCCGCTCCTGGCCACCCGAGAGTAACCCTCTCTTACAGCCATCTTCAGCTCTTGATCTTTCATTTTTCTTCCTCCCGATTGCTGGAAAGCCTCATTGATCACCGGACCCAAACTGAACTCTGCCGTCTTCTCCAGCTCCTCCACCTTGATCAATGAGAAGCAGCATACTGCTCCATATCTCTCCAGGGAATGCAGCGCCAGTATGTCTTCTGGTCTGACCTTGGCCTTCTCCCGGATCCATGGGATATGCTTCGGGCGGCGCACCCCGGTCATCCAAAACTCAGGAATCTTGGGGTCTCGGCTCGACCAGATCAGTTTTCCAGGCCTATTTTGCAGTATAACCACCATCAATGGGATAAAAGCCTCCCGTGGAGAAGGAGCTTTTGCTGGAAAGCAAAAAAGCTACTAAATAGGCTATCTCTCTGCGCTCTGCCAACCTTCCCATGGGATGAGCTGCTGCAAACTGTGCCAGAATCTCTTTTGGCGCTTCTCTCATTCTGGGCGTATCAACATATCCTGGGCCAACCGCATTTATGCGCACACCTTTATCTGCAAACTCCAGAGCGGCAGAGCGAGTCAATCCCAATATACCATGCTTGGCTGCAGTGTAAGCCGCAAGGCCGGCCAATCCCACAACACCGTTTCCGGAAGACATATTCACAATAGCACCGCCGCCGCTTTTGATTATGGCAGGAATCTCATATTTAAGACAGAAAAAGGTCCCGGATAAGTCAGTGGCTATTACGTCATCCCAATCTGAGATATCATAATCGGGTATGGCTCGCCCTGCTGGACCGGTAATGCCCGCATTGTTTACCGCAAAGTGCAGAGCCCCAAAGCGCTTCAGCGTGCTGCGAATAAGGCTCTCTACCGAACGATGGTCTCTTACATCGGTTTTGCATATATGCACCTTTTTGCCGCTGGGATCAATTCGATCTCCCACCAATCGTGCTTGCTCTTCATGGCGAGCGGCGATAACCACACAGGCGCCCTGATCAAATAGCTCCTCTGCTATAATTTCCCCCAGGCCGGTGGATGCACCAGTCACAATAGCTACCTTGCCGTCAAATTCCATAATCCCATCAACGAGCTTCAATAGTTTAAATTAGCAGCTATTCAAGGTATTAACAGATAAAAATAAAATAGAATTAGATCAGAGGATTCTGAATTGGGATTCACTCGGAAAATTATTTTAGCCAAACCCCTCTCAATCCACCGCCTCAGCATACTTTTCCGAGAACTCCTGACACTGGACGATGATGCGCGCTGCTGCCTCCCTCAAGACCACAATGGGATCGGCATCCTTGGTGGTCAGCCGGAAGACGGGATTGTCCATGATGGGAAACTTGGTGTCATATGTGGCCATGAGCACCCTCTCATCCGCCAAAAGCTCCGTTCGCAGCAGGTTCAGGATGGTGTGCCCCTCCCCCACGAACTCGATGATGGCCTGGTTGTCCGTCTTTTTGATGATCTTCAGATTCATCAGACCACTCCCAGCCCATAGGCAGAGCTCATCTTGCGGGTCTCAGTGCTGCCGCAGTTGGGGCAGACCAGCTTGCTGTCCTTCCGGGCCAGGCCGGTGAGGCAGCGATTGCAGTAGGCCTTGATCACTCCCAGGTCCTCGTCCCCCGTGGAAAGCCTCATCTGCCGATCATCTATGATCTTGGCCTTGAGGATGTCGCGCAGAGAGAAGAGGTGACGCAGATCCTTGACATAAGAGCTTCTAACATTGGATATGTGTATTGTCGCCTCCTCATCAGAGAGCGGGCGGTTCTCATGCCCCTTCTTGAAGGCCAGCGAGACTATGACCAGGCTGTCCTTGAGATCGATCACCTCTCCCACCACGATATCTCCCTGGGTGAGCCTCACCGGTGCATTGCTCTTGGGTATAACCCTGGCCGATCTGGTCTTGGAGTCGATATTGACCAGACCTGCAGTTGATGCAAATATCTTTCCCCCTCGGGAGTAGGTATAGTCCCCGGAGACATACTCTTCCGTGGATCCCACTACATCACCGGGAAGCACAAAGCTGCCGTCCATAATATTTCCTCTATTCAAATCTATAAGTG
>ERZ1645192.919-NODE-919-length-24807-cov-8.446388_pt1 | contig 24807 bp, 20 predicted proteins | sample MGYA00575354_ERZ1645192 | MGnify/ENA primary metagenome ERZ1645192 (study PRJEB40844, sample SAMN11349763) | freshwater sediment metagenome | isolation source: river sediment | host: Sediment | place: India: Faizupur Khadar , New Delhi | collected 2017-02-21 ... | reverse complement strand
GGAAGAACGATGTCGTTCTCGGCCTGCTGGTCCGGTCGCTGGTGAGCGACGGCGACGCTCCGCGGGCGCTCCAGCACATCGGGAAGTTCAAGGCCGACAGTCCCGACCGCGCCGCCTTCATCGCCTTTCTGCGCGCCTACATCGCCAACCGCGCCGAGGAGAACTATGCCCGCTCCCGCTCCTACATCCAGAAGGCGAAGAAACTCATCGCCGAGGGACACGACGCGCTGTTCACCCCTCAGCGGCGCTATATCCTGCGCGAACTCGAGTTCGATCTGGTCATGTACGAACGGAGCGGCGATTATGAATCGCTCCTGCCGGTCCGCAACGATCTGATCGAAAGCGCCAAGGGGCTGCGCTCGGCCTCCTATCTCATCGATGCGCTGACCGCTTCGTTCCGTTTCCTTCAGCGCTTCAACCGGCTCGAAAAGGGGTTCCGCGTCCTCCAGCAGTCGCTGAAGCTCGCGATAGAATCCTACGATAACTTCCGCATCGCGCGGAGCTATCTCAATCTCGCCTCGTGCGCCCAACTGCTCGAACGGTGGCAGGAGGTCCCGTTCTTCCTCGACCGCGCCATGGAGTTCGCGCGCAAGGGCTGCGGCACGACCATCCTCAAACTCGCCTACTTCGCCCGCGGCGAATATGCCGTGCAGACAGGCGATTTTTCGCTGGCCGAGAATTACCTGTTCAACGCCGAGGAACTTTCCTACCATGAACGGCGCGACGCCGATCTCTGCGGCATCTTCTCGGCGCAGGTGTTCCTCTACGTGCTCAAGGGGGAGACCGGCTACGCGCGGATGGCGGGCGGCAAACTGCGGCGGTTCCTCGACAAAAAGACCATAGACGATCACCGGCGCGTCCGCGGTTTCTGCACGCTCCTGTTCCTCGAGGCCTCCTTCGAAGGGGACCGCGAATATGTGCTGGAACTATCGGAGCAGATCGAGCGGCTCTTCAACCGCGACCCCGGCCTGATGCCGGCCTTCCGGCTCATCTATCTGACGGCGCGGGCGCTCTATGCCGCCAAGAAGGGCTACGAGCGCGATTTCATCCGGCTCGTCGAGACGGTGGAGCAGGAGAAGGTGACCTCGGTCATCCCGCTGTTCCGGCTCATCCATCGCTATGAGGTGTCGCGTCTGCTGGGCGAGAAGAAGATCATGCAGGAACTCCTGCGCCGCTGTATCGACGACGGCCGCCGCGAAGCATCGGCGCTTCATGCGCGGCACTTCATCGCGCTGTTCAGCGAACTGTCCTATTTCGTCGATCAGGGGGAGACCGATCAACTGCTCGCCGAGATACGCGACGCGGTCGAGGAGGGCCGCGGCGCCGCCGAGGGGGACCGGACCGCCGCGCGGCTGGGGCTCTACTTCGAAGAGACGCGGCGCCAGATAGATTTCCTCCGCGTCCGCAACCGCAACTACGCCTACATCATCGACATCGTCAAGGCGATATCGGGAAAGACCGAAGTGGGCAAGATCATGGACATCGTCGTCAAGAAGATACTCGACATCCTCGGGGCCGATCTGGTGGCGGTGGTGTTCCGCTACGACGACGGCCAGCAGATGGACTATCTCATCAAGGACGCCGCCCAGCAGAACTATAAATTCAACGAGATACGCTTCAAGGGCGATATCGTCCAGCGGATGCTCAAGACCGCCAAGATAGAATTCCTCACCAGTGCTCCGGCCGGTTTGGGCGACGCAGACACCTCTTCGACCGGACTCGAGTCGGACAACAGCGCCGTGGCGGCCATACCGGTGGTCCTGCAGGGGGAGATCCGCGCCTACATCTATCTCGAACGGAACCTTTCGAAGGGGAGTTTCACCGAAGAGGAGATACAGTTCCTCGAGATACTGGCCGACAACATCGGCGTCATCTTCGACAATGTGAAACTGGTCGAGATCGCGACCACCGACACCCTGACCAAAGTGGCGACCCGCCGTCATTTCCTGAGCGTGCTCAAAAAGGAGACCGACAAGGCGCGCCGCTACGGCTTCACGCTGTCGCTGGTGATCATCGACATCGATCTGTTCAAGAACATCAACGATACCTACGGCCACCTCATGGGCGATACCGTCCTGCGGCAGATCGGCCGCCTGCTCAAAGGCAATATCCGCAACAGCGACTACGCGGGGCGGCTCGGCGGCGAGGAATTCGCCCTGCTTCTGTCGGGGACCAACGCCGCGGGCGCCTTCAACACCGCCGAAAAGATACGCGAAAAGTGCCAGAAGATGAATTTCTCCGGCGTACAACTGACCCTTTCGGCGGGGATCGCCTCGTTCCATGAGGACGGGGTGAAAAGCGAGGAGGATTTCATCGAAAAAGCCGACACGGCGCTCTACGCCGCGAAACGGAAAGGACGCAACCTGACGATCCGCTACGCCGACAGGGGGGATTGATGCTGACCACGATACAGATAGACGAGAACACCATCGTTTCGGGCAACGTCGAGAAGGTAAAACGGACGCTCGAGGCTATCGTCGAGAACTCCGAGATGATCCGCCGCTACGAGGCGAGCGTGGTGCTCTCCTTCGGCGCGCCCGGAACGAAACGGCAGATGGGCTTCTTCGATCTGGAGAAAAAACTGGCTCAACCCTCCTACAAACGGTGGTTCCGAACGCTCGACCGCGAGGTGCCGGCGCTTCCCTACTTCCTCTCGGCGGGCGACGGACAGAACTCGCTGCTGATCTACCTCATGGGGGTGCTCGACTACCGCGCCGCCGACAGCCGCATCGAATTCGATCAGGCGGCGGCGGGCCGTTTCTTCGCCCAGAAAAAGACCGAGATAAAGAATCTCTGCCTCTCAAACAACATCAGTCCGCAGGGAAGTCTTCAGCGCCTTTCAACGCTTGTCTGTCCCGCTCCCGCCGTCGCCTCCGCCGGCTCCGGCCCGCAGACGGACGGACAAGCCCGACCGGCCGACACCGTAGAACTCCCGCCCGAAAAACAGGAGGAAAAACCGAAGGAGACCCAGACGCTCAAGGTGCTTCTCGACCGCTACGGCTCCATCGCGGTGTTCAAGGACAACCGGATGACCAAGCTGTTCGTGGTCTTCCGCGAGATACCGGCGCAGATACAACTGCGGCGCAACGAACTGGTCTTCGACCGGTCGCTCAACCGCTGGTTCTTCCGCACCCTGTTCCTGCTGGGCGAGGCGGAACAGGCGATAGAATCGCTCCTGCTCTACAAGCCGGGCGAGGTGGCCGATTCGATAACGGCCCACGGCGGCGTACTCCTGATGTGCGTCTGCCGCGGCGAGGACGGCGAATACCAGAAACTCTTCGAGATAGAGGACCCGGTCCCCACCGCGCTGGTAGAAGAGGAACATGCCGCCGAACCGCCCGCCGACAAGCCGCCGAGCGGGAAGGAGGAACCGCCCGACGGACCCGCTGCCGGGCCCGCCGACCCGAAGGACGGTGAGATCGCGGCGCTCAAGGCCGAGATAGAGAAACTCAAGAAGGTCATCGAGGCCTACGAGGACACGATGCTCGGCAAGAATAAGAAAAGCATATTCAAGAAGTTCTTCGGATGATGCGGGTAACGCTCCTCGGCACCGGATCGTCGACCGGCACCCCGCAACTCCTGTGCGACTGCCCCGTCTGTCTTTCGGCCGATCCGCGCAACCGCCGCACCCGATTCGCGATACTCCTTGAAACGGCGCAGACGACGCTTCTCATCGATACGCCCTTCGAGATACGGCTGCAACTGCTCGCCGCCGGAGTGAAACGGCTCGATGCCCTCTGGCTCACCCACGATCACAGCGACCATTTCGCCGGGATAGACGATCTGCGGATATTCTCGTTCCGCAACAAGGCGCCCATCCCGCTCTACGCTCTGCCGTCGGTCATCGCCGCGGCGCGCGACCGGTTCAAATACCTCTTCGACGAGAACGAATACAGCGACATCAACTTCCTCGATCCGCGCCCGGTGACCGCCGACGGTCCGGTGCCCTGCGGCGATCTTACCCTCACGCCGCTCTACCACCGGCACGGGCAAAGTGCGATGGCGAGTTTCCGTACCGGCGACTTCGCCTTCATCGCCGACATCAGCGAAATAGCGCCCGAAGAACTGGGGAAACTGCGCCGACTCGACACCCTCGTCATCTCCTGCACCGTCAAGCACGACCATTACAAACACATGAAACTCGACGATATCCTCGTCCTCATCCAGCGCATCGCGCCGCGCCGCGCCATCCTCACCCACATGAACCACCGCTTCGACCACGAAGAACTCCTGCGTACCCTCCCCGCCGGCGTCGAACCGGGCTACGACGGGATGGTGGTGGAACTCTGAACCTACACCCTCCGCCGCTTCGCGCCACCTCCCTGCGACAGGGAGGCTTCCTCTTGCTCCCCTGATGCAGGGGAGGCAGGAGGGGTGTCGATATACGGAGGCGTCCCCTTGACAGGGCGGGATGTGCGTATATAAGAGACTCGTACTTTCGAAGTAACGGAGAAGAGCATGGGAAAAAGACAGTTCAAGGCCGAAACGAAACAGCTCCTCGACCTGATGATTAACAGCATCTACACCCACCGCGAGATCTTCCTGCGCGAACTGATATCCAACGCGTCGGACGCCCTCGATAAGTTGAAGTTCCGCTCCCTCACCGAACCCGATCTCATGGGAAGCGACACCGATCTGGGCCTCCATATCGCGCTCGACAAGGAGGGGCGCACCATCACCATCACCGACAACGGCATCGGGATGACGCAGGACGAGGTGGTCGAGAATATCGGCACCATCGCCAAGAGCGGCACCAAAGAGTTCTTCGAGAAGATGGACAACGAAAAGAGCGGCGAGAACGCCGCGATCGCCCTCATCGGGCAGTTCGGCGTCGGTTTCTACAGCGCCTTCATGGTGGCGAAGAAGGTGACGCTCATCACCCGCGCCGCCAAGAGCGAAGCAGGTGTCCGCTGGGAGTCGGCGGGCGACGGCAGTTACACCGTCGAAGAGACCGATAAAGAGTCGCGCGGCACCGCCATCACCCTCCACCTGCGCGACGACATAGCCGAACGGATGGACAACGACCTGCTCGACCCGCATGAGATAGAGACACTCGTCAAGCGCTACAGCGACTTTATCCGCTATCCGATAAAAATGGAAATGCCGAAAGGGGACGACGGGAAAGAGACCGAACTGAAGACGCTCAACTCGATGGTGCCGCTGTGGCAGCGCGCCAAGCAGGAGGTGACCGACGAGCAGTACCGCGCATTCTACCACGCCGAATTCCACGCGTGGGACGATCCGATCGACACCATCCACACCCGCGGCGAAGGGGCGGTCGAATACACCGCGCTCCTCTTCATCCCGTCGAAGGTGCCGTACGAATTCTGGTCGCCCCACTTCGAACGCGGCCTCAAGCTCTATTCGCGGCAGGTCTTCATCATGGAGAAGTGCAAGGAACTGCTCCCCGAATACCTCGGCTTCGTGAAAGGGCTGGTCGATTCGCCCGATTTCTCGCTCAACCTCAGCCGCGAGGTGCTCCAGCACGACCGCCAGCTCAAGACCATCGCGAAGAATGTCGAGAAGAAGGTGCTCGACGCGCTCAAATACATGGTCGAGAACAAACGCGACGACTACGAGAAGTTCTGGGAGGAGTTCGGCCGGGCGCTCAAGGGCGGTGTCTATGCGAACTTCGGCCGCGAGGTCGATAAACTGAAAGACCTGCTCCTCTTCCCGAGTTCCTTCGGCGACAAACCGGTGACGCTCAAGGAGTATGTCGGCCGGATGAAAGAAGGGCAGAGCGACATCTACTATGCGGCGGGACGCGACCGGGCGGCGGTCGAACATCTGCCGCAGATGGAGGCATTGCGCGAAAAAGGCTACGAAGTGCTGTATTTCATTGATAAGATAGACGAATTCATGACGGTCGGCCTTTCCGAGTACGAGGGGAAGAAACTCCGCTCCATATCGGCTGCCGATCTCACGCTCGATAAAGAGGCGGCAGAAGAACAGAAGAAGAAAGAGGAGACCCACAAGGGACTCATCGAGACGGTGAAGAAACACCTCGACGGGAAGGTCGCCGAGGTCCGCCTCTCGCCCCTGCTGAAAAGTGCGCCCGCCTGCATCGTGAGCGGCGACGGGGGCCTCAGCCTCACCATGGAACAGACACTCAATGAAACGATGCGCGGCGAGATGCCGGCGCCCAAGGCGAAGCGGGTGCTGGAACTCAACCCCGATCACGCGATCTTCGCCACCCTCACGCGGCTCCACGCCGAGAACCCCGACGCGCCGAAACTGCGCGACTACGCCGCGCTCCTCTACGATCAGTCGCTCCTCACCGCCGGGCTTCCGGTCGACGACCCGGCCGCCTTCGCGACGCGGCTTACCACCCTCATGGTCGATGCGGGCGACCGCCACTAGGTCGGTTCCAAGTTTTCCGAGTTTTTCTTCTGGCATATCAAAAAGAATTTGCTATGATACCGTGAAGCATCCGGGGGAAGTATGCTCTTGAAACATCAGCCGCTAGCGATCGTCGCGCTGACGACTCTTTTCCTGCTGTTCGCCTGCAACGGTCACTCGTCGCCGGTCGACGAGGAAAATATCGACATCGATTATGTCGCGGATACTCAAGTCGACAATGACTCCTTTGACCCCGACAAGCCGGACCCCCGATGTGAAGGTTGGCGACGGCGCGGCAATTTCCTTTGGTGGGAGCAGCCTTTTTGTTGTTACACTTACGAAGAAGCGTTAAGCGTTTGTTCCCAAAATGGGCTAGAGGGCGCACGGCTTCCGTTTATAGATGAGTTGCATTCTTTGCTGAAAGATTGCGAGAACACGGTAGATGAAAAAAAATGTGCGATAGGTTTTCCTCAAGGAGAAGAAGGCAATCATGATACCCAAGTGACCGTATGGAGAGAATGGACCCCGCAATGTAAAGGGTGTGAGAAAAGAGAAGACGGTGGTTATTCCGTTTTCGGTGACAGAACATGGTTCTGGACTTTAACAACTGATAACGATTGGGGCGATGATTCTCCTTGGGGGATTGATTTTACCTATGCCAGTATTGGTAGGTTCTACCACACGGCATCTACCGGAAGTGTTCGTTGCGTAAGAGAGATCATCTCGGCAATAGAGATAGATCCTGATCCAAATTGGGAGACCACCTGCCCAGAAGATGATCGAGACGATGTTGTCTCAATGAATGAGTATCCTGATTATGACTACATGCCTTGCGCCGAACGTGAGGAAGAAATTTGGCGTGCACATGCAACGGTAGGTGCCTCGATGCCTTTTGACCTGTACTTAGGATTCACTTACATCACGGGAGGTCTGGAGCTTGTAGCAGATTCGCCGGGAGACAAAGATTTCAGCAAATTAGCGGGGCTCAAGTGTGTTGATTACGACATGAGAATTAGTTATACCGACGAACTGGAAAGTCTACATGGATTAGAAAGCCTCATCAGAGTAGGAAGTAATCTGGAATTCCAAGGAAATAGTGCGCTAACGGATATAAAAGCCCTTTCAAAACTTACAGAGGTTTCGGGGGATTTATTGATTTACTCCGATATCACTTCTTTAGAAGGACTACAAAACATCACAAAAGTGAACTGGCTTAATTTTGAGTTAGCCGATGTTGAGAGTGTTCGGGGGCTAAGAGGTTTAAAAGAAGCAAACGCTATTGGATTTCATACTACCAGATATCTTACAAGCTTTGAAGGGTTAGAAAATGTTAAGAAGGTAAGATGCAATATAGATATTGTTGATACCGGCATTACTTCGTTAATAGGTTTGTCGGGGCTTGAGTCATTGGCCCAAGAATGCAACGATTATAATTTAAAAGAAGAAAACCTTCCTGCCTTACGCATACTCACATGTCCCAACTTGATTTCTTTAGAAGGAATGGAGTCTTTAACTCAGATACCGGCAGACTTCGAGATGGGCAATAACGAAAATTTAGAAACATTGGCTGGATTAGAAAAGATCACTTTCCTCGACGGCGACCTGATAATTGATCAAAACAAAACTCTAAAGGCGCTGACAGGGCTTGAGAATCTAAAAATGATCTCCGAGTCGATAAGGATTACCTCGAACGCCAACCTCACCGATATTACCGCGCTTTATAACTTGGAATCTCTCGGAAGCGATTTGGGAAAAGATCTGGTCATTATCTATAACCCCAAGTTGCCGACCTGCCAGTGCGAACATCTTCGCTCCTTACTGATGGAAAAAGGATGGAATGGTTTCTACGACTTCACGGGGACCGATGAAACAGCCACTTGCGATTGAGAAGATGAAAGAACAGACCATGAGACCAATCCTTCTGGTGATGATATTGATGATTCTCATCGCCTGCAAGGAAAGCGCTCCGAGAACAGTGCTTGAAAAAGATACGATCATTTCGGACGAAACCTCTTTACCCGACGATGCCTTCCTCCCCGACGAATCCAACGATCTGGAAGCTTCCGACGATTGGAAAAACGATGAAGAGGCGGATATCTTCGACGACGAGGTGGAATATCCTGACCCGGATAAAGTGCCAGACACGGATAAGCTCAGCGTTGACACCGATGACACCGACACGGTGAACGATATCATTGCGATGGTTGATATTCCCGAGGGTTCGTTCATGATGGGATGCAATGAAATGGTAGACGATCTTTGCGGCGGAAATGAGAAGCCCTATCATGAGGTATTCCTGTCTGCGTACAGGATTGGCAAATACGAAGTGACCACCCGAGAATATCGTAAATGCGTCACGGCCGGATTCTGCAGTAACAATGGGGCATATGCCCATTACTATACCGATGTGCCATACTGCAACCTCGGCCAATCTGACAAAGAGAATCATCCAGTTCAGTGCATTACTTGGTATGGGGCAAAAGCTTTTTGCGAATGGAAGGAAAAAAGGCTTCCCACCGAGGCCGAATGGGAAAAAGCGGCACGCGGCACCGACGGTCGCAAGTATCCGTGGGGCAACGCGCCGGAGCCTTCCTGTGATTACGCTGTGATGAGTGATGGAGGATGGGGATGTGGCACCAACGGTACTATGCCGGTAGGGCAAAAGCCGTTGGGAAATTCACCCTATGGCGCATACGACATGATCGGGAATGCCGGGGAATGGGTGAGCGATTTCTACGGTGAGAAATACTATGAGCTTTCTCCCGGAATCGACCCTCTTGGCCCTGAAAGCGGAGAGAATCGCATCAGTCGAGGTGGAACATGGGGGGAAGGAGACCTCTACCGATTACGGACATCTACCCGTTTAGGCGTTAGTCCCAGCTCATCTTTTTACATCGACCTGAGGGGCTTTCGCTGCGCAGAGTCTGTCGCTATAGTTGAACCCAACGATTCCGATTCCCTGATGCCCGATAATTAATCAAAAATACCCTCATGGTCGACGCCGGAAAATAAGACAACTATACCCGAGCAGGTATAATTTTTGAAAAACTTCTTGACATTATACCCGATAAGGTATAAATTCGTCTTGTTTTGACTGATTATACCCGATGAGGTATAGCATGAGTCATATTGCCTTGTTTGTAAAAGAGAAACGGCGCGCGCTGGGACTGACGCAAGAGCGACTTGCCGAGATGTCGGGGGTAGGGCTTCGCTTCATCCGCGACCTTGAACAGGGGAAAGAGACACTCCGCCTCGACAAGGTGGATCAGTTGCTTTTTTTCTTCGGCCACACCCTCGGCCCGATACCGCTGAAGGGAGGCGGCAATGGCGCGTAGAGCGGCGACGGTGCTGATGAACGACCGCGTCGCGGGACGCATCGAAGAAACCGAGCAGGGCTACCGTTTCACCTACGACCCGGCCTACCGCGCCGACCCGGCGGCGATACCGGTGAGCCGCACCCTGCCGTTCAGGGAAGCGCCCTACGAAAGCCCGGTCCTTTTCTCGTTCTTCGACGGACTCATCCCCGAAGGATGGCTCCTCGACATCGCGGCGGCGAACTGGAAGATCAACCCGCGCGACCGGTTCGGCCTGCTCCTCGCCTGTTGCCGAGAATGCATCGGCGCGGCGCGCATCGTGCCGGAGGAGGCGCCTCATGAGTAGGTGTCTTATCTGCCGGCGGCCGCTTGAGACCGGCGACTATCATCCGGCCTGCGCAAAACACTTTTTCGGCGTCGGTACACCGCCCGAACTGCCCTACGGTCTCGACGAGATCGCCGAACTGGCAAAACAGACGGTGCAGAGCAGTGTCACGGTGACCGGCGTCCAGCCGAAATTGTCGCTCCATATCGAGAAAAGCGGCCCGAAGAAACGGCGCTTCACCATCGTCGGACTTTGGGGCGCGTTCATTCTCAAACCTCCTTTTCAACAGTACCCCCACCTTCCCGAGATAGAGGACGCAACGATGCATCTGGCCGACGCGGCGGGGATCGCGACGGTGCCGCACGCCCTCATCCGGATGAAGAACGGGGAACTCGCCTACCTCACGCGGCGGATAGATCGCGACGGGGAGCGGCGCATCCACATGGAGGATATGTGCCAGTTGTCGGGGCGGCTCACCGAGGACAAATATCGGGGCTCGTACGAACAGATCGGCCGTATCGTCAAAGAACACGCGGCAAACACCGGCTTCGACCTCATCCGTTTCGCCGAAACGGTGCTGTTCTCATTCCTCACCGGCAATACCGATATGCACCTGAAGAACTTCTCGCTTCGCTACGACGGCGTTACGGCGACGCTCGCTCCGGCCTATGATCTGGTCGCGACGAAACTGGTCCTGCCGGAAGATATCGAAGAGACCGCCCTTACGCTGAACGGCAAAAAACGGCGACTGACCGCGCGCGATTTCCGGCTTTTCTGCGGAGCGATCGGCCTTACCGAGAAGCAGACGCGGTCGCTCATCGACCGGATGATCGAAGCAGCGGAACGGTTCCCCGCATCGCTGGAGGAGAGTTTTCTTCCCGCTCCGGTCAGGCAGTCCTTTGCCGCGCTCGTGGCGGAACGGCGCGAACGGCTCTTGACGAAGGGATCATGAATGCGACGACGGGGGAATAAGATTGACTCGTTCCCCCTTTTATATTACTGTTGCGCAGTGAGTGATTTCATGGGAGCGTACGCATGAACTCGGTTCCTTTCCTTATCGACGCGGCGGCGCAGGCCGCCACCGCCATCTCGATCATCGAGGTGGTGAAGAACTCGTCGCTGGTGGTGAACATCGTTCTGGGGGGACTCGTTCTCCTGTCGGTCCTCTGCTGGGGCGTCATCATCTTCAAGTTCATCCAGCACCGCAAGGCGGTCATCGCCACCGAGATGTTCATTGACCTCTTCTGGAAGAACATGGACTTTCAGGAGGTCTACCGCAAGAGCGAAAAACTGCAGGATTCGCCCATCGCGACGGTGTTCCGCTCCGGCTACACCGAATTCTTCGAAACGAAGAAATCGTGGGAATCCAAAGGGATACATGTCATCGGCTCGAAGGTCGACGAACTGGTCGCCAACATTGAGCGGGCGATGAAGCGCGAGGCGCAGACCCGCAACCAACTCCTTGAAAATTCACTGACACTGCTCGCCACCACCGCCTCGTCGGCCCCGTTCATCGGGCTGTTCGGCACGGTGTGGGGGATCATGGACGCGTTCCATATCATCGGCGTCACCGGCAATGCGACGCTGGGCACCATCGCTCCGGCCATATCGGAGGCGCTGATCGCGACCGCCTTCGGCCTCGCCGCGGCGATACCGGCCGCCATCTTCTACAACTACTTCATCAGCAACATCCAGAAGATCGAGGGCGAGGCGGCCAACATCACCAGCGACTTTCTTAACTCGATAAAGAGGAGCCTCGTCTGATGAGTATGGGCTCGATCGGCGGCAAACGGCGCAGAGCCATCGCCGAGATCAACATCACGCCGATGGTCGACATCATGCTGGTGCTCCTCATCATCTTCATGGTGGCGGCGCCGATGATCGAACAGGGGGTCGACCTCGACCTGCCGCAGACCGAGACGATACCGATAGAAAACCCGAAGGACAAGTTCATCCTGCGCGTCTTCAAGAACGAGAAGATATTCATCGAAAAGGCCGAGATACCGATAAAACAGCTTGAGGAGAAACTCAAGACCAACGCGAAACTGCAGGAGGACAAGGAACTGTTCCTTTACGCGTCGCAGAGGCTCTCCTACGGCTACATCGTCCGGGTGATGGCGATCGTCAAGAAGGCGGGCATCCCGAAAATATACCTCGTCACCGACCCGCTCGAGGAGCAGTGATGCGATCATACATCTTCGCGGCGCAGGTCTTCGAAGCGGAGAAACGGGCGCTCAAACGCTTCATCACCGCCTCTGTCGCGCTCCATGTCTTTATCGCCGTGTCGATCGTCGGGATCGGCTCCTTCTTCAACCTCGCTCCCAAGATACAGTTCGAGGCGGTCGAGGCGCGTCTGGTGAAATTCGGCGAGAAGCCGCGCGAGAAAAAACTCCTGCCGCGCATCGTGAAGAAAGAGGCGGTCGCCGCCAAGGCCGGCAAGGCCAACACGATAACCAAGGAAGCCGATAAGAAGAAAGAACCCGACCAGAAGAAAGAGGAGCCGAAAAAAGCGACCGATCTCAACGATCTGCTGGGGGCGGCGCTCGAGGATATCAAAAAGGACGCCCGCGCCGAGGAGACCAAAGAGGGTTCGCCCGACGGCGACAAAGACGGCGATGTGACCGATCCGGCGCTCGCGATGAAAGGCGATCTCTACATCCGGCAGATATCGGCGCTCATCAAAAAGAATTGGAAGATACCCTCCATCATTTCCAACGACATGCTCGCGGCGCTCAAGGCCGAGATCTATTTCCGCATCACCCCCGCCGGGGAGATCTACGACATACAGGTCGTCACCCCGTCCGACAACAGGAATTACGACAGTTCGGTGCTCGAAGCGGTGAAAATGACCGCCCGCCTGCCGCTGCCGGAGGATAAAAAACTGAGAAAATATGTACTGACGGAGGGACTCCAATGGGGATTCACATCCGGCGCTCTCTGATCTTTCTGTGCGCGATCGCCCTCTGGGGCGGCGCGGTCCACGCCCAACTCAAGGGCGAGGTCCGCGACGGCGCGCTGGTCGAGTACGCCATCGCGGTGCCCGCCTTCACGCAGGGGGGCGACCCGAAAGGTGAGCTGGCCAAGAATCTGACCGAGACGCTGCGCCGCGACCTTGCGCTCACCGGTTATTTCTCGGTGCTCGACGAGCGATCGTTCGTCGAAGGCCCCGAAGTGGCGGCCGACAAGGTGAACTTCAAGAATTGGATGACGGTGGGCGCCAAGGGGCTCGTCAAGGCGACGCTGACCGGCGTCGAACCGGTCGAACTCGAGGTGCAGGCCTTCGATGTGGCGGGCGGCAAGAAACTGCTCCACAAGAAGTACAAGGCCTCGGGCAAGGCGATCCGCAAGGCGGTCCACAGCTTCGCGCGCGATCTGGTGCAGCTGCTGGCCGGGGAACGGCTGAAATTCCTCTCCAGCCGCCTCGCCTTCATCGAGAAGAGCGGCCGGAATTATAAACTCATGGTCGCCGATTTCGACGGCGCCGATCCTACGGCGGTGCTGACCAGCGACAAGATACTGACGCTCCCGAGCTGGTCGGCCGACGGCGCGAAGATCTACTACACCGCCTATACCAGCGGCGAACCGTATCTCTACGCGTTCGACCTCAAAACGCAGAAAGCGGCGCTCATATCGGACCATCCGGGGCTCAACACCTCGGCCTCCCCCGCCCCCGACGGCAAGAGCATCGCCCTGCGCCTGTCGAAGGACGGCAACGCCGAGCTCTATCTCATGAACCTTGAATCCAAGGCGCTCACGCGGCTGACGAGCAACCTCGCCATCGACACCGCCCCCAGCTTCAGCGCCGACGGCAAGGAGATCGCCTTCGTCTCCAACCGTTCGGGCAATCCGCATATCTACCGTCTGTTCCTCAACGATCCGGCGCGCGTCGAGCGGCTGACCGATCAGGGAAAATACAATCAGGATCCCGACTACAGCCCCGACGGGAAATACATCGCCTTCACCGGCCGCGACGAATTCTACATGTTCGACATCTTCCTGTTCGATGTCGCGTCGCGGGTCATATCGCGGCTCACCCAGAAACAGGGAAAGAACGAGAATCCCTCGTTCTCGCCCGAGGGGCGGCTGATCGTCTTCTCGTCCGACCGGACGGGAAAGAACGGCATCTGGCTGTCGAATGTCAAAGGCGATAAGCAGGTTCAGATCTACACCGGTCCGGGAGAGGCTATCACGCCGTCGTGGTCGCCCGAAGTCCCGGTCACACAGTAAGGGAGGTGGTCATGAGACGCTTTACCGCCATCATCATCGCCCTTCTCGCCGTGACGATCGCCTTCTCCGGCTGCAGGATGAAGTCGCCCGAAGAGGCGCGTCAGATGGCCGAAAAGGCCTTCAAGGACGCGCTGTCGGGTAAGGATTGCGATCGCGAGAACTTCCTCGCCGCCGAAGAACTCTTGAACAAGGCCCGCGAAGAGGTCAACAAGAAGAACTACGACAAGGCCGAAGAGCTCTTCATGGCGGCCAAGAAAAAGGCCGACCAGATCGGGGCCTTCGTCAAGAGCCACCCCGACCTGTGCGACCCGAAGGCCAAAAAAGAGACCGGGGCGCAGAAAACGGCCGCCGCCCCGAACGACGGCTTCGAGGAGGAGACGCTTTCGGCTAAGGACCCCAACATGAAGTTCCCGGTGATACACTTCGAGTACAACGAATATGCCGTCCGCGCCGATGATATCCCGCTGCTCAAGATCATGGCCGAGTGGCTGGTGAACTTCCCCGAGGCGGCCATCCGCATCGAAGGTCACGCCGACGAACGGGGCAGTATCGATTTCAACATGTCGCTGGGCGAACGGCGGGCGCAGGAGGTACGCGACGAGCTGGGTAAGCTCGGCATCGACCTCAAACGGATCCGCATCATCTCCTACGGCGAGGAGCGGCCCCTTGCGACCGGCAGCACCGAAGAGGCGTGGTTCCAGAACCGGCGCGCCGAGTTCGTCAAGACCAACTAAGATCGTCGCGTAACTTCACTGCGGGAGGGTTCCCATGCGGTTCGCTCTTGCCTCCGCACTTATCTTCGCAACACTGCTCCTTACGGCCGAGACCCGCGCTCCGGCACGCGCCGGACAGTGGTATCAGGCCGATCCGAAAGCGCTCGCGGCCGAGGTGAAGGGGCACTTCGCCGCGGTCCCGGACGATGTCGCGTCGCGGTCGCTCGAACCGTTCGTCATCGTCTCGCCGCACGCCGGGTTCACCTATTCGGGGCGCGTCGCGGCCCACGCCTACGCCGGACTCACGCCGCGCCGGTTCGACACCGTCATCATCATCGGCACCAGTCACTCGTTCCAGAACGGCGTGGTGGCGCTCTCGCCCGCCGACTATTTCGAAACGCCGCTCGGCGCCGTACCGGTCGACCGCGATATCGTCAACCGCCTCGGCAAGGGCGACAAACGGTTCGTCCAGTCGGCCGAGATACACAAACCGGAGCACAGCATCGAAGCACAGCTACCCTTTCTACAGGAAAAACTCCAATCGTTCTCGATAGTCCCGGTGCTCACCGCGACGAACGATATGGCGACGCTCGACCTCTTCGCGAAGGAACTCATCAAAGTACTCGAGGCGTCGAAGAAGAAGATACTCATCGTCGTCAGCACCGACCTATCGCACTTTCACGACTACGATACCGCTCGGAAGATGGACGGCGAGACGCTGAAACTCATGAGCACCGGTAAGTGGGAGGAGCTACGGAAAAAGATATTCTCCGGCACCTGCGAGGCGTGCGGCTTCTTTGCGTTCCACATCGCCGCCCGGGTGCTTGAGCACTACGGCGTTACCGGCGGCACGCTCGTCAAGACCGAAAATTCGGGCGATATCGTGCAGGAATCGCGTCCCGGCGGGGTGGTCGGCTACGGTGCGATCATCTTCGAGAAAAAGAAAGGGGCGCCGGTAAAAGAGGAACCGACCGGCGGCGCGACCACCGCGGCCGAACGGAAATACCTGCTGAAACTGGCCCGTGACAGTATCGAGCATTACCTGAAATATGGTGAGGAATTGAAGCCCGACAAGCCCGATGCCGGGATACTGACCGCCGACCGCGCCGTCTTCGTGACGCTGAAAATTCGCGGCGATCTGCGCGGCTGTATCGGCCAACTCGAGGCGCGCGGCCCGCTCTACAAGGCGGTCGCCGAGATGGCCAATTCGGCCGCCTTCCACGATCCGCGCTTCTCGCCGGTGAAGAAGGAGGAGATGAAAGAGATCGACATCGAGATATCGATACTCACCCCGCCGCAGAAGATCGACAGCTACCAGAAGATAGTACTCAAACGCGACGGCGTCATCGTCCGCAGCGGCGGGCGGGGCGGCGTCTTCCTGCCGCAGGTGGCCACCGAAACGGGATGGGACATCGACACCTTCCTCGGTGAACTCTGTTCCCAGAAGGCGGGCCTGCCGGAGAACTGCTACAAAGATAAGTCTACGGAATTATCGGTCTTTCAGGTCGAACTGTTCAGCGAAAAGTGACGACAATCGGCGCTGTCGAAAGAATCACATCAGGGAGTTGAGGAGAGAGGGGCGGTACGATGATCCATAAATCTTTCGTGACTATGACGGATTCGTCACCGATAAGTTTTATGGTAAGTATGAAAAGTGAAGATTCTTCGGTACTCGCTGATTCAAAAAAAGTGTTCTGAAGCACGATATCGTAAAAAAGAACCGTTCCCGGAACGACCAAATAAAAAGCTGATGCGTCCTTGCTTTGTATCCCGGTATCGGGTTCCGCATAGGAGGTATTCATGCTCTGCACAAAATCAAGCGGATCTATACCATAGGGGTTAGCCACCGCCACGATCTCGGTGGTAACCATCTCCCACGAGATACCGGAGGACGGCGTTTCTAAGTGAAAAGTTAAATTTCTAGCAGGAGCATAATAGGCCACTATGATATATCCAACAGCATTGGTGCATCCCGGGTCGGGCATTAGCGGATCGCAACCAATAAGCACTTCCGTGTTATCGTCTACTTCGTCTCCATCGGTATCCATCCGGGTCGGATCGGTACCGTATGCCTTTTCGTCCGCATCGGACAGGCCGTCGTTGTCTGAATCAGTGTCCCAAAAATCGGGGATATCATCGCCATCGGTATCGCGTGGCGCTTTATCGGAGCCCCGCTCGTCCTTATCGAGCAAACCATCACCATCGGAATCTTCGTCGAGATAGTTGGGAAGCCCGTCGCCGTCCCGATCGGGATATTGCCATCCTCCTTCGTACATGTCTTCAATCGTATCGTTGTCTGAATCAGTGTCGCGGTAATCGGGCGTCCCGTCGTGATCGGTATCGACACATAATTGTTCCGGGCATTCTACTTCATCAGGTATAGCGTCGTCGTCTGAATCGACATCACGATAATCGGCCTTGCCATCGTCATCGGTATCGACCGTAATCCCGCCCGCTGCCTCGACCGAATCAGAGATGCCGTCATCGTCCGAATCGGTGTCCTGAAAATCGGGAGTGTCGTCATTGTCGGTGTCAATCGGAATTCCGGTCGGCGCTTCAACCGAGTCGGGTATACTGTCTCCATCGCTATCGGTGTCCTGATAATCGGGCGTCCCATCACCGTCGGTATCTTCGCATGGGTCGGCGGTGCATTCGTGCCCGTTCGTTATCCCGTCACCGTCCTCATCCAGCGTGTCCCAGAGATCATTGTCCGGCAGGCTTTCCGTTTCCGGGATATCCTCTTCCTCTAGCTCTATCTCGGAGATATCTTCTTCATCGAACACCGGATCGTCATCGGGAATGAATACCGTGTCGTCAACGATCGTCTCGGTGTCATCGACAGATTGTTTGTGCGTCTCTTTGCACGCAAAGAATAGCGGCAGAAGAAATAGCATGAAATAAATCGCCGTTCCCCTCACCGGAGCCTCCCTCTTTTCGCTTGCCACACAGATATGGTATCGTATTTACTTGTATTGTCAAGCGGAATGTCTGATGGGAGAAAAGAAGCTACTTGACCTCGTGGATCCAACCCTTCGGTGCTTCGACCACGCCGGTCTGCATCCCCGTGAGGGTGTCGTAGAGTTTGCGCGACACCGGACCCACCTCCTTCCCGTCGCCGTAGAAGGTGTGGAGTTTCCCATTGTGGAAGATGCCGCCGATGGGGGTGATGACCGCCGCGGTACCGCAGGCGCCCGCCTCGACGAACTGGTCGATCTTATCGACCGGGACATCGCGTTCCTCGACCTTCATCTTGAGGTAGTGTTCGGCGATGTGCATGAGCGAATACTTGGTGATGCTCGGCAGTATCGAATTCGATTTCGGGGTGACGAAGACATTGTCCTTGGTGATGCCGAAGAAGTTGGCGGCGCCGACCTCTTCGATGTTCTTGTGGGTCGACGGATCGAGGTAGATGCAGTCGGCATAGCCCGCCTTGACCGCCTGATCGTGGGCGTGGAGGCTCGCGGCGTAGTTGCCGCCCACCTTGACCGAACCGGTGCCGTTGGGGGCCGCGCGATCGTATTCGGAGACGCTGAACTTCACCGGCTGGAGCCCGCCCTTGAAATAGGGGCCGACCGGAGAGCCGAAGACCGAGAAGAGATATTCGGGGGCGGGACGGACGCCGAGGTTCTCGCCGACGCCGATGAGGAACGGGCGCAGGTAGAACGACGCACCGTGGCCGTAGGGCGGTATCCATTTCAGGTTGGCGCGGACCACCTGTTCGCACGCCTCGAGGAACATATCGTCGGGAACGGCGACCATGAGGAGCGCGTTGGCGGAGCGCTGCATCCGTTTGGCGTTCTCGAGCGGGCGGAACAGCACCACGCGGCCGTCCTTGGTGGTGAAGGCCTTGAGCCCTTCGAAGCACTGCTGGCCGTAGTGGAGGGCGCAGGCGCCTTCGTCGATGTGCAGTTTATTGTCCTCGGTGAGCGTCCCCTTCTCCCAGTAGCCGTTCTTCCAGTGCGCGAGGAAACGTTTATCGGTCCTGATGTAGGTGAAGCTCAGTTTCGACCAGTTGAGATCGACCTTTTGAATCTCGCTCATGAATGCCTCCTGAAAGAGTTATGAACAGCCCTCACCGGAACGATATAGGGGCGGAAATACTTTGTCAAGGATAGCGACCGCCGAACGGTTGGCCGCCGCCGCTTGGCCGCCGCCGCTTGGCTTCCCCTCACACCATAGAAAACATTTTCACAAACGGCGTGGTTTATGATATAGATGTCGCGATGTAGTGGAGGACGCAGATGAAGATCATCGAAAAGCAACTGGAAACGATACTCGCCGGCACGATACGGAAGGTGCGCCCCGACGCCCCAACGGGCAAACTCTTCTTCACCAAGACCAACGACGAACAGTTCGGCGACCAGCAGACCAACTTCGCGATGGCCGCCTCCAAAGAACTGAAGGCGAACCCGAAACAACTCGCGGGCGAGATCGTAGAAGCGCTCGCCAGCGATCCGTCGCTCACCAAGGTCGACATCGCCGGTCCCGGCTTCATCAACCTGACCCTCTCGGAGCGGTTCATCGCCGACGAGGTGACGAAGATCGGCCGCGAGGAGTACGATTTTTCGTTCCTTGACCGGCAGGGGACGGTGGTCATCGACTACTCGTCGCCCAATATCGCCAAGCCGATGCACATCGGCCACCTGCGCTCCACCGTCCTGGGCGACAGCCTCAAGCGCATCTACCGCTGGCTCGGGTACACGGTCGTCGGCGACAACCACCTCGGCGACTGGGGGACGCAGTTCGGCAAACTCATCGTTGCGTACCGCCGCTGGCTCGACCGCGACGCCTACCAGAAAAGCGCGATAGAGGAACTGGAGCGCATCTATGTCCTCTTCGGGCAGGCGGCCGAGGCCGACCCGTCGCTGGAGGAGGAGGCGCGCGCCGAACTGAAGAAGTTGCAGGAGGGCGACCCGGAGAACCGGAGGCTTTGGCAGGAATTCATCACCCTGTCGCTGGCCGAATATAACCGCATCTACGACCGGATGGGGGTGAAATTCGACACCTATCACGGCGAATCGTTCTTCCACGACCGGATGCCGGCGATGCTCGAGCTCCTCATCGAGAAGGGGCTGGCGAAAGAGTCGGAGGGGGCGCTTGTGGTCTTTTTCGATGAATCGGAAAAACTGCACCCCTGCATCGTCCGCAAGCAGGACGGCGCGTTCCTCTATGCGACGAGCGATCTTGCCTGCCTCCAGTTCAAACGGGAGACCTACACGCTCAACCGCGCCGTGTATGTCACCGACGAACGACAGCAACCGCACTTCAAGCAGATATTCCGCATCGCCCGGATGCTTGGCTGGAACGAACAACTCGACCATGTCTGGTTCGGCATCATGCGGTTCGGCGACGAGAAGTTCTCGAGCCGCGCCGGGAATGTGATAAAGCTCGACGAACTCTTCACCGAGGCGGTGCGCCGCGCGCGGTTGGTCATCGAGGAGAAGAATCCGGAACTGCCCGCCGAAGAAAAAGCGGCGGTCGCCGAGATGGTGGGGCTCGGCGCGGTCAAGTACGCCGACCTCAGCCAGAACCGGATATCGGCGGTGTCGTTCGAGTGGGATAAGGCGCTTTCGTTCGACGGCAACACCGCTCCCTATCTGCAGTACACTCACGCCCGGATCCGGTCGATAGCGCGGAAGGCCGAAGAGACGGGGCGTCCCGCCGATCCCGATGCGCAGATAACGATAACGACCCCGGCCGAACGGCGGCTCGCGGTGCAGCTCCTCGGGTTCCCGACGGCGGTCCTCAAAGCGGCCGAAGGGTACAAGCCCAATCTCATCGCCGAGTACCTGTTCGAACTGGGCCAGCGCTTCAATACCTTCTACAACTCGAATCCGGTCCTCAAAGAAGGTGACGCGGTGATGCAGAGCCGTCTGGCGCTGTGTCTGCGCACCGCCGATGTGATGAAGGAGGGACTGAATCTCCTTGGTATCGCCGCGCCGGAGCGGATGTAGCCGTATCTTTTAAAAAATTAGTTGCGAAGCGTCCGAGGCTATGGTAAACTACCCTCGCACCGCATGAAGGGGGAACTATCGTGCCCGACATCGAGATCAGAAAGCTGTTCACCGAGGCGAAAACCATCGCCGTGGTCGGTCTGTCGGACAATCCGGCCCGCACCTCGCACCGTATCGGCAAGTACCTGAAGAACGAAGGGGGGTACCGCATCATCCCGATCAATCCGAATGTCACGGAAGTACTCGGTGAGAAATGCTTCCCTGACCTCGCGTCGATACCGGCCGACATCGTCGTCGACATCGTCAATGTCTTCCGCCGTTCGGAACACCTTGAAGAGGTCGCCCGCGACGCGGTGAAACGCGGCTGTAAGTTCTTCTGGGCCCAACTCGGCGTCTACAATGCGAAGGCAGAAGAGATCCTGCGCGAGGCCAATATCCCCTTCGTGATGAATCGCTGCATCTTCGTCGAACATCAATCGATCTTCTACTGATACCGACATGACACCCGCCGCCGCAGAGCAGCAGGGGAACCGGCGCGACCGGTGGTTGACCGCCGCCATCATCCTCATCACCGCGCTGCTTGTCGGCTATAACCTCGTCATGTTCTACGGGCAGAGTTATTTTCTGAAGGGGAAAAAGGTCGAGAAACTTCTGCTCGCCGACCCGAAAAGCGGCGCCGAAAAAGAGATCGTCATCCCCGGCGGGACGGTGCTCCTCAACTTCTGGGCGACGTGGTGTTCGTCGTGCGTCTATGAACTGCCGATACTCAAGGAATATGCGCCGAAGGCCGCCGTCATCGGCCTGCTCAAAGCGCCGGTGCGCGCCGATCAGTTACAGGAAATGGAACTGCCGTGGGCGAACTATCTCGCTTCCGACGATATCTTCGGCGACTTCATGATCGCGGGAGTGCCGGTGACGATGCTCCTGCGCGACAACGCCGTGGTGGCGGTCCACACCGGCCCGGTCACCCGCGAGGTGCTTGACGGATGGCTTACCGCACCGCGCTGACGGCGCTGGCCGTTCTTCTGCTTATCTCCTGCGAAAAGGAAAAATGGCCGACGGCTGAACATCCCGAAGAGGAGCCCAACGGCGACTTCCAGACGGCGACGCACCTCGAAGAGGGCCTCACCTTCGAGGGGACCATCGACGATTCGCGGCCGGGAGGAGAGGATGCCGACTACTACCGTCTGCGCGGTCACGCCGGATTCATCTACCGCGTCGAATTCGAGACGCGCGATCCCGACCTGCGTCCCGAGGTCCATATCTCCGACAACTACGGCGATCTCCGGCATGTCCGGTTCGCTTCGGCCGCCGCCGGCGCGGTGGAGTTCTTCGAGCCGTTCGAGGGGACGCTCTATTTCATGGTGACCGATGCGACCGAAGAGCAGCGGCCGCTTACAAAATGGCGCGACGGCCGCTACTGGCTCCGCGTCACCAAACGATGGGTCTGCGAGTATCCGGTCATGGGAACGCTGGTCGATGGGGGATCGTTGTCGCTCGACATGGCCGCTCCGCAGGGTCTGCCGCGGATCGTGCGGCTCGAGACGACGCAGGGCTACCACGCCCTGTCGCTCGCATCGGCCGATACCAACTTCGACAAGAAGATGATCCTGTTCGACTGCCTGACCGGCACGGTGGTCGCCGGTTCGGACGATCTGGATAACGACAGCGGCCGCAACGACCCCTACCTGTATGAACTCTTCGGCGGTGCGCGCGACGACCGGCTCATCGTGGAGGGGTGGAGCGACGACCTGAGTTGGCCGCGTAATGATGAGGCGACGCTTTCCCTCCGTCTCCACGATACCGCGGGAGAACTCGAGCCGAACGACCGTTTCCTGTACGCCAACGCCTTCGATCCGGCGGGGACCACGGGGATGCTCGACGCGGAGGAGCACCCGATCGAAGGGATACTGCAGGCCGACCGCGATGTGTTCCGCCGGCCGGTGACGCGAGGCGGGGTGGCGCGGTTCCCGTTGACCTTCGACGACGACGGGACGGTGGATGTCGAGATATGGAGCAGTTCCGCCGAGGCGGGCGGGTACACGATGGTGGCGCTGCGGCGGCTCGCGATGGCGGTGAGCGCCGGCACGACGCGCGAAGTGTCGTTCTACCAGCCCTTCACCGGGACGCTCTATCTTTCTGTGCAGGGGAGTGGCGTCGGCTACACGCTGACAGAGTCGCCCGAGGAGGCGCCCGGCGATATCCCGTCACTCGGTATGACCGAAATGCCCCTCAACGACTGCGTTCCCCGATACCTCAACTGGGAATTCCCCCCCCTCGTCAACGCGGTTCGCATCGGCGTTTCTTCGGCCGTCGGTCCGGTCGCGCTGCAGGTGTTCAACAGCGAGCTCCTGCCGATGCTCTATCTGACGGAGCAGGGGGAGGACAACGCCTTCTATCTGACCCGCTTCTCCGACGAGTCGTCGCTGCTCTTGGGACTCATCCCCGAGCAGTGCGCCGAGGCGGCGGGAACGATGACGCTGACGATAGAGGAGGCTCCCTTCGTGACGGCCGAACCCGACTTCACCGAGCCGGGGACGACGGTCGCGGCGGCGCCGGGGACCACCTACATCGGCTGGTTCGACACCGATGTGCCGGTCATCGAGAACCGCTGGACCTTCACCGCGGATCGGACCGGGACGCTCTACCTGATGACCGCGCCGGTGACCGAACGGGGCGGCTCCGGGGTTGATACGGTGATACGGCTGTACGAAGAAGGGATCGACGAACCGATCGCGATGAACGACGACATGATCGAGTCTCTGCCGTTCGAGAGCTACAGTTTCGTCCGCACTGCGGTGAACGCCGGAACGACCTACACGATAGCGGTCAAGCCCTTCATGGACGCTTCGAGCAACATCGCGGCGATGAACATCCACACCAACTTCGCGCTCGATATCCGGTTCGAATAAATTATTTACGCCAAACAATTTGCGCATCCGTCCCGAAGCGGGCGGTGCAGTGCAGACGCCAGTCGCGGCGTTGGGCGAGCGCGATGAGCGGCGATGCGCCGCGCAGAAGTATGCCGTCGCCGAGATGGAACGGCGCGATGAAACGGACGATCTCGTCGGCCGCGTCGGCGGCGAGGAAGGCGGCGTGAAGCATCGCGCCCCCTTCGACAAGAAGTGAATTTATCCGGTATTTTTCCCAAAGTATCTTCAGCGCCTCTTCGATGTTCGCCACCGTTTCAACGCGACAGCCGCGTGCAGAGAGGGCGGCGGTGTCGGTAACGGCGGTGAAGATGATCGGGGCGCGGTCGAGTATCCTGCGGTCGGCGCGGAGATTGAGTTGCGCCGAGAAGATGACCGGCGTCGGATCGGGACCTTCAGCATGACGGACGGTGAGGAGCGGGTCATCGCAGTTGACGGTGTTGGCCCCCACCGCGATCGCCACGTGGGCGGCGCGCATCCGGTGGACCTCGGCGAGCGCTTCGGGGCAGGAGATGTATTTCGACGCGCCGTCGGGCAGGGCGATGAAACCGTCGATGGTGGTTGCCGCCTTGAGCGTCACCCACGGCCGTCCTTTTTTTGCGGTGGTGTAAAAGAAGCGGTTGAGTTCGGAGAGTTCCTCCTCGAAACCGGGAACGAACTCGGTCGGGACGCCGTTCATCGCGAGATGGTCACAGCCGCCGCAGGCCTTGTCGGTCGGTTCGTGCGCCGCGATATAGACCTTTATGACGTCCGCTTTGACCAGCGCGTGACTGCACGGCGGCGTCTTGCCGAAATGGTTGCAGGGCTCCAGCGTCACCGCCATCGACAGTCCCGTCGCGGGGCGGCCGAGTTTTTTCAGCGCGTCGAGCTCGGCGTGGTCGCCGCCGCAGCACCGGTGCCACCCTTCGGCGAGTATCGTTCCCGCGTCGTCGAAGATGACGGCGCCGACCATCGGGTTGGGATAGACGGAGCGACCGCCGTTCCGGGCGAGCGCCGCGGCCCGCG
>ERZ1645192.918-NODE-918-length-24820-cov-5.074662_pt1 | contig 24820 bp, 22 predicted proteins | sample MGYA00575354_ERZ1645192 | MGnify/ENA primary metagenome ERZ1645192 (study PRJEB40844, sample SAMN11349763) | freshwater sediment metagenome | isolation source: river sediment | host: Sediment | place: India: Faizupur Khadar , New Delhi | collected 2017-02-21 ... | reverse complement strand
GAGGCCGAGGTGCTCTACCAGCTGGGGTATCCCTCAGTGGTTAACGATTTAGCCCTCACCAGCCTGGCCGAAGAGGTCATCCTCCAGCGTTTCGGCGAGAGCCACCTTGAGCACATCGGTACCATTATGCCAGGTGAGGACTTTTCTTATTTCACCGAAAATCGCCCCGGCTTCTTCGTAGAATTGGGCAGCCGCAACCCGGGAAACCAATGCGACCAACCCCACCACAACCCACATTACCGCCTGGACGAATCAGCGCTCAAATATGGCCTTCAATATCTCACCGACATGGTCTTTGCCTTGCTGGAAGTTCCGGAAGTCATATCCAATTGAGGTCGAGAACGGCATGCTCTATTTGTCATTGAAAAAGGAGATGAAATGCCCACCCAATTACTGATTAAGAACTGCCAGGTTCTCCAATTCATGGATGACATCCCCGTGATTTCGGATGGGCAGGATATCTGGATAGTGGATAACCAGATCAAGTCTGTTGGTGAGCGCCTGCAGGTTGATGGTCCGGAACTGACCGAAATTGACGCCGCGGGCATGCTCGCCATTCCAGGCCTGATGAACACCCACGCGCACGTCCCCATGGTGCTGTTTCGCAACGCCGGGCCCGATGTGAACGCGGACGACTGGTTTAACAAGGTTATTTTCCCTCTCGAAGCCAACCTCACCCCCGAAGACGTCTATTGGGGCGCGATGTTGGGCCTCGCTGAAATGATTGAGGCGGGCATCACCTCCGTTGCGGATCACTATTTTTACATGGATTCAGTCGCCCGCGCGGTTGAACAGGCCGGGCTCAGGGCTAACCTTGTTTGGGCGGTATTCGGGCATGAAGGCTACGCCAAGTTGGATGAAACGGTGGCATTCGTTGAACGGTGGCAGGGCAAAGCCAACGGCCGGATTACCACCTGGCTGGGACCCCATTCGCCTTACCTTTGCGACCCAGATTTCCTGTGTCGCTGCGCCGACCTCGCCGGCCAATTGCATGTTGGCACGCATATCCATGTTTCTGAAACTCGCGAACAGGTTGAACTCTCTTTCAACCGCTATGGTAAATCTCCAGTGCGCGTCCTGGCAGACACTGGTATCCTCGAGCAACCCTGCATCCTTGCCCACTGCCTTTACCCCTCTGAGGAAGACCTCGACCTGCTGGCCGGCCAACCTTGTGGCATCGCGCAAGCCACCAAAACCTACCTCACCCTGGCGATGGGCTTACCGGACCTCGAAAAATACCTCGCCCGGGGCATCCCGCTTGGCCTGGCAACCGATGGCGCGGTGAGCAGCTGCAATCTGGACATTCTCGAACAAATGCGCCTGCTGGCCATGACACAAAAACATCACGACCATGACGCGACAAAGATGAACGTGGACCAAATACTGCGAGTTGCGTTCCAGGGCAGCGCGAAGGTGCTGCGGGAACCCCGGCTGGGCAGCCTGGTGGAGGGCGCGCTGGCCGATGTGGTGCTACTCAAAACAAATCGGGCGTCCAACTTCCCAGCCATCAATGCAAAGGCCGGCCTCGTTTACAACCTGAATGCCGGCGATGTGGACACCGTCATCTGCGACGGACGCGTGCTTTACCAGCATCAACGCCATCTCACCCTGGATAAGGCTGAAATCTATCGGGAAGTCTCAGCGAGGTTGCCCCGCCTGCTGCGCAAGGATTTAAATCACAAGATTGCCGATTATCCCAGCTAAACCTGCAATTTATTAATACGCGTTTTCGAGGATTTTCAGCAAGGCCGCGGGTGGGAGCGCGACAGGGTTCTTTTTCATGCTGGAAGACTTGGTTGATTTCTCCGCGATTTCCACCAGGTCTTCTTTCCTTGCTCCTATCGCTGAAAGGCTGGGCAGGCTCAAAAGCCGGAGGGTTTCCTCCACCCAGGCAATTCCCTGCTCAACCGTGCTGGTTGAGTCCCCAGTCAGAGCCTGCGAGACCGCCAGGTATCTTTCACGGAAATCCTCACTACCTTCTTTTTCGCCAAGTGCTTCCAGGTTGGCCCGCATCACGCCTGGTAGCAACATCCCGCACAGCGCGCCATGATGGGCCTCCGGGTAATACCCTCCCAACACGCCCGCCAGGCCGTGCACCGCGCCCAAGCCGGCGTTGGCCAGGCTCAAACCGCCGTATAGGCTGGCAAGGGCCATGCCTTTCCTGGCAGCCAGGTCATTCCCATTGGCATAAGCCTGAACCAAGTGCTCCGAGACCAGGCGCACCCCATTTAACGAAATTGCGTCCGTCAATGGATTATGCGCCGCGCTGACGTAGGCTTCCAGGTTTTGAACCAGCGCGTCCATCCCGCTCGCCGCGGTGACGCCTGGTGGGCACGAAACCGTGAGCAGCGGGTCCACCACGGCCACCTTGGGAAGCATGTACGGACTGCGCATGCTCACCTTCACCTTCTGCCCCGGGACCGAGATGACTGCGTTGCGGGTCACTTCCGTGCCAGTCCCCGCCGTGGTCGGGGCGCAAATAACCGGCCGACTGGGGTTTGTCAGCGGCAAGCCTTTACCCACAACCTCCAGGTAATCCAGGATGTCACCCGTATTCGCCATCAGCGCCCCAATCGCCTTGGCTGTATCCAAAACACTTCCGCCGCCAAGCCCAATAATCACATCACACCGCGCGGCCAGTGCCACCTCAAGCGCCTGTTCAATCGTTTGCAGGGTCGGCTCCGCGTTGACCCTGAAAAGGGTAACCTCCAAACCTTGCGCGCGCAGTCCATTCAGCACCTGGTCGATGGCCACCCGTCCCGAGCCACACACCAGCAACGCTCTTTCGCCTAAATCGCGCCCCAGCTCACCCAGCGTCTGGGCGCTTCCGGACCCGAAGATGATACGTCCCGCACTCGCGAATTCAAACGATTTCATTGCTCAACATCCTCGTTTTCCGTGCACAAGTTGGCCAGGAAAACCCGGGTTCGCTCGCTAGCCATCCATGGGGCCACCGTGCTCTTCCAAAGCTTGAAATGCTCTGTCTTTTGGTGTTCGGTGCGGTCGTCCTCCTGCCGGTAGACTTCCAGCAGTTTGAATGAGGTGGGGTTTTCCGTGTCCTGGTAGAAGTCAAAATGAACCACGCCAGCCTCCTGCCGGCTGTTGAGGACGTTTTGAAGGGTGATTTCAATGAATGGGTCTGTAAAATCGGGTAAAACTTCAATGGATACCAACATCGTGAACATGGTGCCTCCTTTGCGTTCCTGCTGAAGTATATCAGTTCAACGGGGTGGGATGATAAGATTAATCATCATGGAAAAAGCCAACGCGATGGCACAATTGCACATCAAGCTTCTCTACGAGGACGAGGACATTCTCGTTATTGACAAGCCTGCCGGCCTGCTCTCGGTGCCGGATGGCTATAATTCCTCCCTGCCCAGCCTGGCCACAGTGCTTGGCCCCCTCTACCCTCGCGTTTGGATGGTGCATCGCCTGGATTACGAAACAAGTGGGATTATGGTGTTCGCCCTGAACGCCGCTGCTCATCGGGAACTTAACCGCCAATTTCGTGAACGCCTGACCGCGAAAACCTACCAATGCCTGGCCGCGCCCACCCCAGCCTGGGCTGAGTGCCAGATGAATGAACCCCTGCGCGTGGACGCAGACCGGGAGCACCGCACGCGGGTGGATTTCACCAGGGGAAAACCCGCGGAAACGCAGGCTGTTGTGCTTGGCAGTTGTGTTGATTTTGCCTGGCTATCCTGCGCAATTGGCACTGGCTATCGTCACCAAATCCGGGCGCATCTTTACCACCATGAGCTTTCCATCCTGGGGGATGCGCTATACCATCAAAAGACGCAACCAGCCAGCTTGCCTGTTGCGCCGCGCATGATGTTGCACGCCTACCGGCTTGCCTTCCAACACCCGCGCGACGGCCGCGCGCTCACCCTCCAGGCTCCCTTACCCCCAGAATTTGAACCTTTTCTTAGCGCCCTCTCGTCCAGAGCGACGGATGCCGGTTCTTGATTGACACCGCGTCCTTGAGGCCGATGATAATGTGATCAAGCACCCGGATGTCCAGGATTTCGCCCGCCTGGATGACGCTTTGTGTCAGGTTCACGTCCTCGGGGCTCTCCGTCGCGTCCCCTGAGGGATGATTATGGATGAGAATTACGCCGTAATACCCCTTAGTCACGGCTATTTTGAACAACTCGCTCACGCGCACCGACGAACTATCCTGTGAACCTTTGTAGAGCCGGTGGCGCTCAATCAGGTGGTTCCTGACGTTCAAGCCCAATACCCACAGTTCTTCCTGGCTTTTGGCTCGGAACTCCAGCCCATACAGCCGCTCCACGTCTTCCGGTGAGCGGATGACCACGGTCTTGTAGGGTTCCCGGGCCAGCCTGACGCCGAGCTCAAGCGCCGCCTTGATGCGCGCGGCTTTCGCTTCGCCAATGCCATGGATTCCCAGTAATTCGGTTGGTTCCAACCTATGGATGCCTGAAAAACCGCCAAGTTCCTTCAGCAAACGGTTGCCGAGGTCAATTGCGTTTTCTCCTATGGTGCCACTCCCAAGCAAGATGGCCAGCAATTCGCCATCGCTGAGCGCCTGGAGGCCTTCTGAGAACAACCGCTCCCTTGGTTTGTTATTTTCCTGGAATTCTGAGATGCGTAATCTTGTCTTAGGTTCCACCATGGCTAAATTGTACTTCACTCAAACCAAAAAATGCGCGTGTTATAATCGCATCACGCCAGCCATAGGAGGCGCCGGATGCCAACTGCCACCTTCCCGGGTGTCTACAAGAGCCTCGAACCGATAGCCAATTTTGTGGAAATTGAAGCTAAAAAGCTCCCATTTACAGACAAGGAGCTCTACGGCATTCTTTTAGCTGTGGACGAAGCCTGCGCTAATATCATTGACCACGCCTATTGCTGTGAAGGAGCCGGCGACATCAAAGTGACCGTCACAGCCCGGCGGAACCATCTTTTCCTGCAGTTTGAAGATAAGGGTTCTCCTTGCGCCCTGGACGATGTGCAAATGCCTGACCTCTCCAGCCCGCTTGAGGAGCGTTCTGAACGCGGTCTGGGCGTGTATACCATGCGCAAAATGATGGACGAAGTCAAGTTGGAACGCGTCGACGGAATGGTTAACCGCCTCACCATGAAAAAGTCTAAGCGGAGAGCTTGATGGGCGGAGCATCCAAATCACAAGCGGCTTACACCCAGAGTCTTTCAGAGTTAGTCCATGCCCTGGTGAACGCCCAAAGCGCGGCCCAAGTTGGTGAATTTTTAGGTGAATTTCGCGAAAAGACGCATTCCAACCAGCTTTCCATCCATCTGACCAGGGATTGGGAAAGTGCCAACCTGGAATCCCTACCATTTGAACCAACCCTGCTGGCTGAACATCTCGCTCTCGAAGCAGGCCCGCTCTCCGTAAACGCGCAAATGGACCCGCGCCCGGCGAAGCTGGCACTGTCACTGGAATTCAATGGCGAAGTTTTTGGCTCGCTCATCCTCGCGCGTAATAATGAGCCGTACACACAGAGTGAAATCGCGTTGGCGAATGACCTCAGCAAGCTGGTTGGCATCATCATCCAACATTTTCTTTTGGATGAACGCCAGGCATTCCAGCAAAAAATGATTACCCTGATTGCGAGCGTCACCTCGCAGTTGGCCCACATCCTTAGCCTGGATGAACTAACCCGTGAGATTTGTCGCCTCATCCGCTCCACATTTGGCTATTACTACGTGGCCGTGTTCACGGTGGACTCTGCTGGAGAAAAATTGCGATTCCATGCCAGTGCCAGTGATTCCACGGCCGGGCAGCCTCTATTTGAAACGCTGGCTGCCAGCCAACTGGTCATCGGGGAACACCTGGTTGGTTGGGTGGCGCACTCCGGCGAGACCCTGCTTGCCAACGATGTATCCCAGGAGCCGCGTTACTTCGCGCTCGACACCCTCCCTGAAACCCAATCCGAGCTGGCCATCCCGCTCAAGATTGGCAGCACCGTGGAAGGTGTTCTGGACCTGCAGTCAGACCGCCTGGGTGCTTTTTCCAAGGAAGACCTGCTTGTGCTTAGCTCCCTCGCCGATAGCCTGGCCATTTCCATCCACCGCGTGCGCCTGTTTGGGGAATTGAAACAACGCACCGACCAGCTGGATTTGATTGCCAGGGTGAATGAGTCCATCTCCAGCATCCTGGACCTCGATAAGCTCCTGCGCACGGTGACGGATTCGCTCCACCAGGACCTGGGCTATCCCTATGTGCATATCTTTTTAAAACAGTATGTAAACAACCGCCTCGAATACTACGCGGGAAGTGGCGGCCGGGCTGAGTTTTACGAATCCAACGCGGTTTCGATTGATTTGTCCTCTCCTCAGGGGCTCATCGCCACCGCAGCGCTGCTGGAGCGCCCCATCCTGGTCAATGATGTCAGCAGCGACTCGGTCTACATCCCCAATCCATACACGCATTCAGCGGCAGGCTCAGAGCTTTGCCTGCCGCTAATCTTTGGCACAAACATCCTCGGCGTATTGGATGTGCAAAGCGACGAAATCAACGCGTTTTCGCAGGACGATGTGGACCTGCTCACAACCCTCGCGCCTAGCATCGCCGTGGCACTGCGCAACGCCAACCTGTACAAATCCGAAATATGGCGGCGCAGGGTCGCGGAAAACCTTCGGGACGTGGCTGTCCTGGTTTCTCAGAACACATCGATTACCCACATTTTCACCACTGTCATCCAGAAAATACAGGAAATTCTGCCCAGCGACCTCGCTTCAATCTGGCTCCTGGATGAAACCCCGGAAGGCGCTACACAACATCAGCCCGGCATCCTGCGCCTGGCTGCCTGCCGCTCAAACAGCCCGGACTATACCCGAAGCGTTCCGCTTTTGGTTGCCCCGGAACAGTCCTGGCTCTACCAGGCTCTTGGCGCAAACCAACCCCTGGTCCGCCCGCCAGACGCGGCTGCGGATCCCATCATGACGCTCTACCAACTGCCGGATTCCTGCTCCAGCATCGCCACGCGGCTCTTCACCGGCAGCCAGCAATTGGGTCTCCTGGTCTTGCACGAACACTCCCATGGCCGTTATGGACAGGAATCCCAGGGTATTTGCGCCTCGTTCGCCAGCTATCTCTCCATGGCGCTTGAAAACAAGCAACTTGCCGGGGAATCACTGGACCAGGCCTGGATTTCGACCATTCTTCTCCAGGTGGCTCTGGCCACCCAGTCCCTCACCACCATCGCGGAGTTAACTGAGACAATCGGGCAGCTTGTTATGCTGCTCATCGGCGGGAAATCTGGCGGCGTGGTCTTGCTCGATGCTGAGAAGCAAAGCCATGTGCTGGAAAACCTGTTTGGGGACGGAAGCGAGGAACTGAAGCGCAGCCTGCCAGTTGAACTGGTAGCTTGCCCGGAGCTGCGTTATGTCACAGAATCCCGGCAGGTGATGGCCATGCCAGCCAGCCAGTTCAACCGCGAAGTGGCCGGCATGTTCCAGTGCGACCCTTCCGACTCTGTGCTGCTCTTCCCCCTTGTGGCCCACAACGAGCCGCTTGGGGTTCTCATGCACATCAGTTCTGAGCCTTACCAGCCGCTGGAGCCTGAGCAGGTGCTGGGGAAGCAGAAGCATGCCATCCTCCAGGGCATCGCGCAACAAGCCGCGCTGAGTATTCAAAGCATCAAGTTGCTTGAAACCCGCCAGGAAGAAACCTTCGTCTCAAATGTTTTGCTTCAAATTTCAAAGTGGTTCGTTTCGTCAGCCAATCTCTCCGACGCGCTGGACCTGATTGTGGGGGCGCTTCCTATGCTGACCGGAGTGCAGGGCCTGGCCATCCTGGAACGCAATGAAGATGGCACCTATTTCGTCCGGAATTTATACAGCGACCGCATTCGTTCCTGGCAGTCCAAAAAGATAATTGGCGGTGCGTTCCCCACTGAAAATCTGCCTGACCTTGATGAATTTTCTCCCGCGCAGCCATACATCATTAAATCGTCCAGCCTTTTTGAAAGCCTGGATATTGTGATGCCGGATGATTCCAACCGGCAGGACCCTGAGTCCGCCCTCCCAGCCGATGAAAAATCCACCATCATCTTTTTCCCGCTCTCTGTGCGTGGCCAGGCCTATGGCCTCATGGTCGTCCGTGACCCGGATGTACCAAAACGGGAGTACCGCATCGAGTTGCTTTCCAGCGTGGCCCAGCAGATCTCCGTAGCGGTCCAAAACACTCATCTAAAATCCGTTCAGAACCAGCAGGAACTCGTGGACCGGGAACTGCACCTGGCCCGCCAAATCCAACGTAACTTCCTCCCGGACTTCCTGCCCAACCTCCCGGGATATGACCTGGGCGTGCAGTGGCAGACTGCCCGCCAGGTTGGGGGCGACTTTTACGACATTTTTGAGCTCAGACCGGGGCATTTTGGGATTGTCATTGCCGATGTCTCTGATAAAGGCATGGCCGCGGCCTTGTATATGACCGTCAGCCGGACGCTTATACGCGCCATGGCGGAGGGGCAACTCTCCCCTGCTTTGACGCTGGAGAAGGTCAACAACCTCTTGCAAAAGAATTCCAGCCAGGGCTTTTTCGTAACCACCTTCTATGGCATCCTGGAGCTGGAAACCGGGCACCTCACCTACGCCAACGCGGGGCACAACCCGCCCATCCTGCTTTCGGGTAATACCCGCGTGGTCCAAAGCCTGCCATATGGCGGTATCGCGCTGGGTATCTTTGACGAAATCAAGCTGCCAGAGAAAACCCTGCAACTCGAACACGGTGATTCACTGCTCCTGTATACAGACGGGGTCTCCGAGGCTAGCAACCAGGATGACAAACTGTATGGTATGGTCAGGTTACGCAGGGTGCTGAGCAAGGCCCTCAATACCTCCGCAGCCAAAACGATCGAGATTGTCTCACAGGATTTGGAGCACTTCCGCGGGCTTGCCGCTTTGAGCGATGACATCACCCAGCTGGTAATCCGACGTCTGTAATTACTGGCAGATGAGCACGGGGACCCGGACGCGCCCCAACAATTGGTCCACCTGCGTCCCAAACACCCGCCCCAAGAAGCTGGTTCCGCCATATCCACCCATTACCACAGTGGAAATTTGGTTTTCCTCCAGGCGTGAAAGCACCGCGGAGGTCAGGTCGTTGCCTGTTTCCACGATGTAGGTGTATGCCAGCTTTAACTTCTGCAGGTATTCAACGGCAAACGCGATGGCTTCCGCTTTTACCCCGGTGGAATCCTCCAGGGTCAGGACGGTCAGCTTGTTTTGATAACGGGCAGTGAAATAAGAGGCCAGGTAGAGTGCTTCCTTGCCCTTGGGTGAGCCATCGTAGAGCAACATCAACGAGGTCATTTCCTGGGCTATATCCGGGACTACCATCACAGGCCGGTGAGCCTTGCGCAGGATTTCCACCAATCCGGACCCGGTCCTATCCAGGAACCCGCCAGAGGGAGGATAGGTCAGCTTTAACACCAGCAAGTCGCTCAACAGGCTGTGCGCGGTCAGCAAACGTGTCACATCCCCGGCAATGTTGAGCAATTTTCCCTGGGCGCCTGCTTCGGCCAGTCGGGCGTCAAATTTCGCCTGGAGCTCGTTGGTTTTTTCGGTATTGGCGGCCTCGTCTGTCGGGAAAATGTGCAGTCCCCGGATGTTGCCATCCGGGCAGCGGTTAACCAGGATGGCTTGTTTCAAGGCCTCCAAACCGGGGTCCGCGTCGCTCAGGGCGACCAGCACGTCTCTAATCAGGCAATCAGCCTGGAGCAGGCTCGCGAACTCTTCTTCATAAGCAAGGCCTTCCTGCGATTGCACCACGTCTTCAATGATTTGTTCCGCGCGGTTGGAGCCCGGTTTTGGGTTTGCGCCACTCATTTGGGCAGCGAAATCCAACGCGTTCTCGGTACGGATGGGGATTCCCATGTCCTCTTGCAGCCTGGACTGCTGGTCCAGCACCCAAAGGTACAAATCTGTGACAGTGAGCGTGGGGAATGTATCCCTTAACCCTGAGGATTCAATGATACTGATGACAGGCAGATAAACGTTGTCATACCAGTGTGCCACGGCTTCTTCATAAGGGACATCTCTGCCAAGTTCCATACCCATGTAGTATTGATGAACCGCGATGTGCTCTTTGAGTAATGGGTATTCTTCAACCTGCGTCAGCATGAAATCCACGCCGGGCAGGATGAGGTCCAGCTTGCTTTCCTCCAGGTATTGGGCGTAAGAAGCTTTCAAAATCAGCTCCTCAGGCGAAACGGAGCTTGAAATTGGAACGCGCGTCTTCAGCTCGGTCACATAGGCTTCAATGTCTTCCAAACCCATTTGCTTGGAAATGGATACCCTGTGGTTGCCATCCAAGACAAAATACACGTCGCCAATCTTGTAGAGGTGGACCGGGGGCAGTCCTGGTGCCAGGGGGCTGGTCATCAGGGTCTTCACAGACGCCCAACGGTGCAGGTCGGAATCGCGCAGCGGCAGAAAGTTGCGGTCAAAGTCATCCGTTCGGCCTACACTGCCGATAATATCCTGTAGTCTGACCACCTGCAAGCCCCGGTCTGTTTGGCTCACCGCGTTCAATTTGGATGAAATTTCATCATATGGGAGCAAATCAAGGGATTTCCCTTTGATGCCGGCCCAAAACCGCTGCATCGCAGATTTGGTCCGCGCCTTGCGGAAGTCATCCATGGCCTGCCGGTAAGTGACGATATCTTTTTCCATGCTACCTGCTCATTTCCTATCGATTCAAACTATACCACAGCGTTTCTTCTTGCGTTACGTCGGGTAAATGTTTTTAGCATTCACTAATACAAGCCGGGGGAGTACACAGACCTGCCACTCTATAATGCTTGTGTTATTATGGGATTAATGGCACGCCTCACCAAGTTTGTGGATGAAATTAATCAAAATGCACGCAAGCGTCACTTGCTTTTTATCGCCCTGACCCTGGTCACCGTTTTCATTAACGGGTATCACTACGGCACTTTCGACCAGGTCTTTCATATCCCTTTTTTGAAATCCCTGGCCGACCCCCAGCTCTTCCCGGGGGACCCTTTCATCTCGCTTCGTGATTATCACTTTTCATTTTTCTGGTATCTCCTGCTCCCGTTCCTAAAAATCGGCAAGCTGGAGATTGCCATGTTTGTCCTGCACCTGGTCACCACCTACCTGACCTTTTGGGCTTTTTGGTCGCTGACAGATGTGCTTTTCAAGAACAGGCTCGCCAATGTGCTCTGCAGTCTTGCTCTTGTCTTTCCCCGCATCGGCTTCCCAGGGTTTCAAATCATTGAATTTAGCCTGTTGAACCGCACCTTTGCCATCCCGTTTTTGATTGGCGCCCTTGTGCTCTACTTGAAGAAGAATTATGCGCTTTCCTTCCTGGTCATCGGTTTAATGTTTAACATCCACCTGGTTTATGCCACCTTTGTGCTCGCGATGATTGGCCTGGACTTGCTTTTATCCATCCGAAGAATCCCAGTCAAGCGCGTACTTGCCGCCCTGCTGCTCTTCGCGCTCGCCAGCCTTCCCATCTTTCTGCGAAAATCCGCGGTTGCGCCCGGCCTGGACTTTTCCCTGCGTCCCGAGTTGCGGGATATCGAAGCGCTCTCCCTGCTCTACACTGTATATTATCCAATCGGAAAAATCCCCTACGTTTGGATGAACACCCTGCAGGGGTTGGCCTGTGCTGCCATGCTCCTGATTACCATCAGGCGGGCGCACTCCAAGGGTTTTGATGAAAACCTGCGCAATTTTCTCATCGCGATTCTACTGGTCATCCTGGTGGCCAGCCTGGCTTCCTACCTCTGGCCCATCACTGCCATCATCCAATTCCAAGCCTTACGCATCGGTGTGTTCCTGCTTTACCTTGCCCACATTTGCATGGCCAACCTGGTGGCCAGGTCGCTTGGAACAGAAAGCCTGACCACGCTTCAAAAAATCGTGCTCATCGTGTCGTATGTCACGCTGGTGTTCCCGATCGCATGGCTGATTTTTTGGCTTGCGCGCAAACTCCAGCCGAGGCTGGCCAAGTCCCAGGCAGTTCTGCTGGCAGGCCTAATGCTGTTGGAAGTGGTTTTGGCCACCCAGCTCCACTACTTCGCCCCCGGTTTTCACATCTTTGGCACCCGCACCGATTGGGTGGAAACCCAGCTTTGGGCCAGGCACAACACCCCCAAGGACGCTGTTTTCATCACCCCGCCGTACGAGTTTTGGCATTACGAGTCAGATTGGCGCGTCTTCTCCGAACGCCGGACTATTGCCACCGTGCCCGAGTTCATGGTGTTGCATCTAAAACCCGATGACCTGCCAAACTTTGTTTCCAGGTTTGAAGACCTGGCCCCTGGGGTAATTTCCCAACTGGATGGCGATTACAACCACACGCTCGCGCTCACCCGCCAGGCCTTTGACGGCCTGACCGAGGCTGATTTTGTCCGCCTTGGGCAAAAATATCAAGCCGACTACGTGGTACTACCGGCCACAAGTACCAGCGTGCCAGACCTCGCGCAGGTTTACGCAAATGCGGGTTATGCCATTTATCAGCTCCCCTAAAACCGACCACGAACCAGTCGGGTTCCATGCTATAATTTTTTGTTTGAATACACCTGGAGCGCTTACCCGATGACCGACCCCTCAACAACCAAGCCACTCGACTACCTGCTGATTGGTCACGTCACCGAGGACATCAACCCGGATGGAAGTAAGAAAATCGGCGGTACCGCCAGCTTTTCTGGCCTGACGGCCATGGCATTGGGCAACAATGTGGGCATCCTGACCTCCTGCCGGCCTGACCTTTCCCTGGAGCCCTTGAATGGCCTGGAACTTTACGTCGTTCCCAGCGAAGTCAACACCACCTTCCGTAATATTCACACAGCCACCGGCCGGCTCCAATACATGTACCAACGCGCGGCAATGCTGGACCAGTCCAACCTGCCTGAAAGTTTGAAACAGGCCAGGATTGTGCACCTCGGCCCGGTGGCCAGCGAGATTGACCCGGATATTTTTACGCAGTTCCCCAAAAGCCTGATTTGCCTCACCCCTCAGGGTTGGCTGCGTGGCTTCGCGGAGGATGGCAGGGTGAGTGCCATTGCCTGGCCTTTCTCCCCGGACCTGCTTAAAGCTGCCCATGCCACGGTGCTCAGCATCGATGATGTGCGGGGTGACGAAACCCAGGTGGAACAGCTCGCGTCCCTCTGCCGCTTACTCGTTGTGACCGAAAACCAGGATGGCGCACGCGTCTTTTGGAATGGTGACGTCCGGCGTTTTTCCGCGCCTCGCGTCACAGTCTTGGAAGACACCGGCGCCGGGGATATCTTTGCGGCCTGTTTCTTCCATCGCCTGCATGAAACCCAGGATCCGTGGGAGGCAGCCCGCTTTGCGGTGCAACTTTCCTCGGCCTCCGTCACGCGCTCATATTATGACAGCATTCCAACCCCCTTTGAAATTGCCCGGGCCAAAACGCAAATCCTCTGACAGGAATACTGATGGGAAAGATTTACACAATCGTCAACCAAAAAGGTGGGGTCGGAAAGACGACCACAAGCATTAACCTCGGCGCGTACCTGGGTTACTTTGGGCAGCGTGTCCTGCTCGTGGACCTGGACCCCCAGGCCAACGCTACTTCCTGCCTCGGCGTGGACCGGCATCAAATCCAAAATGGCGTTTACGAGGTTCTGATTGGCGAAAAACCTGTTCACGACCCTATCCTGCATAATTCTCGCTTCAAAATCTCCCTGTTGCCCTCTTCACCTAATCTCTCCGGTGCTGAAATCGAGATGATTGACCTCCCGGACCGCGAAAAACGATTGCGCTCGGTCATTCTCCCCCTCAAGGACCGCTACGATTTCATTTTGGTTGACTGTCCGCCATCCCTCGGCCTGCTCACTCTGAACGGCCTGATTGCGGCGGTCAATGGGGTAATCATCCCGGTGCAGTGTGAGTACCTGGCCCTGGAAGGTTTGGGACAACTGACCCAAACCCTCAGCCGCGTCCGCCAGGGTCTCTTCCCCGAGCTGACCATTCGCGGCGTGCTCCTGACGATGTTCGACGGACGCACCAATCTTTCCGCCGAAGTGATGCAGGAAGTCCAAAAATTCTTCCCGGACAAAGTCTTTAACACCTTTATTCCCCGCAGTGTGCGCCTGGCAGAGGCACCCTCATTTGGCATGCCCATTTCGGTTTACGCCCCTGAATCCAGCGGCGCGGTGGCTTACAAAACCCTGGCGATGGAAGTGTTGAGTTCGGACGGCGTCAAGTACAATCCCAATCAGGAGTAAAAATGGCAAAGAAAACGGGTTTGGGTAAGGGGTTAGGCGCGCTCATCCCAACTTGGGAGACTGAGGGCAAAGCATTTTCCAACGAAAGTGTGCTCTCCATCCCTGTCGGCAGCATCACTCCCAATCCTCATCAACCGCGCGCGACCTTTGACCCCGATAGTCTCTCCGATCTCGCTGAATCTATTCGCGCTCACGGCATCATCCAGCCGCTGATTGTGATTGAGTCGGGCATACCCGGTCAATACACGCTGATAGCGGGCGAACGGCGCTTACGGGCTGCCCGCCTGGTGGGCCTGGCCGACGTGCCAGCCATCATCCGCACGGCCACCCAGCAGGAACAGCTGGAATTCGCGCTCATTGAAAACGTGCAGCGCGAAGACCTGAACGCGATGGAACGCGCGCAAGCCTATCAAAACCTGGTGGATGATTTCTCGCTCACCCACGATGATATCTCGCAGCGCGTCGGCAAGAAACGCGCCACCGTGACCAACACACTGCGCTTGCTCAACCTTCCAAGCACCGTCCAGGAAGCGCTACGGCAAGACCAGGTTAGTGAAGGGCACGCCCGCGCGCTCTTGGCCCTCCCAACGCCCAGCGCGATTGAAGCCGCGTTTGATACTGTGCGCAGGCTCGATTTAAATGTCCGCCAGACGGAAGCCCTTGTGCGAAAAATGGCCGGCAAAGCGCCTCAACAACCCGTCAAAGCCTCGAAACCAGCCCAATTTCGGGATTTGGAAGACAAATTGCGCCAACACCTGGGCACACGGGTCAGCCTCCAACCCGGCGCGAGGGGTGGCAGCATCACGATTTACTACTATTCGGACGAGGAACTCAATCAGCTTCTCGACACGCTGGGAATCAATGGATGACACCACCCTGCTGCTCAACGGGCACATCCTCGCTGGCAGTGAAGATACCTACACGCAAGCCCTGGCAGTACGAAATGGGCGGATTGCTGCCATGGGCAACGATGAACAGGTTCAATCCCTTTTCCCCTCCAAGGCCCATATCATTGACCTTCAGGGTGCCACGGTTTGGCCGGGGCTGACGGATTTTCACCTTCACCTGCGCTTGCTCGGCGAACGTCTCGCGGCGCTGGATTGCGAAGGTTGCGCCCTGGCGCAAATCCTTGAACGTTTACGGGTCCACGCGGAACAAGCCACCCCCAACAGCTGGATTACAGGTTACAACTGGAATCACAACCTTTGGGCTCCCCCACTTTATGGCACCCGGCAACAGCTTGATGCTGTTTCCAACGGCCACCCGGTGGTCCTGTTTGCTAAGTCCCTGCACGCGTCCTGGGCCAATTCCGCCGCGCTCGCCCTGGCCGGTATCCAACATGACACGCCAGACCCAACCGGCGGCCAGATTCTCCGCGACGCGGCTGGGGAGCCAACCGGCATCCTGCTAGAAAACGCCATGCGCCTGGTGGATGGTGTGCTTCCTGAAGCCAGCCCGCAGCAAATGGCCACACTCCTTCTCACCGCCCAGCAGCACCTCTTTAGCCTGGGAATCACCCGCGTTCACGATTTTGACCGCTGGGAGCACCTCCTGGCTTTGCTCGCCCTGGAAAGCAACGGCCAATGGAAACTGAGGGTCAGAAAATGCCTCCCGGTTGAATCCCTGCCCGAAATTTTACAGGGCGATGCCCGCGCGCGTCTTGCCAACGGCGAAAGGATTACACCCGGGTGGATTAAAGCTTTCGCGGATGGTGCCCTGGGACCCCAAAGCGCCGCCATACTGGCACCTTACGAGGGGTCAGACAACCTTGGGTTCACATTGCTTAGCGCCCAGGATGTCCTGGCTATGGGCATCAGCGCTTCCAACGCGGGCTGGCCGATGGCCATCCACGCCATTGGGGACGCCGCGAACCGGGAAGTGTTGAACGGTTACGCGCTTCTGCGGGAATACGAAACCAGTCATCATCTTCCCCACCTCCCCCATCGTGTGGAACATGCCCAGCTCCTCGCCCCCGAAGATTTTTCCCGATTCGCCAGCCTGGGCATCACCGCTTCTGTGCAGCCCATCCATGCCACCTCGGACATGGACATGGCCGACCGCTACTGGGGAAAACGCTGCGCCAGCGCTTATGCCTACAATTCCCTGCTCCAATCCGGTGCCCAGCTCGTTTTCGGTTCAGACGCGCCGGTGGAAACGGCCAACCCCTTTCGTGGGATCCACGCCGCGGTCACCCGTCAAAAGGCGGGTTTAGCTCTGCCTGTTGACGGTTGGTACCCTGAACAGCGCGTCGGCCTTGCCCAGGCCCTGCGCGCCTACACCAGCGCCGCTTGGTTGCGACCAGGTAATACCGAGGCGGCTTTGGGGCTGGTTGTTGGCGCTGAGGCGGATTTAATCGTCCTGGATGAGGACCCATTCAGGGTCAGCCCCAGCGAAATTTGGCGGCTCGCGCCACGCATGACCATGGTGTCCGGCGAAGTTGTTTACGAGAATGCAAATGTCCACCCAGGTACGCCCGGCTAACGATATCAACTTCGACAGGCTCATGGATTTCGTGAATGACAATCACCTGTCATTTCTCCATCCAGACTGGCTTTCACCCCGTGATAGGCTGTTGCAAGAAGGTTGCTATGGCCTTCTGGACGGGGAAGACCTCCTGGCGCTGATCTCCGCCACGATTGAAGTGGCCCCGGTGGCCTGGCTCAGGTTCTTCATCTCCCTGCGGGATGGCAATCACGCCGCGTACTTTTCCACTCTCTTCCGGGAGAGCGCGCGCTATTTACGTGCCATCAACGTTCACTCCTTGTACGCCCTGCCCATGGCTGCCTGGTTCATCAAGCTTTTGGAAGATGAAGGTTTCCAGGTTGTCAACTACCTGGTGAACTTGCTGCTGGCTCTGCCTTGGGAAGGCACCCAAAACCCAATCCCGGATTTGGTCATTCGCCAGATGGCTTCCAGGGACCTCGATAAGGTAAAGTCTCTCGATTCCCAGGCTTTCCCACCCCTCTGGCAACTAGATGGGGCCAGCCTTCAAAAAACCTATCACAGCGGGGCATATCTTACGGTTGCCTACTTGGATGACACCCTCGTGGGCTACCAAATGACCACCTCCGCCTTTGATCACGCTCACCTGGCGCGGTTGGCCGTGGACCCGGCATTCCAGGGCCAGGGTTTTGGCGGCGCCCTGCTTAAAAACATGCTGGAAGAAATGACCCGCCTTGGATATGCCGCCGTCTCTGTGAACACCCAGGCAGACAACGCGAGCTCGCTAAGCGTTTACCGGAAACAGGGCTTCAGGCCCGAAGGCGAGCCCATCCCGGTTTATTGCCTGGGCCTGTAACACGCCTCACCCCACAACCTTCTCACTGGTTCTGGACAGCGCCGGTGTGTTGTGGCAAAATTCTTGAAATTTCCACGAGGAGCTGAGAATGACTGGACCACAAACACAAAGACAACTGTTGAAAGAAAAACGGGACGCGCTGCGAAATAAAAGAACGCTTCTGTGGGTTTTCGCGGTCGTGGCCGGCCTGCTCATCCTGGCCTTGGTTTACTTCCTGCCCTCCCTCACCGCCGACCGTTCCATGCTTTACCTTCAGGATGGTTTTTCTATTGGGGACCCAAACGCGCCGGTAAAGGTCGAGGAATTCTCAGACTTTCGCTGCCATTACTGCCGCCAGTTCTCAGAGCAGATGGAGCCCGATTTCATCAAGAATTATGTCGATACTGGCAAGGTTTACTTCACGTTTCATAATTACCCCTTCCTTGCCGCCGATTCGACTGACGCGGCAGAAGCGGCTTACTGTGCCGCTGACCAAAACAGGTTTTGGCAGTATAAGGATGTGCTTTTTAAGTACAATACCATGTCCGGTGCCTTTGCCAGCAGCAGCCTTTCGCGTTACGCCCAGCAGGTTGGCATGGACACCACGGCCTTTGATGCCTGCATGCAAGGGAACACCAAGCTGCCATTAATCGAGCAATCGAAAGCCTATACCGAGTCACTCGGCATTGACTCAACACCACAATTCAGCGTTAATGGCACCATTGTTTATATGAACACCCTGCTCGAAACCGTGGACGCGGTCCTGGCCGGTAATTAACCCAAACGTAAACCCATCAAAAACGCGCTCGGAAGAGCGCGTTTTTCCATTTAGGAGCATGTTAGTATGCTATCCCGAGCCAGTTCAATAACAGCACAATCGCTACCGCGAAAAACAAGGCCGGTAAAAAGCTGCCTGTCCGGATTTTCTTGAGCCCGAGCAGGTTACCCGCCCCGATTCCCATCAACAATAGCCCACCGACAGCCGTCATCTCCAGGATGGCCGCGTCACCTAATCCCTTTCCGGCAAGCATGGCCATGAGGCTGATGGCACCCTGGTAAACCAGGACCATGCCCGCGGAAAAAAGCACACCAACCCCAAGTGAGGATGCGAACGCGATGGACGCCAATCCATCAAGAATTGATTTGATGGCCAGCATCTGGAAATTACCAGTTAACCCATCCTGGATTGAACCAAGGATGGCCATCGGTCCGATACAAAAGAGCAAAGAGGTGGTCACAAAACCATCAATGAAACGCCGGCCTGAATTTTCTGTGCCTTCAGACTTGTTGTCAAATTTGGATTTTAAGTAAACGCCAAGGCTGTCAAGACGCTCCTCGATTTTGAGGGCCTCTCCCACGATAATCCCCAACACGAGGCTCACGAGTGGAATGAGCAGATTGGCCGTCTTCGCGAAGAGGCTGACGCCATAGGCAAATGTAAACAGACCCAGGCCAGAAATCAGGGTTTCTCTAAAACGCAGCGGGATGCGCTTGCCGGCCACCAAACCGATGAGACCGCCAACAAGGATTAATGCGAAGTTAAGTAAGGTTCCAATCATGAGCTTCCATCACCTGGGGATAAATTAAGGGTTATCTGGCGGAATGCGCCAGGTCGAGGAGAAAACACAGCAAGGAGAGCCGATTGAGATACTCCAGGAAAACAGCGGCAATTGGCCCCTGTGAAACGGACAAGCCAACCACTTCCCGCTCCGCCCTGCGCACGACCGTCCGGGCCAGCCCCAACGCGCCTGAAGCAGGCGAGCTTCCAGAATGTACAAAGTGCCTGGGGTTGGGTACCTGGTTTTCCAGGTCTTTCAGTTGGTCTTCAAGCACGCCCAGCGCGGCAGCAATCACTTGTTCAGCGGGCAGTTGCCCCAGTTCCCGGGGTTCGTAGCCGGCCAGGCTGGCCATGAGGGTGGATAAATGCCCCTGCGCAGTTAATAAGAACCCGGCGTGTTCACAGTCCTGCAGCACCGACCGCGCGAAGCCCAGCGCGGCGCTGGCTTCATCCACGGCCCCAATGGCGCGAATGCGCTCATCGCTCTTGGAAACACCCTGTTCTCCAATTAAATCGGTAAAACCCGTCGGATTCCGTCTTGGTCGCTGTACCGCCATTTTTCTCCTAAGGCTGTGGAGCCGTGGTAGCCTGCGCTTCGTCAGCTTTGCCTGCCAGGATGTACCAGTCACCAATCGCGTTAAAGCGGTCACTCGGGCTGTAAATGGGGCCAATGGAAACGTTCTTGATGGTTTCCTTCACCGCGTAGTTGTAGATGGGATAAAAGAGTGGCAGGGAGGGTAAATCCTCCTGGAACAGAACCTGGAAATTACGGTAGAGTTTGGTCCGCAAGCCAATATCCATCGTGACCCGGCCTTGTTCCAGGTATTCACTCGCCGTCAGATTGACCCAGTGGGCGTAGTTTTGCCCGGTATCCACCTGGGACGCGCCCCAGAAGGGGTAAGGGTCCGGATCGGGCGTGCCCGAGAGATTGATATCCACCAGCGCGGCATCGAACGTCCTCGCATCCAGCTCGGCAAGCACTTGCTCATAGGGAATAGCGAGGATATCCACGGCCACGCCAACAGCTTCCCAGCCCTGCTTAATCATGTCCGCGATTTGCGCGTGGGTATCATCATCGGAAGTAAGCAGCACAAGCCGTACTTCCACGCCATCAGTGGTCACAAGGATGCCAGTCTGGTTGATAGCCATGCCTTCAGAGGCAATGAGCTGCCTGGCCGCGTCGGGGTCGTATGGAATGCTTTCCTGTTCCGGGTAATAAGCCCAGTTTCCGGGCAGGATGGGACCTTTGGCGATAATTCCCTGTCCTAAAAGCACCTGGTCAATCATGCCCTGGCGGTTGGTTGCCAACATGAGCGCCCGGCGAAAGCTCGCGTTTTGCAGGAACGCCTTTCCCGAATTGTTCAGGTTCAAAAATATCATCGAGAGGCTGGGTTCCCGGGTGGAGTAAAGGTTTAAGCCACTCTCGCCCAGCACTTCCGGAAGGATGTCGTTCGATACACGGGCCAATCCATCCACCTCGCCCGCCTGGTAAGCATTCCAGGCAGGTTTTTCGGAAGGGTAGTATTGGAAGACAATTTCATCAATGTAGGGGCGTCCACCGTAATAATCTCCGTTGGCAACCAGGTCAATCCCACTGATGACCCCATCTTTAATGAACAGCTGGCTAAATTTATACGGTCCACTGCCAATTGGTGCCATGTTGAAGGGGTGGTTCACCAGCTCATCCAGACCCAGGTTACCCAGCAAATGCGCGGGCAACACCCCAAAACTCAGGTAATCCATGATGGGCGCGAAGGCTTCAGGCAGGCTGAACTGCACCACCAGGTCCGAAAGTTGGATAACCTGCACTTCGGCCCAAAAAGCTTTCAGGTCCTCGGGCAGCAACGCGCTGCCACCCTTGAGCAGCGAAGTGGTGTACACAACATCCTGCGAAGAGACAGGCGTGCCATCATGCCAGTAAGCGTTGGGCTTAAGGCTGAACGTGAACACCGATCCGTCACTGCCAAAACTCCAACTTTCTGCCAGGTCCCCCTGGGGTAGACCGTTAGCATCAAACTTGATCAGGCTGCTGAAAATAAGTCGATCCACGTCCTGGTCGGGGGCGTTGTGCGCGTCCAACAACGGGTTTAAACGCTGGAAATTGCCAATCAGCGCTTCGGTGTAGATGCCACCACTGATTGGGCTGGGCGTGCTGGCCGCAGGGGTGTTGGTGCCGCTTTGTTGAAAGTAGAGCAGAATCCCCACAATCAGACCAGTCACCAGGACGATAAGGATTTGCCAACGAAACTTTTTCATGAGTTTAAAGAAAGACAACTCCCAAGTCTGGTGAGTTGTCCTGTTCCTCCATTGATCAATTGTGAATAGCCTGGCTTAACAGACTAAGACAACTATCCAGTAATGAGAACACTGATTAATGCGAGAATAAGAAAAATGGCGCTTAAACCGATGGTGATGTAAAAGAGCACTTTTTCAATGCCGCGACGCTGCGTGTAAACGCCGCCGGTATCGCCACCAGCCAGCCCGCCCAGGCCGATGCCTTTGCTTTGCAGTAAGATGCTGGCGATGAGCGCCACGGAAACGATGATGATTGCGATTTCGATATAGGTATTCAAGTCAGCCTCCAGAAATTAACATGATGATTATACCCGATAACAAAACGTAGTCAACCATTTGACTATAATCAGACGCATACCAAAATGACCTCATCCGAATCACATACTGACAAGGTTCGCCGACCGCCCGCCACCCGGTTTGGGTATAATCGGGGTCAACAATATCGGAGGTCGTTGACAAACCTATGGAAGAACTAATTGTTGCCTTGCATATGCACACGGTCTACTCCGACGGGAATGGCACACACGCTGAGCTTGCCCGCGCGGGCTTGAAAGCGGGCGTGGATGCGCTTATCATCACGGATCACAACGTGTTGGTGCAGGATATGGAAGGTTACCTGCAACAGGGTAAGAAACGACTTCTCACCCTGGTTGGCGAGGAAGTTCACGACCAAACCCGCGTTCCAGGCGGCAATCACCTCCTTATTTTTGGCCACAACCGCGAATTGGCCCGCTTCGCGCCCAAGCCACAGCAGCTCATCGACCAGGTACGCGCCTCCAACGCGCTGAGCTTCATTGCCCACCCCATCGATGATCCGCTGCCGGCGTTTGGCGAGGAAAGCTTTAATTGGCATGATTGGGAGGCTTCCGGATACACCGGCATCGAATTGTGGAACCAAATGAGCGAATTCAAGACGCGCTCAACCTCACTGCCCAAGGCAGCCCTGCATGCGCTGCTGCCCCAGTTTATGATGCTCGCCCCCTTGGACCGCACCCTAAAATTATGGGATGAACTCCTCATAAAAAGCAACCAACCTATTGTTGCCGTCGCGGGGGTGGACGCGCACGCGTTGGTCAAGCATTTTGGACCTCTCAAGATAACGCTTTACCCATACGATTTCCAGTTCAAGTCTTTAAACACTCATATTCTCACTCCCTCCAAATTGACTGGCGAATTAAGCGCTGACAAGCGCATGGTTTATGAAGCGCTCGCCAGCGGGCATTGTTTCGCCGCCTATGACCTGCCGCACTCCACGCGCGGCTTCCGTTTCACGGTCAACACAAAAGATGGCGATTTCATCATGGGCGACCAGGTTTCTGTTAAGTCCGGGCTCACCTTCCAGGTCCGCTTGCCAACCCGCGCGCATGTGCGGCTTTTGAAAGATGGCAAGGTCGTCAAGGAGCACACTGACCGCGAAGTGCTCACCCACATCACAAAGGAACCGGGCATTTACCGGGCCGAGGTCTACCTGGATTACCTGGGCCGGCATCGCGGCTGGATTTTTAGCAATCCGATTTACGCCGTCTAGCTGTACCAACCCGGGGCATCCCAGGTGTCAGTCCCGGCGTTGCAGTTCGTTGGTATAATCTCCTAAGGGATATTATGAGCGCGTTGCTTCAAAACATTGAAAACAAACTTCAACAATTATTGGAGGGTACGCTCGACCGGATTTTTTATCCAGGCATCTCCCAGGCCCTCAGCTCTCAACTTGTTACTCTGATTGACGAAGCCCTCAAAGCGCAAACCGCGGATAAACTCCTTGCGCCAGACCTGATTACCATCGCGGTTTCCCCTGAAAAGATGGACGCCTGGCAGGAATCGGAAGACACGCTCAAGCGTGTCGCCAGGGAAATCGAAGGGACCTGGACCGAGCTCGGTTATCATTTTCGCTCCCACCCTGTCATTCATCTCAAAGCCGACCCCGACATCGCCGTCGAAAACGTCAAAATCTATACCGCTTATTCCCAGGCGGATGAAATGGATGGCAAAACGGCCCCGCAGCTCATCCCGCATTCCGAAGCGCCCGAACCAGTCCCCAGTAATGCCTACTTCATCATTGACGCAAAGGAGCATGTCCGCCTCACCAAATCGGTTATCAGCGTGGGCCGGCGCTCCAGCAGCGACGTGGTCATCAAGGACCCTATGGTTTCCAGGGACCACCTCCAGTTGCGCGCACAAAAAGGCCGCTATGTGCTCTTTGACCTGAGCAGTACGGGCGGCACTTACGTCAATAACAAGACCGTGAAGTCTGTTGTCCTTAAACCCGGCGATGTAATCCGGGTTGGCAGAACCATCCTGATTTTCAGCCAGGAATTACCGGGCCTCCTGGAAGGCACCCGCGTATTGCCGATGGGGAAAAGCTGAAATGACAGCGGCAATCGGCCTCACCCTGCGCATTCTTTTCTTCATCGCGCTCTACAGCTTTCTCGCGTTTGCGGTTTGGGTTATTTGGAAAAGCGTCAGCGCTAAAGATTTAAAACCCGGCAACATCCTCATCCCCTCCATCACGCTTGCCTGGGATAACGGCGAGGAGACCATCCTGCAGTCATTCTCGAGCGCTGAGCTGCTGGTGGGCAGGGAGCCGGAGTGCGATTTTGTACTTGCCAACGCCACCGTGTCCTCCAGGCACGCGCGGTTGTCCTTTCATCAGAATCAATGGTGGTTCGAGGACCTCAAGTCCACCAATGGATCGTACCTGGATGATTTACGAATCGAAGAGCCCATTGTTCTGAAAGATGGAGATGATGTTTCCTGCGGGGATGTCATCATCCATGTGACCATAAAAAACAACAACGCATAATCTTGAAGAATTGAGGAAACATGAGCGGAAACTTCGCGTTTGGCGTCATCGGGGGTTCAGGGGTCTACTCCCTCAAGGATTTGGAAAATGTGCAATCCATCGAGGTGGACACACCCTTTGGCAAACCTTCCTCCCCAATTGTGACTGGGGAAGTGCATGGGAAAAAACTGGCTTTTCTTGCCCGTCACGGCATCGGGCACACCCTGTCGCCCAGTGAAGTGAATTACCGCGCCAATATTTTCGCCATGAAGCAAATTGGGGTGACCAAGCTCATCAGCATCAGCGCCTGTGGTTCCCTGCGCGCCGACTACGCCCCGGGTGATATTGTCGTCCCCGACCAAATCTTTGATTTCACGCATAAGCGCGAGCGCAGTTTCTTCGGGCAGGGGATGGTGGTGCATGTGGGCACAGCCGAGCCTTTCTGCCCATCGATGAGCAAGCTCCTGGTCAGGGCCCTGCGCGCCGAAAAGGCGGTTGTCCATGAGGGCGGCACCTACATCACCATCGAAGGACCCCGCTTCTCAACAAGGGGCGAGTCCAATACATTTCGCAGCTGGGGCATGTCCCTGGTGGGCATGACTGCCTCCCCCGAGGTTTTCCTCGCGCGGGAAGCTGAAATTTGCTACTCCACCATGGCGCACGGCACGGATTATGACGTCTGGCATGTCAGTGAGGAG